>Ga0302150_10001142_pt1 | contig 11669 bp, 9 predicted proteins | sample I_Bog_N1_2_FD_198635 | JGI IMG/M metagenome (GOLD analysis project Ga0302150, IMG submission 198635) | Peat permafrost microbial communities from Stordalen Mire near Abisko, Sweden - I_Bog_N1_2 | ecosystem: Environmental > Terrestrial > Soil > Wetlands > Peat | place: Sweden: Abisko, Stordalen... | reverse complement strand
ATGGAGCGCCACAAACGCGCCCTGCGCATTCTCGATACCGTCGGCCTCGATGGCTTCGAAAGCGCCTACCCGAAAGAACTCTCCGGCGGCATGAAACAGCGCGTCGGCTTTGCGCGCGCCCTGGTGGTGGAGCCCGAAGTCCTGTTCATGGATGAGCCTTTTTCCGCGCTTGACGTGCTCACCGCCGAAAACCTGCGCAACGAGTTGCTCGAGCTCTGGCTCGGCAAAAAGATGCCGACTCAATCCATTTTCATCGTGACCCACAACATCGAGGAAGCGGTGCTGCTGGCGGATCGCGTGATTGTGCTGGCAAGAAATCCAGCCTGGGTGCGCGCTGATTTTTCCATTGAACTTACGCACCCGCGCGATCGCAAATCGCCGCGTTTTGTCGAACTGGTGGATTACATCTACAAAATCATGACGCAGCCCCAACTTGCGCTCGCGGCGCCCGAGGCGGGCGCAGCGGCGCAAAAGCCCGTTCGCCAGAAATACCAGATGATTCCGCACGCCCGCGTCGGGGGCATCGCCGGCCTGCTCGAACTGCTCCAGGACCGCGGCGGAAAGGAATATCTTCATCGTCTTGCCGAAGTCCTCATCATGGATGCCGAAGACCTGCTCCCGATCATCGAGGCCTCCGTGCTGCTTGGCTTTGCCACATTGAAAGATGGCGACGTTCAAATCACCGCGGAGGGCACGCGCTTCGCCGAAGCCGACATCCTCACCCGCAAAATTCTCTTTCGCCAGGCTGCGCTGAACCACGTTGTAATCCTGCAACAGATCGACAGCGTTCTCCACGCCAAGACCGACCATTCCATTTCACAGGAATTTTTCTACGACATCCTCGACGAGCACTTCAGCCAGGATGAAGTCGAGCGGCAATTTGAAACCGCCATGAACTGGGGCCGCTATGCCGAGATTTTTGACTTCGATCGCGAGTCGCACCGCCTGATCCTCGCCGAACCCGTAGGAGAGCCGCATCCGCCCACCAGTCCGGTGCAGCCGTGAAACGTCCCGAACGAATTGCGTTCCGCCCATTGGTTCTAATCTGGTCGGTGTTGCCCAGCGCAAGTGTGGCGAGCCTGCCCGACCTCATCATGTTTTCCGCCGGCCTGGCCCTCTTCTATGGCATCGTCGAAGTCGCACGCAATTGGCTCGGCCCATTCCATCCTCAAATCGAAATCAGCCGCAGCCTCGGCGCGCTCCCGGTCTATGCCGGGTATTCGCTGCTGCGCATCGCACTCGCCTACATACTGAGCCTGCTCTTCGCCCTCATCTACGGATACATCGCCGCTTACCGCCCGCGCGCCGAGCGCTTCATGATCCCTCTGCTCGACGTGCTGCAATCCATTCCGGTATTGAGCTTCCTTCCGGGAGTGATGCTGGCCATGGCCGCGCTTTTTCCCGGCCGCCAACTGGGCGTCGAGTTGGGCGCGGTCCTGCTCATTTTTACCGGACAGGTCTGGAACATGGCTTTTAGCTTTTATGCCTCGCTGAAAAGCATTCCGCGCGAGATGCGCGAGGCGGCCACGATCTACCGTTTCAACTGGTGGCAGCGGCTGCTTCAGATTGAGCTGCCTTACGCGACCATAGGCCTCGTCTGGAACTCTATGATGTCAGTCGCTGGAGCATGGTTCTTTCTGATGGCCTGCGAGCAGTTTGGCGACTTCCGCCTGCCCGGCCTCGGCTCCTATCTTCAGGCCGCCGCCGACAACGGCGACACTCGCTCCATTTTTCTCGGCATCGTCACCATGGTCGCCGTGATTGTGCTCATTGACCAGTTTGTTTGGCGCCCCGTCATCGCCTGGTCCGAAAAATTCAAGATGGAGCAAGTCGAGAGCACGAGTGTCCCCACTTCCAGGGTGCTCGATTTTCTTCGGCGATCCCGCGGCGTCGCGCTCTTCCGCAAGCGGGCGGTACGCCCCCTCCGCGAACAGATGGTGCATTACTTCGCCCAGCAGAGTGATGTTCGCGCCGAATCGGCTGGCGGAAATCAAACCGTCTTGTGGCTGTGGCGAGTTGTGGGCGCAGTAGCCCTGGGTGCGATCGGCTACGCCGTGGTGCGCGTCATCATGATCCTCACGGGTCTGTCAGCCTCCGATTTCCGCCAGATCGGCGTAGGTCTTTTTGCAACCTGGCTGCGCGTGAATCTTACGCTCGTGCTCGGCGCGCTCTGGACGATTCCAGTTGGCGTCGCCATCGGATTCAACCCGCGCCTGGCGCGCATCGCTCAACCGCTGGCGCAGATTGCCGCTTCCGTTCCCGCCACCGCGGTGTTTCCGGTGGTGATGCTGGTCCTGATTCGTATGGGCGGAGGTTTGGGCTTTGGATCGATCGTTCTGCTGCTGCTCGGCACGCAGTGGTACATTCTGTTCAACGTAATCGCCGGGGCCATGGCAATCCCAACCGATTTGAAAGAAGCCGCGAGCGTTTTCGGCATTCGCGGCTGGGAGCGCTGGCGCAAGCTGATCCTTCCCGGAATCTTTCCTTTCCTGGTTACCGGAATGATCACAGCCTCCGGAGGCGCGTGGAATGTCAGCATCGTCGCCGAATATGCCCATCTCAAAGGCCATGTCTATTCGACCGTGGGCATAGGGGCCATGATTTCCGCCGCCACCGACGCCAAGAATTTCAATCTCCTTCTCGCCAGCACCATCGCCTTAGCCGCCGTGGTGGTAACGACCAACCGCCTACTCTGGCGGCGGCTCTATCGCCTCGCCGAAAGTCGCTTCAAGCTCGAAAGCTAAGTCAGCGCCAGTTCTCGATTCCCCGTGCTCAGAAGCGCGAGGTTACTGGGAACTGCAAGGACTGCCTTTGCCAAATCCGCCAACATGTTGAACAATGAAGAGTCACATTGGCGCGCCAGCGCCGCAAAACACGCAAGGAGCCTTTATGCCCGCAACCGGAGAACTGATCCGCCTCATGAACTACATCGACGACATCGCCACCACCCTGCGCCGCATCAGCGCCAGCATTCCCGCGATGACCAAGGAGGAGTGCGCCCGCCTGGGGGAATACATCCGCAAGTCCGAACCCAGTTATGAGAGCGTGGTCCAACACCTCGAATCGGCGGGCAAAGAATGACCGAAGTCCGCACCGTTGCCGTCATCGGCGCCGGTATCATGGGTCGCGGCATCGCGCACGCTGCCGCTCTCGGCGGTTATCGCACCATTCTCGAAGATCTTCTGCCGAATGCCCTGCGCAAGGCCGAGACTGAAATCCGCGCCAACCTCGATCAAGCCGTGGAACTCGGCAAAGTCAACGCCGCCGAAGCCAACGCCGCTTTCGCGCGCATCGAATACGCCGGCTCGGTTGACGAAGCCGCCCGCCAGGCCGATCTCGTCATCGAAGCCGTCCCCGAGGAAATGGAATCGAAGATCGAGATCTTCACCATGCTTGACAAGATCTGCCGCCCCACCACGATTCTCGCCTCGAATACGTCCTCGCTCAGCGTCACCGAAATCGCCAGCGTCACTTATCGCGCCAAAAAATGCGTCGGCATGCACTTTTTCAATCCCGTGCACAAGATGAAGCTGCTCGAAATCGTGCGCGCCCTTGAAACCGATGCCGACACCCTGGCCGCCGTCGTCGAAGTCGGCAAGCGCATGCGCAAGGAAGTGGTCGTAATCAAAGAAGCTCCCGGCTTCATCACCAGCCGCATCAACGCCATGATCGGCAACGAAGCCTTCTACATGCTCCAGGAAGGCGTCGCCACAGCCGAAGACATCGACAAAGCCCTCAAACTCGGCCTGAACCACCCCATGGGCCCGTTCGAACTCGTCGACCTGGTCGGCCTCGACACCCGCCTCCACATCCTCGAATACCTCCACAAATCTCTCGGCGAAAAATTCCGCCCCTGCCCCCTCCTGACGCAATATGTGAAAGCCGGCCGCCTCGGCCGCAAATCCGGCCGCGGAGTGTTCGAGTACCCGGAAGCGGCGAAGTAGGCAGCGCGCCGGCCTCTGAAGTCGAGAAGAAACTCGAAGCCATCCGCGCCGCCGCGAGACTCTCCTATCTCGTGCCACCTGAGAACTGAGAACTGAGAACTGAGAGCTGACAGCTAATTGATGTCCTGCTTCGCCTCCAGCCTCTTCAGCAGCCCGTCCAAATAGGTGTGCTGGTTATCCGGAGCGCCCGCCAGCGCCAGCTTCATCTCCTTGGCCGCGTCGTCAAACTTCCCCTGCGCGGAGTACATCCTCGCCAGCCCTCCATGCACAATCCACACCTCTGGATGCTTCTTCGCATTCTCCCGGAAGATCGCGAACGCTTCTTCGTTGCGCTTTTCGCCCATCAGCTGACGACCATAGCCGTGCATCTGTTGCGCGCTGGCAAGTTCCAGCGCCTTTTTCTGCGCCATGGCCGCGTCGTCTTTACGATTGAGCGCCGTCAATACCTTTGCTTTCGTGTCCTCGTTGTCGAAGCGGTCTTCATTTTCGATGGACTTATTGGCATAAATCAGCGCGCCATCCAGGTCGACTTTCTCCGCCAGCAGGTAGTTCGCCGCATCGTCCCAGCTCTGCCACGTGTACTGCGATAGGTTCCGGAGTTGCTTCTTCAAACTGGCCTCCACCAAGTCATGCACGTCGACCGAAACCTTGAAGGGCACCGCGACCTTTTCCCACTCCAGTTCCACCACCGCCGAATCCGGCTTTAACTCGTCAAAGTCATAGGTCAGCGCGTTATGCATGTCCGCAGCCTTGGGTTTCACCGTCACCCGCAGCGCATCCTCCTTCTCGTCATAAGTGAACGCGCCCCACGACGTCGAGTTCTTCGAAAAAATGATCGTCCACTCGTCGGCGTTCGGAATCATGTGCAGCCCGTACGTCCCCTTGTCGAGCGCCTTGCCTTCGATCGTGACCGGATCGCTGAACGTAATCGTCGTATTCAGATTCGCTCCCGCCCGCCACACCTGGCCATAGGGAACCAGACCGCCCCACACCTTGCGCTCGTTCACCAGCGGACGGTGATAGTTGATCGTGATATCTGTAATCCCGATGCGCTGCGAAACCTCCGCCCGCTGGCTTTGCAGCGGCAGGTCGAGCAACATCGATTGCGCCAGGCCGGTGACCGACAAAGCCCCCGGCATGGCTGCCAGCAACAGGCAAAACAAGAATCCACGCGAAACTCGAAACATACGGAATCTCTCCTTCAATGTGCGCTGACAACTTGCGCTGAACGCAAAAGTTTGTGAAAAGGGCCCCCGGAATCGTGGCCCACCCCTGGGTCGGCGGGTTAGACGTTCCTCGGGCCCAATCGTGAGCAATAGACACAAAGTAAATCCCAACCGCACCAGCTCTCTCCATCGGGCGGCTAACCCCAACCCGATCTCAAGCGTCTAACCCTGCGACGGAAGCGAGCTCATTTTAGGGAACCATGGCACGTTTCCTCCCGTACTACATATCGGAGCCGCGAGCAGTTTAAATTCGATCTCCCGCAGGTCGCGGCAGAAGCGTTCGCGGTCTGCAAACTTGAGGGCTATATCTGACCTGCTCGCTTTCCTTTCCGGTGCTCGGTGGTCTAAAGATGCGTGGACGGCGCACCGAGGCGTCGCCACGCGCACGAGGAGAGCAATGAACAGGCGGACTCCGGCTAGGTTCGAGAGTTGTACCGCGGTTGTTATGTGTATGATTTTGATTTTTCTTGCTTCGCCCGGGCGGGCGCAGTCGACGCCGCCCGGTCAATCGCCCTTGAAAGGCACCCCACACCTTTTCGGGCCGGGCGTTATCTCGACCCCGGACCAGGAGGCGATGGCAAGCTTCTCGCCCGATGGCAAGACGGTTTACTTTTGCAAATACAACCCGGGATGGTTCCACAACACGATCGTTGTTTCGCATCGCAAGGGTGAGCGCTGGATGACGCCGGAGGTCGCGTCGTTTTCCGGCCAGTGGTCGGACGCGTCTCCCTACGTTACGCCGGATGGCAGCAAGCTGTTTTTCGCGTCGAACCGGCCGGTGGATGGCAGCAAGACTGAGCGAGACGATGGCGACCTTTGGTATGTCGAACGTACGGCCAGTGGAGCGTGGGGCGAGCCGAAGCACATCAGCGGTCCGGTGAATTCCGAGGGCGATGAAAATTATCCGTCGGTGACGAAGGACGGAACCCTCTACTTTGCGTCCACGAGGGCGACGGAGCACTTCAGCGCGGGCCAGCCTCATATCTATCGTTCGCGGCTGGTGAATGGCGAGTACAGCGCGCCGGAATTGATGCCGTGGACCTCCGATGCCGACGACCACATGCCAACTGTCGCGTTCGATGACAGTTTCATGATTTTCTTCAGCGGCGGCCGGGGTGGGTTGGGCGGCGGCGATCTGTTTGTCAGCTTTCACAGGGCGGATGGGACCTGGTCAAACCCGAAGAATCTGGGCTCTCCGATCAATTCCGGCGACTATGAAATGGCGCCGCGTTTGTCGCCTGACAACCATACGCTGTATTTCGCTAGTAACCGCATCGACGGCCCGTCAACTCGGACCCGGCGGGTCAATTATCATGAACTGGAGCAGGAACTACACGCGATCCAGAATGGATTGAACAACATCTACGAGGTCGACATTACCGACCTGCGGGTGCTGGACGACGGGAAATGAAGAAGCAACCCGGAACGATACCGGCCGTCCGGCCGAGGCCTAGGGGGAAACATGGGGAAACATGGGGACATCCATGATAAGTAAAAGTCAAGAGGAGACGGAGGTCTCCTTGCACTTAGAGGAGTCGAGCCCCGAAGCGGGTGTAGGGCGGTTAAGTTAGTGAACGGCGTGCGATCCCTTGGTAGCGGCCAAAGCAGCAGCTTGGCCAGACATCCATTTGCGGGAACCGAAACAGAGGGCAGGTTCCGGGCTTGAGCCTCCCGTAGCGCTGCCTTTAGGAACCAGACTTCATACCAATACCCATGCGCATGCTCATCGAAATCGTTCGCCAGTCCTTGGCCACCCTCTGGGCCCACAAGCTGCGCTCGTTTCTCACCATGTTCGGCATCGCCTGGGGCGTCGGATCGCTCCTCCTGCTCGTCGGCCTCGGCGAGGGCTTCCGCAGCGGGCAGGCCAAGCAACTAAAGAATCTCGGCCAGGACATCATGTTCACCTTCCCCGGCCGCACGCCCGCCGTCGAAGGCAGCACCCAGTCCGGACGCACCTACCATTTCACCTACGAGGATTACCTCGCCGTCCGCAGCGAGGCGCGCTCGCTCAAATATCTGTCCCCCGTGCTCAACCGCGAAGACATCCGCGCCGTCAGCGATTACGGTTCGACCAGCGGACAGGTCTTCGGCGTCGCACCCGAGTACAACCAGATCCGCAATATTCCCGTAGGTCCCGGCCGCTGGCTCAACGATGAGGACAACACCGAAACCCGCCGCGTGGCCGTCGTTGGCTGGGAACTGCTGAAGAACATCTTCCCCGGACGCCCCGCCGTCGGCTCGACCATCCTGCTCAACGACATTCGTTTTGAAATCATCGGCGTGCTCACTAAAGTCGGGCAGGAAGGTAACAATGGCACCAACGCCCGCATTTTTATTCCCATTGAAACCATGCGCAACCTGTTCCGCCTCAAAGACCAGAACAGCGAAGATGCCATCTCGTTTCTGAACTACCGTCCGCTTACGCCCAGCGGGAATCTGGTGGCGAAGCAAGAGATCCACAACATTCTCGCCCGCCGCCACGGCTTCGATCCCAAGCTCGAAGAATCATTCGAAGATTGGGACACCATCGAAGACAGCAAGCGTGTCGACAAGATTTTCAACGGCATGGATTATTTTCTCGGGGTGGTCGGCGTGATCACGCTGGCTCTAGGCGCCATCGGCATCATCAACATCATGCTGGTCTCGGTCACCGAGCGCACACGCGAGATCGGGCTCCGCAAAGCGCTAGGCGCCACCCACCGCGCCATTCTGACCCAGTTTTTCGTGGAAGGCGCATTTCTGACCGCCCTCAGTGGTGGCATCGGACTGGCCATCACCACCGCACTCGTCGCGGTTCTGGCGGCTTTGCCGTCCCCCGAGGGATTCGACACGCCGCGCATCGTCCCGTCGTCCGCCGCGATTGCCATTCTCTCGCTCGCCATCGCCGGAATCGCAGCCGGCCTGTATCCAGCGCGCCAGGCTGCCCTGCTGCCACCCGTAGAGGCTCTGCGCCAGGAGTAACAGTTTTGGGAAGGACACGACTTTGGAAGGTCGGAGGTTAGCAGTCAGATTGCAGAGGTGAACCCTGCTGGCGCAACCGGTTCTTACCTCTGCAATCTGACCTCTAACCTCTAAAATTGATTATGCTTCTCGAACTCGCTCGCCAGGCCTACAACGCGCTCAAGTACAACCGCCGCCGCAGCATCCTCACCATGCTCGGCATGGCCTGGGGCATCGCCACGGTCGTGTTGCTGCTCGCCTACGGTTCCGGCTTCGAGCGCGGACTCTGGGTCGCTTTCCGCTCCTGGGGCACGAACCTGGTCTTCGTCTTCCCCGGACGCACCTCGCTCCAGGCCGGCGGCACCAAAGCCGGCAGCGAAATCAAGCTCACCGTCAACGACCTCGACTACCTGCAAGCCGAAGTGCCTCTGCTCAAGCGCATCTCGCCCGAAGCCTTCAAGCAAAGCACCGTCGCCTACGGCACCCGCAGCGGCAGTTACGGCATCAGCGGAGTCTATCCCTACTATCAGCACATGCGCCGCATCGACGTCGAAGAGGGTACCTTCTTCACCGAACTCGACGAAAACACCCACAGCCGCGTCGCCATCCTCGGCTCCGACGTCAAGAAGAAGTTGTTTTCCGGCCAAACCGCGCTCGGTGAAAAAGTCCGCGTCGATGGAATTTCCTACGAAGTCATCGGCGTCCTCAAACACGTCATCCAGAATGGCGACGACAACATGAACGGCAAGGTCTACATCCCGTTCAGCGCCATGAGCGACCTCACCAACACCTATTACCTCAACGCCATCGCCATGGAATACGAGGGCGATCACGAAAAAGTCGCCGAAGCCGTCCGCCGCTCCATGGCCTTCCACCACGAATTCGATCCCAAAGACAAGCGCGCCATCTTCGTCTTCGATGTCTTTGCCGATCTGCTCGACCTGCGCGTCATCACCACCGGCATCAAAATCTTGCTGGGCTTTATCGGCCTGCTCACCCTCGGCATCGGCGGCGTCGGCCTGATGAACATCATGCTCGTCTCCGTCACCCAGCGTACCCGCGAAATCGGAGTCGAAAAAGCCCTCGGCGCCCGCAGTTGGCACATCCTTGTCCAGTTCCTCGCCGAGGCGCTGGTCCTCACCCTGATCGGTGGACTCGCCGGCGTAATCCTCGCCTACCTGGTCTCGTGGTCGGTCGGGTCGATGACTCTCTGGAGCGCCTTCGCGGAAAACAGCACCGATGGCGATATCCGCCTCACCATCGATTCCACCACCCTGATCGCCTCCACCCTGATACTGGGCCTCGTCGGCGTCGTCAGCGGTATGCTCCCCGCCATCAAAGCCTCCCGCCTCGACCCCATCGAAGCCCTCCGCTACGAGTGAGGGAAGGTCAGAGGTGAGAGGTCAGATTGCAGAGGTAAAAGTGCCCTGCTTTGAGGTTTTTCACCTCTACAATCGGACCTCTGACCTCTGACCTAAGTCTCTCACCTCTTCAATCTGACCTCGAACCTTTGACCTCCCCTTGTGTTATATTTCTTCGCAACTCTGCAAGGAGGTTCTATGCGTCCCCTAGGCGTCACTCTGGTCGGCTTTTACCAAATCCTGCGCGGTGCGCTCTCGCTCGTGTTCGGGCTCTCCGTCCTGCTCTTCACCGGATTGGCTGCCAAACTCGCTTCTCTCGCCGCCGAAGGCAACGCCGTCGAACGGCTCCTCCGCGACTTCGGCCACATTGCCGGCCTTGGCATCGTTGTCTTCGCTGTCGTACACATGCTTGCCGGTTACGGCGTCCTGCAAATGCAAAACTGGGGACGACTCCTCACGCTCCTGTTTTCCGCCATTGGCCTCGTGCTGGTTCTCCCCGGCCTCATCCACGGCCACATGTTTTCGCTGCTCTTCGGAGCCATCAACGCGGCCTGCATCTTCTATCTGGCCATGCCCCCGGTCAAGCGCGCCTTCCATGCCGAAGGCAACCCGATGCGCATGGCCGCCTGAACCGCAGTTCTCAGTATTCAGTTCTCAGCGGTCGATCCTCGCTGAGAATTGAGAACCGGGAACTGAGAACTAAACTCAGTACAATGATTCCGTGCCAAACTCCGCCGCGCTCGAAAAAGTTCTCGATCACCTTCGCCTCTACCAACATCCCCTGCTCTCTTTTTCCGCCCGCGAAAATAACGGAGAGATCGAGGTTCTGATCGACCTCAAGAACTCGACCGTCCCGGTTCATACCTACGTGCTTCCGATTCACGCCCGCGATCTCGACCATCCTCAGTTCGCCTGGCACCTGCAACATCAGCTCTATGACGGCCTGCACGACTATTTCATCGAAATGTTTACCGACACGCCGCAGAACCGCCGTGCCAAGGCAATCCCTCCCCCGTAGGGAAGCTCCGATTAAGTCCTAGGATCCTCCGTGCACCCCCGTGTACCCTGTGGTTTATGCTTTCTGCCGACACTGAATCAGAGTTTCCTAAGCGAGGAATACACCGTATCTCATTGATTTATAAATACTTTACAAATAAGTCCTTATTTCTCAAAGACCTGGCGCATTTCAGCCTCTAAGTCTTTGACTTTAAACGACCGATACCACAGGGGTCCCTCGATTGTCCCTCCGCCAACAGATCGAACAAGAAATTCGCGACAACGGCCCAATCCCGTTTTCCCGCTACATGCAGCTTTGCCTCTACCATCCTGTCCAAGGCTACTATTCCCGCAACGCCAACCAATTCGGCAAAGCCGGAGACTTCTACACCTCCAGCGACGTTCACGCCGTCTTCGGACGCCTGCTCGCGCGCCAGTTCGACCAGATATGGCAAGCGCTCGACCGCACTCCGCAAATCGAAATCCTCGAACTCGGCCCCGGTCGCGGCCTCTTCGCCCGCGACGTCCTCGATTGGTCCAGCAAGAAGTTCTCCGGCTTCTTCGCCGCCCTGACCTACACCCTGCAAGAGACCTCGCCTGCCCTGCAAGCCAAGCTGCAAGAAACCCTGCGCGAGCATATTGGTTCCGGCAAAGCTTACGTAGGGACGGACGCATTCATCCGTCCCGCCGAGCAAAGCGAGGCGCCCGCGGATGTTTGTCGCACGCTCGCGCCCGACGTTCCTCTCATCGTCTTCGCCAACGAGTTCTTCGACGCCCTGCCCGTCGAGATTCTCAGCCCTCAAGGCAAACTCCACATCGCCTTAGCAGACAACCGCCTGCACGAAATCTGGCTCCCGCCGCACCCCGAAGAACTGGAATTCCTCGACCGCTACGGCGTCCATCCCGAAGCCCGCGAACGCCCTGCTGAAGACGAACGCATCGAAGTCCCCATCGCCGCGCAGGCCTGGATCCGGCAAATCGCCTCCCAAATCAATCAAGGCGTGCTGATCGCCATCGACTACGGCTACACCCGCGATCAGCAGTTAGCCGGACGCCACCGCGGCACCCTCATGGCTTACCGCCACCACTCCGCCAGCTCCGACCCGTATCAAGCTCCCGGCGAACAAGACCTCACCGCCCATGTCAATTTCACCGCCTTAGCCGCAGAGTGCGAGCAAGCCGGTATGCGCTGCGAAAAGCTG
>Ga0302150_10001138_pt1 | contig 11677 bp, 8 predicted proteins | sample I_Bog_N1_2_FD_198635 | JGI IMG/M metagenome (GOLD analysis project Ga0302150, IMG submission 198635) | Peat permafrost microbial communities from Stordalen Mire near Abisko, Sweden - I_Bog_N1_2 | ecosystem: Environmental > Terrestrial > Soil > Wetlands > Peat | place: Sweden: Abisko, Stordalen... | reverse complement strand
ACGTATTGCAGATGATCGGCCGCCGCCCGCGACGCCACTTCTGCCAGTGCGTCGCCGACATGCTTCTCGAACGCCGGACCAAACTTATCAAACGTGGCAAAGAAATGGTCGTGCCCCGATTCCTCCGCCGCATGCCAATTCCTCATCGACCACGCATCCACCAATTGGTCGTAAAGAATATGATCCTGATACGCGCAGCGCACCGACGGCTTGTTCCGATACGGTTCGCAGGAATCGCAAGCCGCGTGGATCAGCTTCGAAGTGCTGCGATCCACGCACAAAGCGTTCTCCGACGCCCAGTCGATCATGCTCTCTGCATAGATAGCGCCATACAAGTGGACGTGCAGGTCGCCGCCCTTGGGCATCGCCTGTAGAAAAGGCAGCAACAATTCCGGCTGATGCCGCACCGATTCCATATATTTCGCCGTCTTCTCTTCCGGACTCTGCCCCGCCGCGATTGCCGCCAGCGCCAGAATCCCCACCCAACCAATCCACACCCAACCCCATACCCGACTGACGATTGCCGAAGTCCGAAGCCGTCGCATGAAAATGCCTCCCACTGTTAAGACCCCGTATTGTAGTGGATTCCCGAGCGCGGAAGGAATCGCCAGCATTCATACCTCTGAAACTCCGATTTGCACAATCACAATCCGATGTGCGCCAGGGACCCCAGCCGCGCCGAAGCCGCAACTAATCGCGTGAATACCGGCGATGGCGCGCTGCCGCCCGCCCGTCTGCACAATTTCCGCGTCACCCGCCTGTGCACGCCCTGCACTCGATTGAGGAATAACCACTTACAGACGCATATTTTTGATTGACGAAAATAATAGAAGTGTTAAAACCATAATCGTTCTTTGACACGTTCTGAAGTTTTTCCGGTTGGTGCAGCGTCCGGGGCTCAAGCGTAGTCACTCAGACAACCGCGAGGTGGGTCTGGGAGGGCGAGCAAGGGTCTATAGCTAAGCGCTGGTCGAGGAGAACAAGAGCCTCTGTTGAAGGCAAGATAGAGTCCCGAGGCGTTGGACTGATTTATCCGGTTGGCGGTGAGCCCGGAGCCCGAGCAAAGATCGGCCTGCAATGCACCCGCAAGGGAGTTGCAGGAAAAGGTCAGCAAGGGTCTAAACGCGAGCTACTGGCCGAGACGAATGATTCCAACATCACCTCGGGACTCTCTATTTTTGCTGTTAACAAAGCAAGGTCCGCATCACCCCACTTCCCGCAACGACGCCAACCTACTGCACAATAGGGAGAATCAGAGCCGACGGTCTACCCTTGTCGTGATAAATCACGTTGGTCGCTTTAGCCATGTGCGTTCCACTCGCCTGTTCCTCGCCCGTGTTCAGGTTTCGATCGAATCGCGGAAAGTTGCTGCTGGAAACCTCGAGCCGTAGTTTGTGTCCCGGCAGGAAAACATTGCTTGTCGCCCAAAGATCAAGAGCAATGTGATAGATCTCCCCGGGATTTGCAAGTTCCGGCTTCTCCTGCGAATTGCGGTAGCGCAAGCGCAGAATGCCTTCCGTCAAATTCTGCGCAAACCCGTTTGGCCACACGTCAACCAGCTTCCCTGTAAAGTCTGTGTCCACCGCGGAACTGCTCACATACAAGTCCAGCGAAACCGGACCCGTAACCTCGGTGTTCTGCGTAAATGCCGGCGAAGTGAATACCAGCACGTCGCCCCGCGCCTCCGCCAGTCGCTGGTCCTCGGGACCAATCCCCGTTGGCAGCGCTCCGCAGCAAAGCGGTCCGCCAATCGTGGGCACCGCGTCGTTCGGATCGTACACATATTGGTCGGGTTTCTCTTCAGCCGGAGCGGCCGCACTCAGCGTGCCGCCTCCTGCAAGCCCGTTCGCGGGCTTGGTCGACCGCAGGTAATACCGGGTCGCCTTTGCGCGCCCCAGCGGCCAGTCGTCTTCTTCGCGCCATTCGTCGGTGCCCATGACGAAGATTCTTACCGGCTTCTCCTGGCCCACTCCATTCGCCATTCCCTTCAGGAGATTGTCGTACCAGCGCAACGTCGCTTCATAGAGATCGAACGGCAACCTATCTCCAAAATCAACCGCGCCCACTTTCTTGTCATTCCATCCACCGGCATGGCCCCCTACGTAGATCATCAGCCGCTGGCCACGCCGCGCCGCCTCGCTTCCGGCCTCGTTCTTGAGGCGGACATAATTTCTTAACGTCCCCCCAAGAAAAATGTCGTACCACGCACCCAGGCTGAACACCGGAACTTGAATCTGCGCATAGTGATCTTCGATCGACCACTGCTTCCAATAGTCGTCATAGTTGGGATGCAGAAGCCAGTCGGTGAAATACGGCGCCAGTCCCGCAGACCCAGGTGCTTCGCGCACAGGATAAGACAGCAGCGGCAGCGTCTGTATCCAGTTAATAGCGTCGCTGCCTGACTCGACGCGGCGGCGCATGGTATTTTCCGCCAGCACCGTCGTCCACGACTCGTTGAACCACTGTTCGAATGCTCCGCCCTGATAAGTCCAGCCATCGTGATAGTTGGACGCCGTATAGTTGGGGCAAATTCCGGCAAGATGAGGCGGCTGGGCAATCGCAGCCAGATACTGCGTCGCGCCCACGTAGGAGCCGCCGTACATCCCGACCTTTCCGTTCGAATACGGAAGCGCAGCCGCCCACTCAATGGTGTCGTACCCGTCCTGCGACTCGTACTTAAACGGATACCAATCACCCTGCGAGGCATATCTTCCCCGGACATCCTGCGCGATCAGCACATAGCCGCGGGCCGCTGCCTTTAGGCCAAAATCCAACGCCGCAGTCTTGTCATAGGGCGTGCGTGTCAACAGCACCGGAAACTTGCCGTTCGTCTTTGGACGGTAAATATCTGCACGCAACACGACCCCGTCCCGCATCTTTACCGGCACGCTGTGCTCGATGGTGACTTCGTAACCATCCGCCGCCCAAACTCCGCTCGGTGCCAGTAACGCTAGAACAAGGAAACAATAAGCCAGCACCCAGAAATGATCCCGCGGTCGTTGTTTTCGCTCGCCAGGCAGCACTCTTCTCATTCGTTCCGCCTTTATTAAGTTGTTCAGCTCGTTTGGAGGTTCACAACGTAGGCCACTGCAACCGCCTCCATCACAGCAAGTCCCCTCATTTGAAGCCTGCCGACCAACGACAAACGACCATCGACCATCGACCGACCTACAGCGGTATATTCCCATGCTTCTTCGGCGGATTCTTATCCCGCTTGGTCTCCAGCATCTCCAGCGCCTGGATCAGCTTCTTGCGCGTCTCGCGCGGCTGGATCACCGCATCCACAAATCCGCGATCAGCCGCCACGTAGGGATTGGCCAGAGTGTCGCGGAATTCTTCGATCTTCTCCTGCCGCGCCGCTTCGCGATTCTTGGCGCCATCCAGTTCGCGCTTGTAGACGATATCCACCGCGCCCTCCGGCCCCATCACCGCGATCTCCGCGCTCGGCCAGGCGTAATTCACGTCCGTGCGAATGTGCTTGGACGCCATGACGCAATACGCTCCTCCGTAAGCCTTGCGCGTAATCACCGTCACCTTCGGCACGGTCGCTTCCGCAAACGCATAGAGCAACTTCGCGCCATGCCGGATGATTCCTCCGTACTCCTGCTGCGTGCCGGGCAGAAAACCAGGCACATCTTCAAACGTCACCAGCGGAATATTGAAGCAATCGCAGAAGCGCACAAAACGCGCGCCCTTCACCGACGCGTTGATATCGAGCGTGCCCGCAAGCATCGCCGGCTGATTGGCCACGATCCCGACCGGCTTGCCGTTGAAGCGCGCGAACCCGACGACAATGTTCTTGGCATAGTGCTCGTGAATTTCGAAAAAGTATCCGTCATCGACCACCGTGTGAATCACATCTTTCATGTCATACGGCATGTTCGATTGGTCGGGGATGATCGTGTCCAGCTTCGCATCCACTCGATCGATCGGATCGGTGCAAGTCTTGCGCGGCGGGTCTTCCAGATTATTCGACGGGATAAAACTCAACAGCTCGCGCACCATCGACAGACATTCGGCATCGTCGCGGCACATGAAGTGCGCCACGCCAGAAGTTTCGTTGTGCGTGTGCGCTCCGCCCAGCTGGTCTTTCGTGACCTCTTCATGCGTGACCGTCTTAATCACGTCGGGACCGGTGATGAACATGTAAGAAGTTTGATCGACCATCAAAATAAAATCGGTGATCGCCGGAGAATAAACCGCGCCGCCTGCGCACGGCCCCATGATGGCCGAGATCTGCGGCACCACTCCGCTGTAAAGCGTGTTGCGCAAAAAAATGTCGGCGTAGCCGGCCAGCGACATCACGCCTTCCTGAATGCGCGCGCCGCCCGAATCGTTCAGCCCAATGACGGGAGCGCCCATCTTGGCCGCCAGATCCATGATCTTGACGATCTTGGCCGCGTTGGTCTCGGAGAGCGATCCGCCGAACACTGTAAAATCCTGCGCGAAGACAAAAACAAGCCGCCCTTCCACGCGCCCATAGCCGGTGATGAAACCATCGCCGTAGATCTTCTGGTCGGCCATGCCGAAGTTGTAGCAACGGTGCGTGACCAGTTTGTCGGTTTCCTCGAACGTGCCTTCATCGAGCAGAAATTCCACACGCTCGCGCGCCGACATCTTGCCCTCTTTGTGCTGGCGCTCGCGCCGCTTGGCGCCGCCGCCTTCTTCGGCCATCTGGTCTCGTTTTTTCAGTTCGGCAATTTTTTCGTCGAGTTTCATAGGGAGACATTATAGGCGAGGCCAAAAACAGCTGGGCGTGACGAGGGCCACAGGCCCGTGTGATGGGAGATCGTCGTTCGCGTGAGAACGCTGCTCGCTGTTCGTCGTTCGCTTTTCGCTGATCGGTTCCTGGCTGCGAATAGCGAACGGCGAGCTGCGAACGACGGACAGCGACTTACGCCCGCGGAGTCGCTGCATCCAACAGATTCAGAAATGCAATTTTCTTCTCCGCCGGCAGAAACGATGCCTCAAACGAATTCCTCGCCAACTCTCGCAGATGTTCGTCGGTAAAACCGAACGTCTGCTGCACCAGCGCGTACTCCTTGATCAGCGACGTGCGAAACATCGCCGGGTCGTCGCTGTTGAGGGTCAGCATCAGTCCCTCGTCGAAGTAGCGCCGCACCGGATGTTGCGCGAGCTCGGCGCAGCATCCCGTGCGCAGATTGCTCGTCACACAGATTTCAATCGGCACCTGCCGCTCCGCCAACTCTTCCATCAACTCCGCATCCTGCCCGGCAGTAAGCCCGTGCCCGATGCGTTCCGCCTTCAGGTTCAGCGCGCCCCAAATCGACTCGGGCCCGGCGCTCTCACCCGCGTGCGCGGTGAGATGAAGCCCACGCTCCGCGGCGCGCGCGTACACCTCCGCAAACCACTCTGGGGGCCCAGCGCTCTCATCGCCGCCAATGCCAAAGGCGACTACGTTGCGATCGTGAAACTGAATCGCGAGGTCGAGCACCTTCTGCGCCTTCTCCGCGCCAAACTGCCGGATGGTATCGAATATCCACACGAGCGATAGGCCGAAATCTTTCTCTCCGTGCTGTCGTCCACGTTCCAGACCCTCGAAAATCGCGGCGAAATCCTGCTTGCGCCAGAGGCAGACGCCGACCGAAACAATGACCTCGGCATGAAGCACGTTCTGCGCCTTCAACCGCTCCATCAGGCGGTACGTGATCAACTCGTAGTCTTCGGGAGTGCGCAGGTGTCCGGTCACATCCTTGAACGCCGAGAGGAAGCCCTTGAAGTCTGCGTAGTTGAAAAGCTGCTCCACCTCGGCAAGTGAAGCGCTTTCCATCCCGTGACGCTGTCGGAGTTCGAGCAGCGTGGAGGGCTCGATTGAGCCTTCAAGATGCAGATGGAGCTCGGCCTTGGGCAGAGAGAGGATAAATGACATGGGGGAGCCGGGATTCAACCAGAGAAGTCAGAAGCTAGAAGTCAAATTGAAGAAGTAACCTCATATCCCTCAACGAACGATTCTCACCTCTGCATTCTAACTTCTGACTTCTGACCTGCTTTTCCTGAACTCGCTATGATGCCGACTATAAAAAATGTAAATTATCAGCCCCAGCGCCAACCAGATCACAAAGCGCAGCCAGGTAATCAGCGTCAGCCCGAACATCAGTCCGCCGCAGAACAACACCGAGAGTAGCGGGAACCACGGCACAAACGGCACGCGAAACGCTCGCTTGCGGTCGGGTTGATTGCGGCGCAGCAAAATGACTCCCACCGAAACCAGCACGAAGGCAAACAGCGTCCCAATGTTAGCAAGATCGGCCGCGCTCCCTATATCCACGAACCCGGCGGGAATTCCCACCGCAAAGCAAGCGATCCAAGTGGACCAGTACGGCGTCTTGTATTTCGGATGCACAGCCGAAAACAACTTCGGCAACAAGCCGTCGCGCGACATGGCATACCAGATGCGCGCCTGCCCGTATTGAAACACCAGCAATGACGAAATCATCCCCATCAGCGCGCCAATCACGATCACCGACTGAAACAACGGGTGCACTCCGAGATACTTCATCGCGTAGGCGACGGGGGCATCGGCGGCCTCTCCGGAAACAAAGGTCGTGTATTTCATCATGCCCAGCAGCACGACGGCCACGCCGATATAGAGCACGGTGCAGACAATCAGCGACATGATGATGCCGAAGGGCAAGTCTTTTTGCGGATTGCGCGATTCCTCCGCCGCGGTTGAAACCGAATCGAATCCGATGTAGGTAAAGAAAACGATCGCCCCGCCGGTGATGACTCCGCTAAAGCCGGAAGGCGCAAACGGCGTCCAATTCGCGGGCTTCACCAGCATTCCTCCGACCACCAGGAAGGTCAGGATGGCGCCGATCTTGATCGCCACCATGATGTTGTTCGTCTTCGCCGATTCCTTCGCGCCGCGCACCAGCAGCAGCGTCAGAATGAAGACGATGAGGAAACCCGGGAGATTGAAGTAAGACCCCGTCCACTGCCCCGAGGCCCACACCGGGCTCGCCCACTTATCCGGCAGGTTGAGACCAAACACTGCCAGTTGCGCTTTCACATAACCGGCAAAACTAACCGCCACCGCGACATTGCTGACCACGTATTCGAGAATCAGATCCCAGCCAATGATCCAGGCAAAAATCTCGCCGAGCGTCGCATAGGAATAGGTGTAAGCACTGCCGGCAATCGGAATCATCGATGCCAACTCGGCATAGCACAATCCTGCAAAACTGCATGCGATCGCCACCAACAAAAATGAAATGGCGATCGATGGCCCCGCCGGCGGACGACCGTGCATCAGCGCTCCGGCGGTGCTGCCCGTGCGCACGAAATTTATGATCACATCCAGCGCCTGCGCGTGAAGAAGCGAAGGCGCTTGAAAGTACTCTCCCGCGGCTGCCGTTCCCGTCAGCACAAAAATTCCTGAGCCGATGATGGCGCCGATGCCGAGCGCCGTCAGCGACCACGGCCCCAGCGTCTTGCTGAGCCGGTGTTCCGGGTTTTCGGAGTCCGAGATCAGCTTGTCGATGGACTTGCAACAGAACATCTGGCTGTCGGAAGTACGAATGACGCCGGCTGGGTCACTGGATGGTTGTGACAAGAGTTCGTTGTCTCCTCAGATGGACTCGAAGGCACGAGCGAACCCGCCCGTGCCTCCGTCATCGCTAGAAGCTAGTAGCCGAAAGCTAGCGGCTCTTTACCGCTTCGCCTGGCCGCGTGCCAGCTTTTTCACCTTGGGCTTCTTCGATCCGCGCGCGTAGTCGCGGGGCTTCTTCGGCTTTTCCGCTTTGATCTTCTTGCGGGCGGCTCGTTTGCTTTTCTTGCGTTCGTCTTTGGTCAGCTTTTTTGTGTTTGCCATAATTGCGGTTCTTTTCTCTCTCTTCTCGAATTGTTATTTCGAACTTCTTCTTTGTGGATTGTCATCCCGAGCGTAGCGAGGGATCTGCAGTTCTCGCCAGTCGCGGGACTCTTTCGCAGTTGTTACGCCTTCTCCAGCTGCGCGTACCTCTCCACCAATTTCTTCAAACCGAAGCGAGGGAATTGTACCGTAATCTTGGCATCTTCCCCATCCCCTTCGCGCTGATACACCGTCCCTTCGCCATATTTCGGGTGTTTGACCTTCTGGCCGGGACGGAATCCACGCCGTCCCGTAGGCTCTTCCGGCGCCATTTTCGGGACATTGAATTTCTTCCCCCGCGAAGCAAAAAACTCGGCAATGTTGTCGATCGAGTTGTAGTTCTTCAGCGGAGTCGGAGTCTTCGCCTTCAGTTTCGCCGGATTCCAAACCGCGCTCTGGTCCTCGTCCTCATAGGAATAGTGCGGCTTGTGTGGCGCGGACATTCCTGTCCGCGAACCGCCGGCACCAGAGGAAAATCTGGAGGTAGACGAAGAAGCCGAAGCTTCTCGTCGCCGCGCCCCGCCCAGTTCTTCCACCAACTGCGGCGGCACCTCCTCCAAAAACCGTGAAGGCACACTGGCTTCCGGCATGTCCGTCCCATAACGCCGCCTATAAACGGCGCGCGACAATACCAACGTGTCCATCGCCCGCGTCATCCCGACATAGCACAGCCGCCGTTCTTCTTCGATCGAATCCGGCTCCAGCATGGTCCGCGAATGCGGGAACAGTCCTTCTTCCAGTCCCGCCAGAACCACCAGCGGAAACTCCAGCCCCTTGGCCGCGTGCAATGTCATCAGCGTGATCTGCGCTTGTTCGTCATACTGATCGGCATCGCTCACCAGCGCCGCATGATCGAGGAACTGATCGAGCGTCTCCCCGCGGTCGCGCGAGTCCATGGCCGCATTCACCAGTTCGCGCAGGTTCTCAATCCGCGAAAAAGCTTCCGGCGTGTCCTCTTCCTCCAGTTGCTTGATGTATCCCGTACGGTCGATCAGGAATTTAAGGATCTCAGCCGTATTCGCCGCCGCGCCTGGCGCGCGAAACCCTTCGACAGCCTCACCCGCCTCGGTGGAGAGACGGGCGTTCTCGCCCGTCCCGTCGACGTTCTCCGATTCGCCAGCCCCAAAATCAAAACTAAAATTCCCCGGATCAAAATCCGTATCACTCTCCTCCGCTTGCGTAGGGGCGGACGCATTCGTCCGCCCAGCCGAGCGCAGCTCGGTAGCGATCTCAGAATTTTCCGCGGCCGTCTCCTCCACCCGCTCCACAAAAGTCCCCGCGAGCATCGCCCGCCCATCCTCAATCACGGCCTGAAAGCTTTTCAGCGCCGCCAATGCCCGCGCCGGCAGCAACTGCCGCGTAATCGCTTCGCCCACCGCGCCCCACATCGTTAGGCCAGTCTCAAGCGCCAGTCGCTCAATCATTTCGATGGTCGTCTTGCCGATCCCGCGCACTGGCGTATTGATCACCCGCAGCAACGAAACTGAATCATCCGGATTCAGGACAACCTTCAAATACGAAATCAGATCCTTGATCTCCGCCCGCTCGTAAAACGAAAACCCGCCCACCACGTGATACTTCAGCCCATAGCGCCGCATCGCCTCTTCAAACAATCGCGACTGCGAGTTCGTCCGATAAAGAACCGCCGCCCGAGCCGTGCCTCCGCTCTCCCCCACCGCACGCACATACTTATTGATCGTGTCGGCGGCAAACAGCGCCTCATTCTCTCCGTCCGGAGCCTCGTAGTATCCGATCTTTGCCCCGCCCTGCCGCGACGTCCAAAGATTCTTCCCTTTACGCCGTACGTTATTCGCCACCACCACCGACGCCGCTTCCAAAATGTTTTGCGTCGAGCGGTAGTTCTGCTCCAGACGCACAATTTTCGCTTCCGGAAAGTCGCGCTCAAATTCCAGAATGTTGCGAATGTCGGCCCCACGCCACGAGTAGATCGACTGATCCTCGTCGCCGACGGCGCAGACGTTGTGCCCGTCGCCCGCCAGCAGCCGCATCAACTCATACTGCGGACGATTCGTATCCTGATACTCATCGACCAGCAAATATCGAAATCGCCGATTGTAATATTCCCGCACCGCCGCCACCGACTTCAGCAACCGCATGGCTTCGAGCAACAGGTCGTCGAAGTCCATCGCATTGGCCTTGCGCAGCTCCTTGCGATACTCCTCGAAGATGTGCGCAATCTTCTCCGTCTTCGGATCGCCCGACTGCAAATAAACTTCCTGCGGATCGAGCATGTGATTCTTTGCCCACGAAATCCGCGAGAGCACGTTGCGCGGCGTCAGTTGCTTGTCGTCGAGGCCCAACCGCCGCATGATCCCCTTGACCACCTGCTGCTGATCGCTCTCGTCGTAGATGACAAAATTCTTCGTGAGCCCGATCGGAGGCTGCCCCGGCACGCTAGAAGGAATCCGCAAAGCCTCAATATCCCGCCGCAGCACCCGCACGCAAAAAGAATGAAAAGTAGAAATCACCGGCTTGGCCACGCTCAACCCGCCGACAAGCTTCTCGACGCGTTCCGCCATCTCCGACGAAGCCTTGTTGGTGAACGTCACCGCCAGAATCGACTCCGGCATCACGCCCATCTTTTCGATTAGATAAGCAATCCGAAACGTGATGACGCGAGTCTTTCCGCTACCGGCGCCAGCCAAAATGAGCACCGGCCCCTCGGTAGTTTCAACCGCCTCGCGTTGTTGCGGATTTAGTTCGTCCAGAAACGACAAAAGAGAATAGCTCCCGAAATGCGCTAGATGAATTTTACAGGATGGCTAAGCCGGGTCCGTGGATGTCTAGTGAAAGGCGGGAAAGGCCGGCGGACGTGCCTCAAAGCGTGGCTACCTGCCACTCGAACGCGCGAAACTCGGCAAGCCTGGCGAAGTCCATCTCGTTGGTAGTAATCACTTGAATGCCCGACCGCGCCGCGCTCATCGCAATCAGCGCGTCATTGGTGAGTCGTCCTTGGCCAATTGTCTCGTAATGATACTTGGCTGCAATGCGAGCAAGCACTCTTCCTGTTTGGGCCCAATCACTGAGATTCGGAACCAGTATCCGTTTCGACACGGCGAAGTTGTGTTCTAGACGCTCTACCTGTTGACGAGCGAGTTCGGACGCACCCGCATAAAGTTCCTCAAGGACCACTGCGCTCAGCCAAAGCGGTGCATCGGAAAACCGCCGTAGTTCCAGAACGGCATCGTCTCCGCGCCGCATTGCCGCAATGTAAAGGGAGGAGTCCAACAGAGTCGACTGCATCTAGTCGTCCAGTTTGCCGTAAACGTCCTTGATCTCAACGCCGCTCTTGATGAAACGATCATTAGCCTCGAGAAGTAGACGATTCTTCTCATGTTCGGTGATCGTGAAGTCCAGCGCTCGCTCGATGGCCTCAGTCTCGGTCTTTGCACACAGAACCTTCTGTGCCCGTTTAATCTTCACGGAGTCCAACTGAAAGTGCTTGTGTGCCCGGTTCCTTGCCGTAGGCATGGATGTGCCCCTTTACTGCGAAAAGTATATCACGATATGTACATATTTCGACGTTCTTTGTACATCGCAAACAGCCCATGGTTTGCAATGTTGCTTGCGGCACGCGCGCAAAACGGCATGGCAGCGCCGCTGCTATAATTTAACGATTGCGCCCATGAAGAAGAACACACTAGTATCCGCGGCAAAAAATAGCGCCGTCGAAGCCCACGCCCGCCGCCTCATCCGCTCAACCACCGTCCTCTGCGTCCGCCGCAACGACAAGGTTGTCATGGCTGGCGACGGCCAGGTCACGCTCGGCGAATCCGTAATCAAGCA
>Ga0302150_10001133_pt1 | contig 11699 bp, 12 predicted proteins | sample I_Bog_N1_2_FD_198635 | JGI IMG/M metagenome (GOLD analysis project Ga0302150, IMG submission 198635) | Peat permafrost microbial communities from Stordalen Mire near Abisko, Sweden - I_Bog_N1_2 | ecosystem: Environmental > Terrestrial > Soil > Wetlands > Peat | place: Sweden: Abisko, Stordalen... | reverse complement strand
GTCTTTGTCAAATGATCTTTTTTGCGTCACAATGAATCCGGCGCCGGCGCCAAGCGCGGTCGCCCGAATCTCTCCATTCCGAGGCTCATTTTGACGCAACGCATCATCGACATCCGCAATCGGCCGGCCTTCCTGCACGATTTCTACGGCGCGCGCCGGGGAACGCCCGAATTCGAAACCGCCCGCTGGCTCAATACCCGCACCGGTTCGAACAACGTCGAACATTTCGTCCGTTCGCAGACGGAGGCGGGCTATCTCGCCGAAGTCCGCGAAAGCGGCTTCGTCGCCTCGGTCGTCATCGGCCGCGACACGCCGGGCATTCGCAACGACAATGACGAAATCCATGCCCTGGTCTCGCGCCACGCCGAATTGCTCGGCGTCGGCTCCGTCGATCCGCTGCGACTCGGCCGGCGCACGGTCGAGGAGGCCGAGCGGGCGATCAAGACGCTCGGCTTGCGCGGGATCAATCTGGAGCCGGGTTTCGGCGCGCCCGCGCTGCATTTTGACGACCGGGCTTTGTCGCCGGTCTACGAGGCGCTGCAGGATTGGCGCGCGCCGGTGTTCCTGATGACCGGCCCGACGATTCCGGATCTCGCCTTCAACGACCCATCCGCGATCGGCTGCGTCGCGCGCGCGTTTCCGCGGCTGCAAATCGTCGTGCATCACGGCGCCTGGCCGCGCGTCGACGAGATCATCGGCGTCGCCTTTCGCTACGCCAACGTCACTCTGGTTCCGGACATGTACATTTTCCAGCCCGGCGGCCGGCTGTATGTCGAAGCGGCGAACGGCGCGCTCGGCGATCAGATCGCCTTCGGTTCGTCGTACCCGTTCCGCGCGATGCGACAATCCGCCGACGACTACGCGAAACTCGGCTTCAAGGACGCGGTTCTGGACAAGGTGTTTTACGCCAACGCCGCGCGTTTGCTTGGCGTCGCGTAACGGGGAGGGTCGAGCCGTCACTCCGCGGCTCGACCGTCTATCCGTCTCAACGGCGGCAAAGGCGCGGGCGCATCCGCGCGTTCCGCCGTTTCGGGAACCAGACCCAGCGGCAACGCGGTCTCGGACTTGAGTTCCTGCAACTCGAAATAGGAGGAAACGCGGCGCAGCGGCATGAGCGCCGTGAGGCGCTGATGAAACGCTTCATATTGCCGGACATCGGCGACGACGACTCGCAGGGAGAAATCGACGTCCCCCGCCAGACGATGGAATTCGAGCACTTCCGGCATGGCGCAGATCGATTTGATGAAAGTGTCGATTGTTTCCTTGGAATGGTCGCCGGTCTGGATGTTGACATAGACCGCCACCCCGAGGCCGACTTTGTCTGCAGACAGGATCGCCACCCGCTTGCGAATGACGCCCGACAATTCCAGTTTCTGAATACGCTTCCAGCATGGCGTCGCCGACAGACCGACCGCGTTGCCGATCTCGGCGACGGTCGCGGTCGCGTCCCGCTGAAGAATCCTCAGAATCTTGTGATCAACTGCATCCACTTGAGAGAGCCTCGTCGCCTTTGGCGATTCTAACGGCGCTTGGCGGCCGCGTTTTTTTGAGCATCGGAGCCGTTTTATATGTATATCTTATAGATGGATTTAGTCAATTAAATCTTCCGCGTCTCAGAGGCGCTCGCCAACGTCCCCGAGGCGTGAAACGCTCAGCTCCAGGCGTGCAACGGCGGGTTCTTCCCATTGAGAAAATAATCGCCGAGAATCGCGTATTTCCAGCGCACGGGATCGTGCAGCGTATGGGTGCGGGCGTTGCGCCAGTGGCGATCGAGGCCGTTTTCGGCGAGCGTCGAGCGCGTGCCCGCGAGCTCGAACAATTTGTTCGTCGCCTCGATGGCGATCTCGGTGGAAAGCACCTTGGCTTCGGCCGTCACGACCTGTGCCCAAGCGACGTTTTCGGCGCTGGGGGCTTTGACGGCTTCGTCGATCGCGCGCCCCGCCTTTTCCAACAGCGCCTGCGCCGCGTGCAGCCGAAGCGTCAGTCCACCGACCGCCTGGATCGTGTAGGGGTCCTCGAAGGCGTGGTCCTTGCCGGAATCGACCCACGAGCGGCTCTTGGTGCGGACGAAATTGACGGTCTCGTCGATGGCCGCCTTGGCGATACCGGTATCGACGGCGACCTGGATGATCTGGAAGATCGCGCCATCGGCCGTCGGATGGTCATAGCCCTTGTAGCCCGGCACGAGATGGGTTTTCGGCACTTTCACGGAATCGAGAATGACCGTGCCGGAAAGCGTCGTGCGCTGGCCGAACGACGACCAATCGTCGATCACCGAAAGCCCTTCCGCGCCGCGTTCCGCGATCGCGTACCAGGCGCGGCCCTCGCCGTCCAAGGCGACGATCGGCACCAGATGGGCGAGCAAGGCGCCCGTCGCGTAAAACTTGCGACCGTTGACGACGACATGGTCGCCCCCGTCCTCGAAGCGCGTCTCGAAATCGACGGCGCGCTTCGAGCCGAATTCGGAAAAGGCATTGCCGAATCGCAAGCCCTTCAAGACTTCGCCGAACAGCAGCGCCTGCTGCTCCGGGTCCGAGACGGTGCGAACGGCGGCGACGACGCCGATGTGGTTCTGCGCGACCTGGCCGATCGAAGAATCCGCGGCGGAGATGATCTCGATGACCCGCGAAATCGTCGCATAAGACAACTCCGGTCCGCCGAACGCCTTGGGCACGTTCAGCGACCACAGGCCGCTCTGCGAAAAGGCGTCGAGTTCGCGCACCGGCCATTCGCGTTCACGGTCACGCAACGCCGAACGCACGACGAAATCCGCCGCCAGCGCCTCGGCGACCCGGATCGCCTCCGCATCGTCCTTGATGACATGGGCGGGCCTTTGCGGCCGCGCGATGGGCGGAACCGGTTTCAGTTGTTTGACATGGTCATTCATGGCGACTTCCCTCCGACTTAGGCCGCGCGCGCGCGACCGAGATAAAAATCTTTCATGCCGTCGCGAGCGCGGAGCGTGGCGGCGTCTTCCTCGTGCGCGGAAACGCCGTTCTCCAGCACCACCGCGCGATGGGCGTAGGCGAGCGCGACCGCGGAATTCTGCTCGGCCACCAGAATGGCCAGGCCTTCGTCCTGGTTGAGGCGCCTCAGCGTGCGAAAAATGTCCTGAACGATCATCGGCGCGAGCCCCATCGAGGGCTCGTCCAGCGTTAGCAATCGCGGCTCGGCCATCAGAGCGCGTCCGATGGCGAGCATCTGTTGCTCGCCCCCCGATGTCATGCCAGCGGCCGCGCGGCGGCGCTCGACCAGCTTGGGAAACAATGCGTAAACGCGCTCGAGATTGCGCGCCGTTCGCGCCCGTGAAAACCCCGCGCCGATCGCGCCGGCGATCAGATTCTCCTCGACGCTCAGCGTTCCAAACACCCGCCGTCCCTCCAGCACCGGCACGAGCCCACGGCGCACCAGATCGCCCGGCGAGCGGCTGAGAATGTCGACTCCGTCATAGCGCCCGACTTTTGCGCGCGCTCGGCCCCGGAGCGCGGGAAGCAGATTCGACACCGCGCGCAAGACGGTCGTCTTGCCGGCGCCGTTGGCGCCGAGCAGCGCCACGATTTCGCTCGCGCGAACCTCGAGATCGACGCGCGACGCCGCGACGACCGCGCCGTTGTAGACGACGCCGAGATTTTCGATCTTCAGCAGGCTTTCTGAACTCGGGTCGGCCATGGGATCTCCTGTTGAGAGTGCGACGGCCGGCGCGAACGCCGGCCGCCGTCGGGGTCAGTTCGAAGGCGCGAGCGCCTCGCTGGTGCGGATCGGCAGGCCCTTTTCCTTGGCGTAGGCCTCGGCGGATTGCTCGATGATGGGACGCAGCAGCTTCCAATCCGGCGCGATCCAATCCGATACGACGTTCCACTTCTTGCCGTCCCATCGCTGGAACGTCACGTAACCGTCACCCTCGTGATTGTCCCAGGTGACGTCGATCGAGTGGAACAAGCCTTTCGCGCCCAGCGCTTCGACGCGGGCGGGATCGAGTTGGAGATGCTCGAAGCCCCAGCGCACCTCGTCGCCGGTCAGCGTGCGATGTCCGAATTTCTCCTGGGCAATGCGGATCGCCTCGACGTTGAGGATGCCGTTGACGATGCCGAGATTGTGATAGACCGAACCGATGCGCGACTTGTCCTGCAGATCGCCTTTGCCCGCGTCGTAGACCGTCTTCACGATTTCCTGAACCACCGGATATTGCTGGCCCGAGGCCTGCGTGGTGATGGCGGTGTAGCCCTTCGCGGCGTCGCCGGCGGGCAGCACGTCTTCTTCCGAATTCGACCAGACGTTACCGACGATGTGATCGACCGGGAAACCTTCCTTGGCCGCCGTCTTGAGGGCCACGGGGTTCATGACGCCCCAGCCGCGCAGCACCACGTAATCCGGCTTGGCGCGACGGATCGTCAACCATTGCGACTGCTGTTCGACGCCGGGATGCGGAACCTCGATCTGCTGCACTTCAAAACCATATTTCTTGGCGAGCAGTTCGTAGATCGGGATCGTCTCCTTGCCATAGGGCGAGCCGTGGTAGAGGACCACGATCTTCTTGCCCTGGAGCTTGTCGAGACCGCCGACTTGCGTCGCGATATAGTTCACGATGCCAGATGTTTCGCTGTAGGGGTTGAGCAGCAGCGGGAACACGTACGGAAACACCCGGCCGTCGGTGGAGTCGGTGCGGCCGTGATTGACGGTGATCAGCGGCGACTTGTCCTGGCTGATGCGGTCGATCATCGCATAGGCGATGCCGACGGACAGCGGATTCCAGGCGGCGACGTTGGGATGGCTCTTCTGGCGCTCGTAGCATTCGACGCCGCGCTCGACCTCATATTGGGTCTCGCACTCGTCCCAGGTCAGCTTGACGCCATTGACGCCGCCGTCCCTGATGTTGATCAGATTGAGATAGTCGATGAAGCCGCCGAAGAACCCCGAGCCGCCGGCCGCATAGGGTCCGACGCGATAGCTCTGCAGCGGGAAATATTGTTCGTCGGCGAGCGAGACCGTCGGAGCGAGGCTCATCGCGCCGAACGCGACCGCCGAGGCGAGCGCGAATTGTTTCCAACCAAACTTGAATGACATCGTTGAACTCCTTATTCGTTCCAGGGAGGGTTAGCGCGCGGCGACGGGTTTGCGCGCGCGACCAAGCAGAGCCGCCGCGATGCGCTTCACGAGCGCGGCGAGTCCGTCGGGTTCGGCAATGAGGAAACCGATGATCAGCGCGCCCAGAGCGATGCGCTGGATCATGTCGAGGGAACCGGAGTCGATGTCGCCGCCGAACAATGCGGCCGAGCCACGCGACAGCAACAGCGGCAGCACGACGATCAGGGCGGCGCCGAGGAACGCGCCGCGGATCGTCGACAGTCCTCCGACGATGACGATGAACAGAATCTGGAACGAGCGGTCGATATTGAAGCCATCGGGCTCCACGGTCCTGAGATAGGCGAAGGCCCAGAGCACGCCGGCGACGCCAATCAGAAACGACGAGAAGGCGAAGGCGACGAGCTTGGCCCTGAGAACCGGCACACCGATGATCCTGGCCGCCGTCTCATGATCGCGAACCGCGACGAAATCCTTGCCCGCCTTGACGCAGACCAGGCGCCAAGCCAGCGTCGTCAGCAGCACGACGACCGTCAGGCTGAAATAATAGCGACCGAGCGGCGTGGCGAAGGCGAAACCCGCGACCTTCAAGACCGGCGCGTCGATGACTCCGGAATTGGAATCGTTGGAGAACCATGGGAACTTGGTCAGCGCCCATTGCACGAAGAACTGCGCGGCGAGCGTGGACACGGCGAGATAGAAACCCTTCAGCCGCAGGCTCGGCAGACCGAAGGCGACGCCGATCACCGCCGCGAGGGCGCCGGCGATCAGGATCGTCACCGGCAGCGGCAGGCCGGGAACACGCAGGTTGAGGTTGAAGGCCGCGTAGGCGCCGATGGCGAGAAACGCCGCCGAGCCCAGCGAAACCTGACCCGTGTAGCCGGTGAGCACGTTGAGACCCACCGCCGCGAGCGACAGCGCCAGGAACGGCAGCAGGATCGCCTCGAACAGATAGTCGGAACCGAGCCACGGCGCGAGAGCGTAGGCGGCTGCGACGATGAGCGCAGGCCAAGCCCAGGACAGCGGGAGAGACAGGTGTTTCATCTCAGACCCTCTCGACCTGGACGCGACCAAACAAGCCGGCGGGACGCACCAGCAGGAAGATCAGCGCGACGACATAGGCGAACCAGATCTCGATGCCGCCGCCGAAAAACGGTCCGATGTAGACTTCGGCGAGTTTTTCCGTCGCGCCGACGATCAGGCCGCCGACGATGGCGCCGAGGATCGAGTCGAAACCGCCGAGCACCAGGACCGGCAGCGCTTTCAGCACGACGAGCGACAGAGAGAACTGCACGCCGAGGCGAGCGCCCCACAGCAGACCGGCGACGACGGCCGTAAAGCCGGCGGCGATCCAAGCCGTCGCGAGAATGGTCGGCAGACGCAACCCGATCGCGCCGGCGGCGTAGCTGTCCGAGGCCGCGGCGCGAAACGACAGGCCGATGCGCGTGTATTGAAAGAAGGCGATCAGCGCCGCGACCATCACGCCTGCCACCACGGCGGCGAACAGATCGAACTTCGACACGAACACGCCATAAACGTCGAACGGCGTGTCGCTGACGCCAATGTCGAGCGCATGCACCTGACCGCCCCACATCAATTGCGCGCCTCCTTCCACGACATAGGCGAGGCCGAGCGTCGCCATGAACAAAGTGATCGGCGGGCGGTTGGCGAGCGGGCGCAGAATGCCGCGCTCGATGACGACGCCAATCACCGCCATGACGGCGAATACGACGATCAGGGATGCCGGAGCGGGGAGGCCGCGCTCGACCAACGAAACGTAGGTCAACGCCGCGAACAACAGCAGCGGGCCCTGGGCGAAATTGAGCACGCCGGAAGTCTTGTAGATGAGCACGAAGCCGATGGCGACCAGCGCATACATGACGCCCGAAAGCAGGCCGCCGACCAGAACTTCGATGAAGAACTGATAATCGAAATCGAACATCGCTCAAGCCTCCTCGTCCGAATGCGGAACGCCGAGATAGGCGTCGATGACGGCGGGATTGGCTTGAACGTCCTCCGGCGCGCCCTCGGCGATCTTGCGGCCGTAATCGAACACCGCGACGCGATCCGACAGACTCATCACCAGACCGATGTCGTGCTCGATGAGCACCACGGTGGCCCCGAGTCGGCGGCGAACGGAAAGGATGAACTCCGACATTTCCGCCTTGTCGTCGACCGTCATGCCGGCGAGCGGTTCGTCGAGCAGCAGGAAATGCGGCGCGGCGACGATCGCGCGCGCCAGTTCGATGCGCTTTTGCACGCCGTAGGGCAGCGCGCCGACGAACCGGTCGCGATACGGCTCGAGGCGCAGCAACTCCAGCGCCTCCTCCGTGCGGCGGACCACATCCGCCCGTTCCGAGCGCGCCCGGCCGAAGCCGAACACCTGTTCGAGGATCGTCGCCCGCGCGGCGAAGGAAAGACCCAGCGCGACATTGTCGAAAGTGGAGAGGCCCTTGAACAGTCCGAGATTCTGGAAGGTCCGGGCGACGCCGAGCGAGGCGAGACGCGTCGTCGGCGAACGTTTATAGGCGCGTCCGTTGATGAGGATGAGACCGCTGTCGGGAGTGTAGACGCCCGATATGACGTTGATCAACGAAGTCTTGCCGGCGCCGTTCGGACCAATAACTGAAGTGATCGCGCCGTCGACGAAGGCGAGATTTACGTCGCGCAGCGCCGCGACGCCGCCGAAGCTGAGATTGACACCTTCGAGCGCCAGCGCGGCCCCGGGTTCGACGAGGCCTCGCGCTTCCCGTCTGGAAACAGCCAAAGGTTCTCTATCGGCCGCCCCGGCATAAGGGGCGGCCGCACTCGATAGCGTCGTCATTGCACGCTCGTGTTTGATTGATCTTCGAAAGGGAGCGCGGCTTATTCCGCCGCGATCCGCGTATCCTCCCGGCGCGCCTCGAGTTCGCGCACGATGGGCAGCACATGCTCGCCGAAATAGGCGACCTCTTCCTGGAAGTGCAGGAAGCCGAGCAGAATGAGATCGGCGCCGGCGTCCTTGAGGGCCAGGATGCGCTCCGCGATCTGATGCGGCGTGCCGATCAGATTGGAGCGGAAGCCGTCGTTGTACTGAACGAGGTCCGAGAACGTGGACTTCGCCCAATTGCCTTCGCCCTCGGGCGACGCCTTGCCGGCGTTCTTCACCTCGTGGCCGAAGGCGTTGACCGCGTCCGGAATCGCCTTGTCGATGATTTCCTGCACGGTCGCTCGCGCCTCGGCTTCGGTCTCGCGGGCGACGGCGAAGGCGTTGACGCCGATCTTGACCTTATGGCCAGTCTCGGCGGCCTTCTTGCGGATGTCGTTGACCTGTTTGGCGATCTCATCGGGCGTGTTGCCGTTGGTGAAATACCAGTCGGAAACGCGCGACGCCATGTCGCGCGCGGCGCGCGACGAGCCGCCCTGGAAGATTTCGGGCTGGGGATCGATCGGCTTCGGCTTCAGCGAGTAATTGCGGAACCGGTAGAAATCGCCGGCGAAGTTGAAGCTGTCCTCGGTCCAGATGCCGCGGATCGCGCGGATGAATTCCTCCGAGCGGCGATAGCGCTCGTCATGATCTAACCAGGGTTCGCCGATCGCGGTGAATTCGCCGCGGAACCAACCGGAAACCACGTTCACCGCGACCCGGCCGTTGGTGAGATGGTTGATGGTGGCGATCTGCTTGGCGAACAACGCGGGATGCCAGGGACCCGGGAGAACGGCGGCGATGACCTTCAGCGTTTCGGTGGCTTCCAGCAAGGCGTGGCTGAACGAAACCGACTCGTGCTGGAATTCTGCGCCATAACCGGCGGTGAAACGGATCTGGCTGAGCGCGTAGCCGAAGCCTGCCTTTTCGGCGATTTGCGCCAGTTTCTTGTTGTATTCGATGGTCCAACTCGTGCGCTGCTCGATGCTGGAGATCACCAGGCCGCCCGAAACATTGGGCACCCAATAGGCGAATTGGATCGGATCGCGATGCTGATTTTGCGACATGTCAGTCCCCGTGGTTGCTGAGTGAAGTCATTCGGCGGCGAGTTGCACGCCCGAACCCGTCGATCCGTATCGCGAGCGCCAGAAGATCAGCGCGTCGGCAGCCGAATTCGCCGCGATCAAAAGCGGTTGGCCGATGATGATCGCATGCGAGTGACGCTCGATGATTTCCTCGACGCGGCATTCGACATGCGCCAGCGCGCCCTGAAGCAGGCTGACGCCGTTGGCGGTTTCGAACCATTCCGCGCCGTGGTAGCGAGCCTCGCCCGCGATGCCGCCGCGACCGGCGAAACGGTCGGCGATCGACTGCTGATCGCCGCTGAGAATGTTGACGCCGAAGGCGCCCGCATCGCGAATGGCGGGAAAGGAGGAAGAGCCGCGGCTGACGCTGATGACGATGCGCTCCGGGTCTATCGACAGCGAAAACACCGCCGTGCCGGTGTAGCCGGTGCGGTTTGGGGCCCTGCCGGCCGTGATGACGCAAACGCCGCCGGCGAGTTGCCGCATGGCGTCGACGAGGCGTTTGCTGTTTCGGAGGGAGGCGTAGGTAGCGCTCATCAGGTCACCGCACTATATCTATCGATGCGATAGATTTAGAGTGCGCGTGCTTTCGTCGCAAGTTGTTTATCGAATTGAGGCAAGTCGCTGTCGAAATAAGAAGAATATTCTCCATGAGCAAGCAGAGGGAGACGATTATTGTCGTCAGGACGGTCTCAGAAGAATAAAATCCTACGCCTCGTTAGCCCCTTGGAACATGCATGCCATTCGACGCGACCCCCGGGGGACGCGCAGTTTGACCGTTCCTGTCCCTGTCCCAATAGCCAGTATGCAGCGTGAGCCGTTGCGGTCGTCGGCTGGCTCCGAAGGCAACGGGTGCGGTGACAAAACCCTCGGCGTCGCGCGCGGCTGAAAAAGCGGCTGCGCGAGGCCGAGGACGAATGGCGTGTACCTACTGAGCGCCCATGGTCAACACCGTGCGCGTCGCGCTGTCGTCCAGCGCCCAGGCCGCAGCGAAGTCCGATAACGGCAGGGTTCGCGTCGCCAGCGACAACCCTCCCGACTCCGCCATGCGGAAAACCTCCGCCAGGCTCGCCATGAGCCGCTCGTACGGAACACTGCCGAGGCCGCTGCCCATGAGTTCGATCGGAATGGATCGCAGAACGGCGCTCGGCAGATTGATTTCGCCGCCGCTCGCCGAACCGACCTGGACGAACCGCAGCCGGCGGCGCGCGCCGACCTTCGACGCGGCGGCCAGAAGGCCCTCGGCGCTTCTCCCCCAGAGGTAATCGACCACGACGTCCACCCCATCCGCGAAGGCGTCGCGAAACAGCGTCTCCTGAGCCTCGGAATCGGCAACCAAAGGGATCGTCGCATCGGCGCCCAGCGCCTCCAGAAGGGCGAGGTTGCGGCCGGTGGCGATAACCTTCTTCGCCCCCAGGCGTTTGGCGATCTGCACGGCCAGCCGGCCTGCGGCGCCAGTCGCGCCATTGACCAGCACAGTCTCGCCCGTCCCGAGACCGGCGCGCGCAAACGCGGCCGAGGACGACATGCCGGGATTGGCGAGCGCCGCCGCGGTGACGTCGTCGAGGCCGTCCGGCAGCGGCTGGCATTGCGCCGAGGGAGCCAAGGTGCGCTCGGCGAAACCGCCGTCGGGCGGCTTCGGGAGCAGGAAATAGACCCTGGAGCCATCGGCGAGGCGCCCTACGCCATCCATGCCGGCGACGAAGGGGAACGTGTTTTCGGAACTGTAATGGGCGCCGGCTGCGCGAGACCGCGCCAGCGGAGTGATCGCGGAAGCCGTTACGGAAATGAGATGCGCGCCCTCGGCGGGTTCCGGATCGGGGAAATCTGCGTAGGCGGGCGATTGTCCGAGGCCGAGAACGACGGCGGCTTTCATCAGCGTCCCTTTCGCATTCTGGATTTATGTGTATTATGAACATATCTTCGCGACGCAGGGCAGTCAAGGAAGAGAGTGCAAAATACACATATTGGCGAGCCAATCCGCGAACTCCATGGCGCGTTGCTCGAGATCGTCGCCGCGATGAACCGGCCGCGGCGCGACGAGGCGCTGATCCGGGCGGCGGGGATTCCGCTCGACAGGGCGCTGTTTCCGCTGCTCGTCGGCATCGAGCGTTTCGGGCCGATCGGCGTCGTGGAATTGGCGGACAGGGTGGGGCGCGACTACACCACGGTCAGCCGGCAGATCGCCAGACTGGAGAGCCTGGGCCTCGCCGAGCGCCAGGAAAACCCTGCCGACCGTCGCAGCCGCGGGGCCGTGATAACGCCCAGGGGCAAGGCGATGACCGATCTGGTCGACGCCGCCCGCGAGCGGATGGGCGGCGCCATTTTCGCCTCGTGGGACCGCCACGAGGTCGATGAACTGGTCCGGCTGATGCGCAAGTTCGCCGACGCCGTCAAGGAGGATACCCATGTCGCCGCGCAGCCCTGACCGCTAGCCGATGCCCAGCCGCGCCGAACGCCTGCTCGAACTGCTCCAGGTCTTGCGCGCCCGCCGCGCCCCCATGGCAGCCTCGACGCTGGCCGAAAATCTCGACGTCTCGCCGCGCACCCTGTACCGCGACATCCAGTCGCTGCGCGCCCAGGGCGCGGACATCCAGGGCGAGGCGGGGGTCGGCTACCTGCTGCGT
>Ga0302150_10001115_pt1 | contig 11763 bp, 13 predicted proteins | sample I_Bog_N1_2_FD_198635 | JGI IMG/M metagenome (GOLD analysis project Ga0302150, IMG submission 198635) | Peat permafrost microbial communities from Stordalen Mire near Abisko, Sweden - I_Bog_N1_2 | ecosystem: Environmental > Terrestrial > Soil > Wetlands > Peat | place: Sweden: Abisko, Stordalen... | reverse complement strand
GCTGGGCGAGTTAGCATCGTTGGACAGCGACTCGGCTCTGCGCCGACGGCTTCGGCACTACGCAGCGCCGGATCTGCTCATGATCGACGAAGTCGGCTACCTGTCGTACTCGAACCGCCATGCCGATCTGCTGTTCGAGCTGATCAGCCGGCGCTACCAGCACAAGAGCACGGTGGTGACGACGAACAAGCCCTTCGCCGAGTGGGGCGAGGTGTTCCCCAATGCCGCCTGCGTCGTCTCGTTGATCGACCGGCTGATGCACCGTGCTGAGGTCGTGCGTATCGAGGGCAAGTCCTACCGACAGAAAGAGGCCGACGAACGGGAGGCCGCGCGCAAGGTCGAACGCGCGGCGCGCAAGACGGCACTCCGCTCACGTAAGGCCGCAGCGTGAACCCGAGCCTGAAGCCGCCGGCATCCTTCGTGGTGCCGACCCATTGGACAGGAGAGCAGGCGTTGGCAGTGCTCGAGGTACTGCAGGTCCTGCGCGAGGCCGTCTGGGCCGTGCACGGACAGCAGGCTCAACAGGCCTGGCGCGATCAGCTCGTGCCCGACCACAGCCCACCGGATTTCGACCCTGACTTGCCGTTCTGATCGCCTATCTCGGCGATCGCGACCAAGCAGGTGGGCTGTGCGATCATCGCGCCCGGCTGCACTGGTCGCCGGCGTTGCCGGAAACAGGAGGCCAGCCGCTACGGCTCTTGTCGGCCATGAACCGTCGTTCGCGGACGTCCGGTCTCGGGACACGCCACGACCGGCCACGATGCGGTCGTCGATAGTGCCAGTCTGAAGGCGCTCGCTAAGGAAGCACTAAAATGTAAATCGCGCGCCAGCACCGATTATCCGATTGTGCGGGATTGGACTATTACCAGCAATCGCAGAGGTGGCCGCCGTGTTGGTCAAGTTGGCATGTGCGATCGCGGCGTACAAGTCCGTATTCTTGTAGACGTTGTATGTCGCAAGCATCGAGAACCAATTGGCGTTGCCAGACGTGAAAGTGGAATACGCTCTGTAGTGCGCTTGTTGTACCGAACCGTAGATCTTCAGCTTGTCGCTGACTCGGTAATCGGCGCCCAACCAGGAGAGCTGCACGACTTGGCTTGGCCCCGAGAAATTGGATACGCTGGCGACGCTATAACCGTTCATGCTCGTCAACGTGGCATGGCTGAAGACATCTTTTGGCGCCGAGAGCGTGTAGTGGGTGACACCTGCGTCGAAGTTCCAATCCGTCGCGAGGTTGTAGCTTGCGCCAACCAGCCAGCCGCTGGCGTTGAAGGCCGTCACCTTGATATTGCCGGGAGTCGTGGATTGCCCTTCCCTGAGGGCGTCGGTTTCTTCGGTATACGCGCCCTGCAACCTGAGTGCCCCTGACCTGTAGCCGATCCCGGCACCGTACATCCGGCCCTGGTTGGCCAAGGCCGTGCCATTGCCTTTCGCAAACATCAGACCATAGTTGAAGTCACCGGTGCTACCGGCATACTTGACCGAATCGTCCAGCCGAAGCGTTTCAGATACGCCAACTCCACCGCTGAACGCCCCCGAATTCCCCAGCGGACTGAAGTCCTGGGCTCCCGCAAGCGGTGCAACTGTACCCAGCGCGTCAGTGATCAGGCTTTGGTTGCGACCCGCCCTGAGCTCACCAAGCGAACCGTAACCCACCTTCAAATAGGCCTCGCGGTTGATGAACTGACCGACCTGGCTGGTGTTGGCGCTGCTACTGGAGTAACCTGCTGAACCGTGCGCCTGCGAGTTGTCGAGCAGAGCGGCATCGCCATTGATCAGTTTGACACCGATAATATTGAACCCAGTCTCGGCGAGGTACCCAAGACGTAGCCCGTTGTCGAACGACTTGCTTCCCGTGATGCCGATTCGATCCTGCGACAAACCCCCACTCCAAATCTCGGTGTGGGATCCCACGTTCGGATTCAACGTCGAAAAATAGGTCGCTGAGTTAACAGAGCCACCCACATTGTGATTTGCGCGCAACCCGTTACTCTGGTTGCCGACGGCAATATCCAGGACTCCGTAAACCTTTAAGAGATTGTCATCTGCTCGGGCATTCGCGACAAAGGCGCAGCCAGCGACCAGGACAACGGAAATGAGCTTCATGGTTGTCTCCTGACTTGAACGTTTTTTTGCACAGCACCAATCCGTCCTGATGAATGACCAGTCGAACAGGGCTGCGTTCGGGGAACGGAGAAGAGCTAGCGGGCTCTCTCCGGGAGCGGCACGGGGGGCCTTTCGGCCAGGACTGCCGTCAGTCGCGGTTGGTCCAGTGCGCCTTCCCACTTGGACACGACGATCGTGGCAACCGCATTGCCGATCAGGTTGGTTGGAACCAAGCCTTCAGCAAGCAACCTGTGAACTCCGAGGATCAGTGCGACGCTCGTCACCGGAATGGTCCCGACAGTCGACAGCGTCGCTGCCAACACCACGAACGCAGCGCCCGCAACGCCTGCCGCGCCTTTCGACGTCAACAGCAAGACGCCGAGCAAAAGGAGTTGTTGATAGATGTCCAACGGCGTGTTGGTTGCCTGCGCCAGAAAGAGCGTCACTGAAGCCAGGTACAGACATGTCCCGTCGAGGTTGAAGGAATAGCCTGTTGGAATGACTAGCCCGACGACGCTGGCCTTGCAACCCAGGTTCTCCATCTTGATCAGCATGCGCGGCATCACCGCCTCGGAGGAGGTTGTCGCAAAGCAGATCAGCAATTCCTCTCGCAGATAGCGGATCAACTGGAACAGGCTGAAGCCCAGGAGCTTGCACAGTGGCGCCACGACGAGAAAGACGAAGATCAGACAGGTGCAATAGAAGCAGGCGAGCAGGTTTCCAAGTGATGCGAGTGCACCCGCACCATATCGGCCGACAGTGAACGCGATCGCTCCGAAGGCGCCGATCGGTGCCAGCCACATCACGATGGCTACGGCGCGAAACAGCATCTCGGAGCCGATGTCCAGCAATTGAATGACAGGCTTGGCACGCGGGCCGATCGCGACCAGCGTGCTACCGAGAACCACCGAGAGGAGCAGCACCTGCAGGACGTTGCCTTCGGCAAAGGATCCCACCATCGTCGACGGAATGATGTCCATCAGGAAGCTGACCACGCCGTGCGACTTGGCCTGGTCGAGATACATCTTGACCGAGCCGGCATCCAGTGTAGTTGTGTTCACGTTCATGCCCGCGCCCGGCTGCCACAGGTTGACGACCACGAGCGCGAGACCGAGGGCGATCGTACTCAGCACCTCGAAGTAGATCAGTGCCTTGATGGCAACCTTTCCAACTTTCGACATATCGCCCATCTTCGCGATGCCCAGTACGACTGTGCAAAAGACGATCGGCGCGATCAGCATTCGGATGAGCTTGATGAAGCCATCTCCGAGCGGCTGCATCAGCTTCCCGACCTCCGGATGAAAATGACCAAGCGCGACGCCCAAGGCCATTGCGACCAATACCTGGACCCACAATTGCCGGTACCACGCCTGCCGCCGACGTGGCAGCTCCGCAGCGATGCTCTCTGCACTCATGTCTGTCTCCTAGATTGCGCTCGCTACAGCGAGACTATTGCCAAGATCGTCAATCGCGCCTCGGCGCCGGATCCGTTATCGAAATTCGTCGCTCCCCCAATAGAGTCGCATGGGGTTATCGACCAATAGCTTGCGCTGCAGCTCAGGCGTTGGTGCGATGTGCGGGAGGAAGTCCACCAGCAGGCCGTCATCCGGCATGTGGTCTTTCAGATTCGGATGCGGCCAATCAGTGCCCCAAAGCACGCGGTCTGAAAACTCTTCTACGACACGGCGCGCGAACGGCACCACGTCACGGTAGGCCTCGCGCTCGCCACCTAGCGCCGGCGGCCCGGTCACCGAGAGACGCTCAGGACAACTCACCTTGCTCCATACAGTTGGATGCTCGCGCATAAACTTCAGGAACAACTCGAACTCAGGGCCGTCGATCGGTTTGGTGACATCAGTGCGGCCCATGTGATCAACCACCACGTCGGTCGGAATCGCGGTGAAGAAATCCCAAAGCTCAGGCAGATCCCGTGCTTCGAAGTAGATGACGACGTGCCAGCCGAACCTAGCGATGCGGTTCGCAATCTCGACCAACTCGTCTTTCGGTGTGAAATCGACAAGACGCCTGACGAAGTTGAATCGGACGCCACGCACACCGGCCTCATGCATCGAATGCAACTCGTCATCCGTGACGTCCCGGCGCACCGTGGCGACACCGCGAGCTCTCCCGTCCGAGTGCGCGAGCGCGTCGAGCAGCGCCCGGTTGTCGGCACCGTGGCATGTGGCCTGCACCACCACGTTGCGAGAAAATCCGAGGTGGTCGCGTAGCGCGAATAGCTGCTCCTTGCTCGCGTCGCATGGCGTGTACTTGCGTTCCGGCGCGAACGGGAACCGCAGCCCGGGCCCAAACACGTGGCAGTGGGCGTCTACTGAACCTGCCGGAACCTGGAAGCGCGGTCTGCTGGGATGCGCGCACCAATCCAACCAACCCTGAGTTTTGGCGTATTCCATCTTGGGCCGATCAATCGATGTAGCGCAAGCCCGCCTTGGCAAGCGGCTCTCGCATCTCGTACATGTCCAGCCCAAGTACACCCGAGGCTAGCTTGGCGCGCTTCTCCGCTTCGAGGGTTTCGCGCGCCAGCGCGGCATCGGCGACCACAGCGGCGATCGCTGCGGGCACGACAACTACCCCGTCGTCATCCGCCACGATCACGTCACCCGGATTTACGAGCGCTCCGGCGCAGACCAATGGGATGTTGACGGAGCCAAGCGTGGCCTTGATGGTTCCCTTGGCGCTGATCGCCTTGCTCCAGACAGGAAACCCCATCGCGGTCAGCTCTTTGACGTCGCGAACGCCGCCGTCGATCACCAATGCACGAGCGCCGCGTGCCATGAAGCTTGTTGCGAGCAGGTCGCCGAAGAAGCCATCGGCGCAATCGGCTGTTACAGCGGCGACGACGATGTCGCCCGCCTGGATCTGCTCGGCGGCGACATGCATCATCCAGTTGTCCCCTGGCTGCAGCAACACGGTAACCGCCGTGCCGCAGGCATGGCTACCACGATGGATGGGTCGAAGGTACGGTTTTGTTAGTCCGACCCGACCCATCGCTTCGTGAACAGTGGCACTGCCAAACTGGGAGAGCCGGTCGCGAGCAAGTGCGTCGGCCCGCACTATGTTGCGCTTAACGACGCCGAGTTGGTTGATGAGTGGTGCGTCCATGGTCAGAGTCCCTTCTTCTTGAGTTGTGTGTCGAGGCGCGGGAACACCCGACGGGCGTTGCCTTCGTAAATCATCTGGCGCTCCTCGCCGCTGAGGTGCCCGGTGGCCTCAACGTAGCGTTTGGTGTCGTCGTAGGGGTGGCCGCTGGTCGGGTCGATGCCGCGAACGGCGCCGATCATCTCGGAGGCGAACAGAATGTTCTTCACCGGGATCACCTTCATCAGCAGGTCGATGCCCGGCTGGTGATAGACGCAGGTGTCGAAGAAGATGTTGTTGAGAAGGTGCTCATCGAGCAGCGGCTTTTTCATTTCTTGCGCCAGGCCGCGAAAACGTCCCCAGTGATAGGGCACGGCGCCGCCGCCGTGCGGTATGAGGAAACGCAAGGTCGGGAAGTCCTTGAACAGGTCACCCGCCAGGCATTGCATGAACGCCGTGGTGTCGGCGTTCAGGTAGTGCGCACCGGTAGTGTGGAAACAGGCGTTGCAGCTCGTCGAGACGTGGATCATCGCGGGGATGTCGTACTCGACCATCTTTTCGTAGATCGGGTACCACTGGCGGTCAGTGAGAGGCGGGCTCGTCCAGTGGCCGCCCGACGGATCCGGATTCAGGTTGATGCCGACGTTCCCGTATTGCTCGATGCACTTGACCATCTCCGGAATGCACGTCCTCGGATCCGTGCCCGGCGACTGCGGGAGCATCGCCGCAGGCACAAAATATTCGGGGAACAACTGCGCTACGCGGAAGCACAGCTCATTGCAGATCGCGGCCCACTCCGCGGACGTCTCAAAGTCGCCAATGTGATGGGCCATGAAGCTGGCGCGCGGGCTGAACACGGTGAGGTCGGAGCCACGCTCGCGCATCTTCGCGAGCTGGTTGGTCTCGATGCTCTCGCGCAGTTCGTCATCGGAAATTCTCAGATCGCAGCCCCGGGGCGCCTTGAAGGGGTCCTTGAGTGACGCGATCTGAAGATCCCGCCAGATGCCCAATGCTGCTGGTGCGGTCGTGTAGTGCCCGTGAACGTCGATGATCATGGAAGGACTCCTAGGCAGGCCTGAAACGCTGTTGTGGGAAGGGCGAAACGCTCAGATCGGTTGCATGCCGTGGCGCCACTTGGCGGCGTCGGCAACCGGCGAACGCATGAAGTCAAGAAGCGCTCGGGCGGGCTCGACTTGTTGTGATGTCGTGCAAATTCCACCGGCGAAGGTCGTCAGGATCTCGAGCCCCGGCGGCATTGGCGCGATGACGTCGATGCCTTCGAGATGCATCAGCTCACTCAACTGCTGGAAGCCCAGTTCCACCTCGCCGCGCGCGATCAACGTCCCAACAGCCACACCCGGTGGCGCTTGGATGAGTCGTGGGCCCGTCGAGTTGGAGATCTCCCAGCGTTCGAAGAGCTTCTGCAACGCGGCGCCGCTCGGCCCACTCGAATATCCGATGGATCGTGCCGAAAGCACGGCCTTACGCAGCGCCTCGTGGGTGTCCACCACCGGCCGTGGCGCGCCAGCTCGCACGGCGATCGCGACGGCAGAACGCACCAGATCGACCTTGGTGTCGGAAGTGATCCGGCCCGCCTCGATGAGCCGGTCTATTGCATCTCCTGCCAACACGACGACGTCGAACCGTGCGCCGTCGAGCAGTTCCCTGGCTGCATCGACTCCGCCCATGGACTCGAACGAGACCTTGCCCCCGAAATGGTGCCAGTCCGCGATCACATCGGCCAACATCTGGCGTGTGGCCATCGAGGAGATACCTTTGAGTGAATTGCTCATGGCCGGTTGTCACTGAATTGAGAGAGGCTTCAAGGTGAATGAATTCTGATGTCGCCACCCCTGTCAAGCAACACATGCCAGCCGCTAGCTGCTATTCACTTTGGGCATGGACCATGCGAAGATCCACCTATGAATTTGAACCAGCTTGAGAACTTCGTGCGAGTGGCCGAGCACGGCAGTTTCAGCAAGGCAGCACTCGTCCTGGGCATTGCGCAGCCGGCCTTGAGCCGTCAGGTGCGCGCGCTTGAAGTCGAGCTTCGCGAGCCCTTGTTTCTCCGCCACGGCCGCGGCGTGCAACTCACCGAGATTGGGCGGCGGTTGCTCGAACATTGCCATGGCATCCTGCACCTCGTGTCCCAGGTGAAGGTCGACCTCGCCGCGCAGCGAGACGAACCAGTAGGGCAGATTGCAATCGCCTTGCCACCGACCTTGGCGCGCCATCACACGCTGCCGCTGATTCAAGCGTTTCGGAAGGATATGCCCCAGGCTCGCATGGCCATCATCGAAGGGTTCTCTACACACATCACTGAGTGGCTCACCTCGGGACGGGTGGATCTCGGCCTCGTCTACAACCCGGAACCGTCTCCGGCGCTCGAAATTCGACCTTTGCGCGAGGAGAAGATCTGTCTCGTGAGTCCGGCCCATGAATCCCCGGCCCGCACGGTACCACTGCGGGATCTGTCGAAATATCCTCTGGTGATGCCGGCGCGCGGCAACAGCTTTAGGAAACTGATGGAATCTGCGGCGGCAATGCGCGGCGTGAAGTTGAATGTTGAATGGGAAGTCTCCAGCGTACCGGTGATCCTTGACCTGGTGAGCGCTGGACTTGGACATGCGGCGCTCGCCGAAGACGCGATTCGCCCGTTCCAGCGCCTCAAGCGGCTTTCGGTCGCACCTTTCGTGCAGCCCGAGATCAAGATCACCTTATGTCTCGTCACTCCCGCGCAGCGACGAGCGACCACGCTGAGACAGCGCACTGAAGCCTTGATCGTTCAAATGATCAGTCCCGCGCGGCACGCAGGTTGAGGCGCAAGGGGCGCTGTTGCATGGCGTTGGTGCGCGGACGGAAGGCCCGCGCGGTACCTTTCAGTTGCCGTTTAGGTCGAACCATCGAAGCTCGCAGCGGGGCCACTGGAGGTGCAGTTATCGTTGGTCTGAGCAGCAATCGTAGATCGACTCGCGACGCGAGCCGCTAGCCTTCCGAAGGGCTTGGATTTCGTCCGTCTAGCGAGGGCAGTCTGCAACGCTCTACAGGCTTTCGATCTCGGTACTGTTTGGAGCGTGCGGCGAAGTGACCGCTTTTCGGCGTCGAATTGCATTCTCGCTACTTCCGTTTTGGGTCGGCCCCAGCTGCCCGCACGCCGACACTGACGGGCAGGTATGCTGCGCATTGCAGTCGGCCGGCAACCGACGGCGTATTACCCGGTCAGGCCGCCAGCCTCGCGGACGCAAGTCGGCCATTTGCAGACGGTCGCCAGCGGCAGCTATCGGGTAGTCTGCTGCTGGCGAAGTACGGCGTTGGTCAGGAGCAATCCCAACCAAGCTGCACCAGGCCGCAATGGCGGCAAACGAATTTGTAGAAGGCTTGGTCGCCCTTAGGTTGGTAGTGCTCGGTGATATGCACCCAGACCTTGTCATCGAGCTTGTATTCGTGGCGCCAGGCAGCCTTCGTCTCCTCGGACGCTCCTGCAACATCTTCGATGGAAGCGTCCCCGTGGAATTCGCACGCGTCGGCGCAGTGCGTAAGCCACGAGTCCTGCTGCCAGGAAATGTAGGTTGGCGTCCTCAGATTCACTTCCTCGATGATGGCGCGTGCGATGCCAGCACGCTCCAGCGGATACGAGTCAGCGAAGGATGCCCCGAGCTTTGTGGCCGCCGAACCGTCGGCGATGCACCACGGGCAGAGCTGACTATCAAGGTCTTCCTCACCGTAGACTGGCCCGACGTAGATGAACCCGCGGGATCTGCCGCAGCATGCACAGTCCTTGGCACTCTCTTCGATGACTCCCGTGAGGAGCGGTGCGGGGTGATATCGAAATTGGGGTAAGGTCTCTGGCATGGCGTTGAAGCATTTCACGTCTTGGCCGGCGAGGCAGTAGCCGGACTAGTAAGTGTCGCTGCAAATTGGGCGGGGCTCGGCGCGCCGCGTGTTTCGCCCGTCTGCCTGGTGAGAGTGCCTGCGAACTGGTCGCCTGAGGGATGCTGACTTGGGGCGCTGAGCCGGCCCTCGGCCAATTGCTGCCGGTCGCGATCGGCAGGTTTAGGGTAGGCTACTTGGTGGCTCAGGCTCCCTTCCGATGACCGAACAAGAATCACTCCAGGCTGCAATTCACGAGCCGGTCGACCTCGTGTCGTACGACAGCGCCTGGCCGAAGAAGTTCGAGGTTGAACGCGCGCGTCTTCTGTCGCTGTTCCCCGATGTTTTCGTTGACATTGAACACTTCGGCAGCACGGCGATTCCGGGCATGCTCGCCAAGCCGATCATCGACATTCTGTGCGGTGTCGAAACACTCACGGGCGCCGACGCGCTGTCGAGCCGCCTGTGCGAGGTCGGCTACTCGACGTCGGCCGAGTTCAACGCATCGCTGTCCGACCGAAAGTGGTTCATGCGTTGGGCCGACGGCCGGCGAACGCATCATCTCCACGTCGTCGTGCAAGGCGGAGAAGTTTGGCGTGAGCGGCTTGCCTTCCGCGACCGGCTACGGGCCGATGCCAACGCTGCCGCTCGTTACGAGAGCCTCAAGACCAGCCTCGCTACCCATCACCGGGATGACCGGGAGGCCTACACAGCGGCGAAGGCAGATTTTTTCCGGGTTTTCTCTTCGTGAGTACCGGCAGTCGGCCAACTGCTGTCATTCGCGGCCGGCGGCTTTCGGTTACGCAAGCCTCGTAAAATCTCAATTCGACCTCGAAACCATGGATGCTCGTTCCTGTGCTGCTTATTGAAGGCTATACAACGGATGAAATCCTTGCTATGCCAAACGAGGAGCTGCGAGCAATCGTCCTGAGCGACGAACCACTTGTGTTCCGCGCTGGCTCCGCAAATCTACTCGGGCGCTTCAGGGTCGAAGGTCGCGCGCTGGTCATGGAACTGGCCCATGTTGACGGTGGAGGCGAGGGGGCGCTTCCTGCACTGGCAGCGCTTGCGCGCAGGTACGCCGCCCGCGAAGGCCTCGCCTCGATTGACTGGCGCGTTCACGCGGTTCACTGTGCGAAGCCAAATCTCAAGCTTCGCCGGGTTCTTGAGCGTCGAGGCTTCGAAGTTGGCATCGTCGCTGGCGTGGGCGAGTGCTATCAGTTGGTCGAGTCGCTGCAATGATACTGAGTCGGTCGTTACAGTCGAGGAGTCCGCACTTAGGCGGCAGGCGGCCAGAACCTGACGGTTACAGTCGCCCGCTTTGGGGCTGTCTGAACTGAGCGAGGAAGGTGCCCTTGAGGGCAACGATCAGAGCCAGGGATTGAGCAGCGTCACGCCCGCGCGTTCGTAGTCGCCGATATCGCGCGTGACGACCGTCAGTCCGTATTGGAGAGCGGTGGCAGCAATGATGAGATCCGGCTGGGAAAAGGTGTGGCCACTTTTGCGGCCGTCCTCGACCAGCAGCCGCCACTTGAACATCACGTCCTCGGTCACGGGCAAGACGCGCTGCTCGAACATGGGCCGAATCTTGAGCCCAAGCCAATCACTGAGCGCCGCTCGACGGTGAGCGTCGGCGATTAGCTCGATGCCGAATCGGATTTCTGCCAGCGTGACACTGCTGACGAACATGGCGTCAAGCTGTAGGCTGGCAACAAACGCCAGAACCTTTGGCTCAGGCTTGGGCTTTCTCAGCTCGGATAGGACGTTGGTGTCCAGGAGCCAGCCCGTCACAGGCTGACGTCCCGCACCGGCATGGCACCACGCGGAGGTGCGATCTCAATGTCGGGATAAGGCGACGCTTGCAGCGCATCAATGAGAGCCTGGCCGGTGCGATCCCCTTGCAGGCGGCGGTACTCCTCTGCTGCAACCACAACGACCTCGTCGCGGCCATGCACTGTGACATGCTGAGGGCCCTCGCTTCGGACGCGCCGCACCAGTTCGCTGAAGCGAGCCTTGGCGTCCTGAAGCACCCAATGACCTGGCAAGCTAGGGGCATTCACTCGTGGCGTTTTATCCATCTGCCCTCCAAGAATTCTAGTCTGTCTGACTAGAATACCATGTCCGTCCGTGCGAGGGCAAGCAGCTGGCAAAACACGCGTCGCTGGCCAACCTGACCGTCGCGGCACGCGCGCACGCCAACGGCGGCTATCCTGAGCACAGCGGTCGTTGGCGTGAATCTCGCCGATGGCGCCTCGGCAGGCTCCTACGGCTCTTGTCGGCCATGAGCTGTCGTTCGCGGGCGTCCGGTTTCGGGCAGGCTACCATCGACGATCTGCTTTCGTCCGTGATGCCCATGAACGCTCTTGACGTTGCCGCCGGCGCTCTGGCGCTTGCCTGCACTGAAGACGTGACTTCTGCTTCTCGGCTCAGGGTCAGGTCGGGAGGCGGTGAGGCAAACATTGAAGGCAATCGCGCGGGGTTGCTCTTGGTGGCGTGCCAAATTTTGGCGCTGGCTAGAACTGGTCTTGCCGGTGAGCAATTCATCTTGACGCGGCGTCTCTCGCCGATACCGCTGATCAGGCGGTTGTGTTCTCGTTGGTCGCTGGTGACAGTGACGCCTGACTCCCTTTCGTCTGTCGGCCGCCAGAGGCTCATGTTGAGCCATGTGCCGACGGCCGTGGGCGGCTGCTT
>Ga0302150_10001100_pt1 | contig 11846 bp, 4 predicted proteins | sample I_Bog_N1_2_FD_198635 | JGI IMG/M metagenome (GOLD analysis project Ga0302150, IMG submission 198635) | Peat permafrost microbial communities from Stordalen Mire near Abisko, Sweden - I_Bog_N1_2 | ecosystem: Environmental > Terrestrial > Soil > Wetlands > Peat | place: Sweden: Abisko, Stordalen... | reverse complement strand
CACTTCCCTCGGGGAACTCGCTCGGCCTGGGTACGGCGATTGGCCAGAACATTAACTTCAACGACCAGCATCATGTTCAGCCGCGCACGGCAGACTACACACTCAACATCGAGCAGAAACTGCCCGGAAACGTTGCCCTGCAGATCTCGTATGTCGGCGCAAGACCCACACGTCTGGATGTCAGCCACAACATCAATGCGCTTCCATCGCAATACTTCAACCAGGGTCCTGCGGAGCTTGCCTATCTCACCGCCAAAGTTCCCAATCCGATGGCTGGATTGGTACCCAATAACGCCACCCTGAACGCTGCAACCATCCAGCAATATCTCCTCCTGCTCCCTTACCCGGAGTTTGGAACAGTCACGGAGAATTATTCCTCCATCGGCACCGCACCCTATAACTCGCTGCAGGTCCAGATCAATCATCCTATGTCGCATCACTTCTCGCTGCAGGGCAACTTTACTTGGGACAAGGTGATGAGCCACACCGCCTTCCTCAATTCCGGGAGCATCACGGGCACGGTGACTCCGCTCGACACCCGCCTGGAATCCGTCCAGGACGGCAACTCCACGATTCTTGCCAACATCTTCGGCATCTACGAGCTTCCGAAGTTCCAGTCAAGATCCTATTGGGTCCGCGAGGCCTTCGGCGGCTGGCAAGTCAACGGCGTTTTACGCGCTCTGAATGGAGGGCTCCTCTCCGCGCCCAGCAGCGTCAACATCATTGGCCGGACCAATCAACCAAATCCGACCTACAGCCGGTATTTCAATACCTGTTACGAAAATACCAGCGGGGCTCTGGTGAATACTACATCGCAGGCCCCCGCATGCGATGCCCTCTCACCTACGCCCGCTTATCAGCAGCGGCCGAATTTCACCTCTCAAACCAACAGCACCGTTATCGACGCTCGCTCCAGAGTCTATCCGCTAATGGATGCGTCGCTGTTCAAGCGATTCGCCATCACCTCGACAGCTAACTTTGAAATTCGCGGCGAGTTTTTCAACGTGCTCAATACACCAATCTTCAATGGTCCTGGAACCGGCATCGGCAGCTCGACCTTTGGCGTCGTTACCTTGACTCAGGCCAACGACGCTCGGATTGGCCAACTAACGGCGCGCATCAATTTCTAGTGATGGCATGACGATGAAACGACGCCCTTATCTGCCTTGGGCGTCGCCTTCGTTCTATCCTTTCAGTCATTACCCTTGGTGGATACATGAAGTGCCGTACCCTTATCCTGTTTTCTCTGCTGTTGTCCTTCTCTTTGCTTCTCTCTGCTGCGCCTGCTGTCTCGCAGTCTTCGCCTGGCGTTCTATCAGATTTCCTGCGCGCCGGATTCGAGCATCCTCCTAATTCCGCCGAAGTCCGCTGCTACTGGTGGTGGTTAAACGGGAACACAACCGCGGACACCATCACGCATGACCTTGAAGGAATGAAGGCCAAGGGCTACGCAGGCGCGATCCTTGTCGACGCCGACGGATCTGGCCAGCAAGGCAATCGGGAAGTTCTCGCCGGGCCCGCCATAGGGAGCCCACAGTGGATCGCTCTCTTCGTTCATGCACTCGACGTAGCGCAACGGCTCGGTCTTCAAATCAGCCTCAATATCACCAGTCGGTGGGATGTGGGAATCATCGGCGGCGCCACGGTTACTCCCGAAGATGCGCTCAAGCTGCTTACATACTCACGGCAGATCGTCACAGGCGGCAGCCATCAGGCGTTGCATCTGGCACCGCCGCCTGTTCAGAACGGCTTCTATCGTGCGATAGCGGTACTCGCCTATCCGTTGCATCATGGTGCCCCGCTTGCCGGATCGCCAGACAATGGACGCCATGCGATTCTTCATCTGCGCAACAAGACTGCCTCGGTAGAGATGGGCATCTCGATGCCCTCTTCCAGGCCGGTTGCGGAGGATCTTCCGTCCGTAACACGTGAGCAGGATGCCGACCTGAACGAGGTCGTCGACCTGACCGCTCACACCAACACACAGGGCACGCTCGACTGGACATTCCCTTCCGGCACATGGGAGGTTGTGCGCGTCGGCTATACCGACACCACCAAGCATCTCACCGACTCCAGTGGAACCTCACTTGGCCTTCCACTCGACGTCCTTAGCCCCCACGCGTTCGACGACTACTGGCGCGAGGCCGTCTCTCCGTTGCTCGATGCGGCCAAGCCATATCTGGGCACAAGCCTTCGCTATCTTGTCACCGATAGTTGGGAGGCCGGAGGCGCGAACTGGACGGAGAACTTCCGGGAAGAGTTCCGGCGTCGCCGCGGCTATGATCCGGTGCCATACCTCCCTGTCGTCGCTGGACGTATCCTCAGCAGCCGCGACGTGAGTAACAAATTTCTGTTCGATCTGCGCCGCACCGTCGCAGACCTGATCACCGAGAACTACTACGACCGTTTCGCTGATCACGCGCACGCGGTCGGACTCGGAACGCATCCCGAGTCCGGGGGGCCGCACGGAGCGCCCATCGATGCCCTTGAGACCTTTCGCAGCTCCTCTTTTCCTCAGGGCGAATTCTGGGCGGCCTCAAACTATCACCGAGTCACCGACAGCGAGCGCTTCTTCGTCAAGGAAGCTTCCAGCGCCGCCCACATCTACGGCAAGCCATTTGTTGCAGCCGAAGGTCCGACCAGCATGGCGCTCGCCGCCTGGTCCGAATCGCTCGGCGGAAACCTGCAGCCGGCCTTCGACCAAGCCCTTACTGAAGGGTTGAACCATCTCTTCTGGCACGAGTTCACCTCGTCCCCCGCGAAGTACGGTATGCCCGGCCAGGAGTACTTTGCCGGGACGCATCTTAACCCTAAGGTGACCTGGTGGCGTCAGGCTGGGCCATTTCTGCTCGCCTTCGATCGCGCGCAGTTTCTGTTGCAGCAGGGGAGTCCCGTCTCGGACATTCTCTACTTTTACGGCGACCAGGTACCAAACTTCGTACGCCTAAAAGCTGACGATCCCGCTCACGTCCTTCCCGGCTACGACTACGACGTCACCGACGCAGACGCTCTCCTGAACCGCATGCAATTCAGCGGGGCGGACCTGCACACTCCAGAAGGCATTCATTATCGTGCGCTAGCTCTTCCCACTTCGCGCGCTCTCTCTTATCCAGAGCTCGAATGGGTGAGCCGCTTTGTTCATCAGAGTGGAGTTGTTGTCGGTCTCAAACCGCTGGGACCGCTCGGCATTGTTTCGACGCAGCAGCAGGATCTCTACACACGACTCGCCGATCAGATGTGGTCAGCGTGTGACCGGGGCCAAACCGAATCCAACTACGGAAGCGGCCACATCTTCTGTACGACGCAGTCGAGAGCTGCGCTCACATCCCTGCAGATCGTCCCCGATTTTTCCTATCAAGTCAGCGGCGAAGGTGAAGGTAGCAGCAACGCGCCAGCTTTCGATTACATTCATCGCACAACACCCACCGCAGAGATCTATTTCGTCCGCAGTACGTTGAACCAAAGCGTTGCAACCAGCTTGTCCTTCAGAGTTCAAGGGCGCGCGCCCGAACTCTGGTTCCCAGACAACGGCACGACTACCCCCGCTCTTATCTACTGCGAAACCAAGGACGGCAGGACTGAAATTCCTCTCACCTTCCCCGCAAAAGGATCGACCTTCATTATCTTCGAGCGGCCGCAATCGCAGCACCTCACGGAGATGTGGAGAGCCAGCAGCAAGGTTTTTCCCTCCGTGCGTGAAGGCGTTGGCGTGTTTTCAGGCAGCGGGACCGGCATCATCGCCACTGAGCCAGGCACCTATCGCATGACGCTTTCAACCGGCGAAAACAGGAGCTTTACCATTCCTCGGCAGGAGACAGCGGCACCAGCCTTCGCTGGCTGGATGCTCTCTTTCCCGGCAGGATGGGGAACTCCCTCTTCCGTCCCTGTGCAGAGCTTTCAGTCGTGGACAGCCTCGCAAAATCCCGGTGTCCGTTACTTCTCTGGAACCGCGAGATATCATGCAACGCTACACGTTCCTGCCAGCCTCATCACCTCGCAACATCAGCTCTGGCTGAACCTCGGCGACGTGCGCGAGATTGCCACGGTTGCGGTGAACGGGGTTCAGGTCCAAACGCTGTGGCGGGCGCCTTTTGTGGCACGCATCGATCCACAACTCCACGCCGGCGACAACACTGTCGACATTGACGTCAGTAACTTATGGCCCAACCGTATCATCGGCGACCTGCAACCTTCGGCGACGGTTTTCTACACTCACACCAATGTCCGAGCCTACACAAAGGACTCACCACTGCTTCCATCCGGCATCCTGGGACCTGTCACTCTAAAGCTTGTCAGCGTCCAACCACTTCAATAAACCGCACCACAGACCATTGTCCATCGGGAGAAAAACGCATGTTGAGAAGAGATTTCCTATCCGGATCATCGCTGGCCCTCGGTTTTTCCGCAGCAGGCGTCGGTTCCGCTGCACCATTGCTTGCGGCGAAAAGCATCCTCGACTATGGGGCGGTTCCCGATGGAAAGACGATGAACACCAAGTCGATCCAGCGCGCCATCGACGCGGTCTTCGCCGCCGGCGGAGGCCTGGTCTACGCGCCTCAGGGAACATTCTTGACTGGCGGGCTCGAGCTCAAGAGCCGCGTCACGCTGTATCTCGAAGCTGGCTGCGTCATCCTAGGCAGCCCTTCCATCCGCGACTATGCGTATCATCCCGGGCCTCCGTTACTCGGCGACGCCAATGGTCATCACCTCATCTTCGCGCAGGCTGCTGAAGACATTTCCATCTGCGGCCTCGGTACCATTGACGGCCAGGGTGAGGCCTACTGGCAGCACAACGTGGAGCATGGCCCTATCCCGCCAGAGCTGGAGTACCGCGACGTAGCCTCCGGCCACTATCACGCGATCGACAACAATAACCGCCCTTCGCCGATGGTCGAGATTGCGCAGTGCCGCAACGTTCGGATCAGCGGTGTCACGCTGAAGAACTCCCCCGGCTGGACGCTTCGCCCCATCGACTGCGAAGGCGTCGTGATCGATGGTATCCGCGTGCGCAATCCCTACTACGGCCGCAACACGGACGGCATGGACATCACCGCTTGCCGCGAGGTGTTCGTCTCCAACTGCAACATCATCGGCGGCGACGATGGCATCTGTCTCAAGAGCGAGAACTATTATGGCGACAGTGTTCCCATATCAAAAAATATCACCATTACCAACTGTGTTGTAGCCAGCGCCAGCAATGGATTCAAGATGGGCACTGCCACGCGCGGGGCCTTCGAAAATATTACGTTCAACAACTCCGTCATCTACGCCGACAACGGCGGCCCCATGATGAATCGCCCCATCGGCGGCATTAACGTAGAGATGGTCGACGGGGGCAGCGTGGACGGCGTTGTGATCTCGAATATACGTATTCAGAATGCACGCGCACCCATCTTCGTTCGTCTCGGCCAGCGCACCAAAGGCGAGAACAGTTTCCTTCGCAACGTACTCATCGAAGGCGTCGATTCCGTCGGGACGATCGTGACCAGCTCCATTACAGGCGTGCCCGGTCTTCGGCCCACCGATATCACCATCAGCGACTGCCATATTCGCACCGTCGCCGGAGGTCCCGCCGACTGGGTGGATCGCGAAATCCCTGAGGTCGCTGGCGAATACCCTGAGTCCTGGATGATGGGACGCCTGCCCGCGTTCGGCTTCTACATCCGCCATGCCGACCGCGTTCGCCTGCGCAACATTGAGGTCATCGCGGACAAGCCGGACGCCCGTCCCGCCATCGTCTGCGACGACGTGAAAGATGTGATCTTCGCCGGCCTGGAGCTCTCGGCGCCAACAGGAGGAGCTCCCGTCTTCGATCTCAGAAACTCTCGCCGGGCATTCTTAACCGGGATGCGAGCACCGCTTGGCAGCAACGTGTTCGCTCAGGTGAGCGGAGCGGACTCTTCCGATGTCCGGCTCGTGGCCAATTCACTGGAGCATGATCAGCAGGCAGTCAAATACGTAAACGGTGCATGCGAGTGAGAGCCCATTCCTACAAGATCGCTTTGCTCGCAAGCGCGATTGCGCTGCATGCAACACTCGCATGTTCGCAAGGCAAACTTGCGGGGCGTCCGACTCAGCGCCCGCTCCAGGCAGGCTTTGAAAACCCGCCTGAGAGTGCGCTGCCCCGGGTATGGTGGCACTGGATGAACGGCAACATTTCGAGGGAGGGAATCAAGCTTGACCTCAACTGGATGCACTCCCTCGGTATCGGAGGCATTGACACAATCGACGCGTCACTTGCGACACCCCAGGTGGTCAAGCAGCGCGTGATTTATATGACTCCAGAGTGGAAGAGAGACTTTCTCTATGCTACCGAACTCGCCGAACACTTCGGGATGAAGGAGTCGATCGACAGCTCTCCGGGCTGGAGCGAGACGGGAGGGCCGTGGGTGAAGCCTTCGCAAGGCATGAAGAAATATGTGTGGAGCAAGATCATCGTTGAAGGCGGCCAACCTCTGGTTGATAGGCTCCCACCACCTCCGGCGAACACGGGCGCCTTTCAGAATGAAGAGCGCGGTTCGAGCGAGGGGCCGCAACACATCCCGCAATACTATGCGGACTCCGCGGTTATTGCTTACCGGCTTCCTGAGAGCGACGTACCGCTCTCCTCGCTGCATCCCACGATGAGTAGCAGTGGTGGCAATCCCGACTATGCGATGCTTACCGATGGCGACCTGCAAAAGACCACGTCCGTTGCGATTCCTCCGCCAGGAGACGATGCGTGGATTCAGTATGCATTTCCCAGCGCTGTTACTCTTCGCGCGGTTTCGTTGGTGGTGCAGAACCCCAATCGCACGGCATCCTTGGTGTATGGAATTAGGGCTCCGCAAAAGACGCTCGAAGCCAGTGACGATGGCAAAACCTGGCGCATCGTCGTCCTGCTGGATACAGAACATTCTCCAGAGACGACGGTGTCTTTCCCTGCGGTCTCTGCCAAATACTTTCGGGTGATATTCCATCGTGAGATTGCGTCCGAACCAGCTCCATCGGCAACGGAGATGGATGCAGGTCCGGCGCCTACGGGCTACCATATCGCGGAGTTCGTATTGCATACAGGAGCGCGAGTCGATCACTTTGAACAGAAAGCGGCCTTCGTTCCGGCAGCGGATCTTTACAGCTTCTCAACACCTGATTTTGATCGGGACAGTGTCGTCGGCGTGACGGATGTTGTAGACCTCGCGTCGAAGATGCGATCCGACGGCACGCTCAACTGGACTCCTCCACCGGGACGCTGGGCGATCCTGCGCTTTGGTTATAGCCTGCTCGGCATCACCAATCATCCGGCCACCGTGGAGTCGACTGGTCTTGAAGTCGACAAGATGAACGGAGCCGATGTTCGGCAATACATGGAAAATTACCTGAACAGTTACAAGAGCGCCGTGGGTGCGAACAATATTGGGGCGCACGGCATCACGAGTGTCACGAATGACAGTTGGGAGGCGGGCTCGCAGAACTGGACGGACGACATGATCCAGCAATTTCAAAGGCTTCGTGGATATAGCCCGATACCTTGGATGCCGGTCCTCACAGGTGTGGTCGTCGGCAGTTCGTCTCAAAGCGATCGCTTTCTCTGGGACTTCCGGAAGACGATCAGCGACCTTATTTCCAGTCAGCATTTCGGAACCATTCAGCAGGTTCTCGATGAGTGGCACTTGCAGCATTATTGCGAATCCGACGAAGGGGGCCGCGCCTTTGTCGCAGACGGCATGGAGGTGAAGAAGGACTGCCAGGTTCCGATGGGCGCGATGTGGACTCAATCTCCCGGGGTCAACAAGATCGAGTACAACTACAACACAGACGATCGCGAGTCTGCCTCCGTTGCTCACATCTATGGGCAGAACCTGGCCGCCGCAGAGTCGATGACGGCATCCTTGGCCCCATGGGCATGGTCTCCGGCAACCCTCAGGCCAACGGCCGATCAGGAGTTCCTGAACGGTATCAACCGCATCTTCATCCACGAGTCCGCCCATCAGCCGCTCATCAACCAAAAGCCCGGCCTCACGCTTGGGAAGTATGGCCAATGGTTCAATCGCAATGAGACCTGGGCGAACGAGGCGAAGCCCTGGGTACGTTATCTCGCGCGCAGCAGTTACATGCTGCAACAGGGCCGGTTCGCTGCAGACATCCTGTACTACTACGGTGAAGATACCAACCTGACTGCGCTGTACCGCTACCGGGCGCCGAATCTGCCGGCCGGCTACGACTTCGACTATGTCGACGCCGACGCTCTGATCCATGTGCTCGGCGTGAATGGCGAGGGTGAGATTACCACTCCCGGCAAGGTTGCGTATCGGATTCTCGGGCTCAATCAAAACAGTCAATCGATGTCGCTGGATGTGCTCAGGGCGATCCATATGCTGGTCGTGGAAGGCGCTACGATTGCCGGTCCCAAGCCTACGAACGATCCGAGCCTCGCCGACAACCAAGCGGAGTTCCATGCGCTGTGCGACGAGATCTTCGGTGATGGAACAGGCGTGCACCATGTCGGGAAGGGCACTGTGTATGCGGGGCAGACGGTCGCTGAAGCGCTTAATGCGATGCATGCTTCGCCGGACTTCGATTACACGTCGTCGCAGCCCGGAGCGAAGCTGGAGTTCATTCACCGCAGACTGGCGCATGGAGAAATTTACTTCGTCGACAATCGCAGCAACCAGGGTGTGAACGTGGAAACCAGCTTCCGCGTCACCGGCCGGATGCCAAGACTTTGGTACGCAGACACTGGAAAGGTGGTGCCTGTCTCCTACAGCATGAGGAATGGGCGCACCACAGTGCCGCTCGAACTTGGCGCATGGGAATCGGTCTTCGTGGTCTTCGGTGAACCTTCCGAACGGCAATCCTGGACAGCGCCAGCAACGGTCGAGAGGAAGCTGGTAACGCTGGATGGCCCATGGAGCGTTCGGTTTCCTCCAGACTGGGGTGCTCCCTCATCGATCACCCTCGATACGCTTTCGTCATGGAGTGATAGCTCCGTTCCGGGGGTCAAGTATTTCTCAGGAACGGGCGTCTACACAAAGACGATCGACGCACCTGCTGCATGGTTCCAGCACGGAGCGCACTTATGGATCAACCTCGGCGAAGTTAAGAATCTCGCTGAAGTGAGCGTCAACGGCAAGCCTCTGGGAATCCAGTGGCACGCACCGTATAGGTTTGGCGCTACATCCGTCCTGCATCCCGGGATCAATATCCTCAAGATTGAGGTGACAAACGCCTGGGTAAATCGCCTGATAGGCGACCAGCAGGCCAATGTTGTCAGGACGTACACGTTCACGGATTTCCACCCGTACACTGCCAACTCAACACTACTTCCTTCCGGTCTGCTTGGACCTGTTACTGTCAGTTCACTGCGTGACGGCCTTTTCTAGAATTGTCAGGAAGGAACCAAGTGAGCAGGACATATCGGCGCGGCTGCAGCCGGGTATGAAGACGGGTATTCGCTCTGGAGGCGTGGACGCAGTGAGCGGGGTTGATTCCCGCATTTGATCCAGTGTCTGCGCTGTGTAGTCGATACGAACGGAATATTGCCGGGTGGAGCGGTTGCGCCAGAGCTCAAATAGGATGGCCCCGCCTGGCGGAGTATCATCGCGCCGGCCATCGATGATCCAGGTGAGATTCAGCAGGCCGGCGATGTTCTCCTGGTTCGTGTCGTGCCCGATGAGGAAGAGCACGCGATCGGAGGGGTTCCCTATTGCACCGCGAAGGGCTTTTTGATCTGCTGCCTGCTGGAGAGCCAGGCGAATCTGGTTCAACAGACGATGGGCTTGGGGACGTGCGATCTCGGGTGTGCGCTGACTAAACTCAACCGCGGCGGAATGCAATGCAAGAAACTGCTTGACCCCAGAGCTTTGAACACAGCCCCAGCCAACGTTCGCAGCGTCCATGCCTTCGGTGTACTCGAGCAGAAGGTTTTCGGAGAGAGTTGACGCGGCTGTAAGGGGACCTTTGAGTTCGGCAAGGTGGTCACCGTTCCCCGCGGACAGGGTCGCCGGAATCTCCATTAGCGAAACGCGCTGAGTAGACGCTTGCGTTGAGGAAGGCGCTGTGCCGCATGTGGCAAGGATATGATCCAGCGCGGCGATCTGCGAATAGTACGCCTGGGTGAGGTTGGCGGGGTCGCCGCCGATGCGGCCGGCGATAGCTGCCATAGCGAGCGCGGCATCGGGGCCGGCCGAACCGCCGGGGAGGGAATGACCGCCGGAGTGAAAGAGAGGATCGTTGGTGCCCTCAGGCAGAGAATGGACGGTCAGATCGCAGCCCGGCATCAGGCCGTGTGCGATGGCCTTCCCGGTCTCCCGTGTGCGTTGGTCGGAGTCAGCGTAGATTGTCACACGGGATGCATCCGCACAACCGTTTGCGGAGAGAAGACCCTGCGCGGTAAGTTGAGAACGATCGAACGCGCCGAAGAGCTCCATCACGTGGAAGCCGTGGGGCGTGAGGTATCCCGGTTGCACGGACCAGATGGGCCAGGGCGCGGAGGAGTAGCGGTTGTATTGCTCGGCCTTGCCGGTGGGCGAGCGGACTCCGTGCCGGCTGAGGTAAACGACGTATCGAAGCTCGGCATCGCTGGTTTCGGCAGGGCTGGTGTGCTGGTCTGTAGCTCTGCCCTGTGCGTTAGCAACGTTGGGAAGCAGCATCAATAAACAGGTCACCGGCAGAAGGTGAAGTCTCATCGTTTTCCTGGTGTGTGATTCCGTGGTGTCTTGCTGGCTAGAGGCGGAAGCCTCACGAATGTTGTGGGGGACGAGGACCTGCGTTCTGAGCAGGTCCTAGCCCGACGGAACAAACAGCAATTCGGGAGGTGGATGTCCTGAAATAACCGTCCCGAGGTTAGCGGGTACCGAGAGTGTAACGAAGTCCGCCGGTGTAGGTGGGCTTGTAGTACTCGCGTTGGTTTACGAAGGGTGTGCTTCCCTGGTAGTAGCCGAAGACCTCGTTGTTGAGGTTTAGGCCGGAGACCACGGCGCGGAGGCCTTTCCAGAAGCGGTAGCTCACCTGAGCGTCGACCTGGAAGTGGGTGAGAGTAAAGATGTCTCCGGATGGACCCTTTGGACCGAGGCCGCTGGGATCTGCACCCTTGACGTACGTTGGTGAGACATAGTTGTACGTGAACAGGCTTGCCTGGTCGTATGCGAGGCCGACACGCGCGGAAAAACGCGCAGTATCGTAGGTCGGACTAACCTTCCATGTGTTGGGTGCCTGATCGATGGTGGTGGGATGATCGCTGCGCAACGGAAGCCCTTTCTCGCGCGAGGCGGTGTAACTGTAGTTGGCGGAGAGGCCAAGTCCCTTTAGAACTTCCGGGAGGTAGCTGAAGTGTTGCTGGAAGCTGAGTTCAAGGCCGTAGATGTAAGCGTTCTGAGCGTTCGTGTATTGGGTGATTGCGTCGCCCGGATACTCGGCAAGCACTGTCTGCACAGAGGTTGGGAAATAGCCCGGAGGGAAGTCAGAGACGTTCAAATTTCCGGGAAGGGTAATTTCCACCTGAGGTGCCTGGAGCTGCTTGAAGAAGAAGCCGGCCTGGACGAGGCCCAGCGGCTTCAGGTAGTCCTCATAGAGCAGGTCGTAGTTATTCGCATGCTCAGGACGAAGGCTGGAATTACCGATATCGACGGCGACGGGGCTCGCGGTGTTGTCTTCCTCGATGTACGGCACGAGTTGCCCAGGGTCAGGGCGAGCTACGCCGCGAGAAACCACTCCACGCAGAGCGGAGTTCTGCGTGAGGCCGTATCGTAGTTCGATGCTGGGGAGCAGATCGATATAGGCGGGATTGTTGTTGATCCCCGCAAAGGAGTAGCAATTGGTGCCCGCAACCGTGGGTGCGGTGTTGTTGGGGCAAACGGTTTCCTTCG
>Ga0302150_10001081_pt1 | contig 11902 bp, 6 predicted proteins | sample I_Bog_N1_2_FD_198635 | JGI IMG/M metagenome (GOLD analysis project Ga0302150, IMG submission 198635) | Peat permafrost microbial communities from Stordalen Mire near Abisko, Sweden - I_Bog_N1_2 | ecosystem: Environmental > Terrestrial > Soil > Wetlands > Peat | place: Sweden: Abisko, Stordalen... | reverse complement strand
CCCGAAGCGTATTACGGCATGCTTCTGCTGCTGGAAAAAGGGCAGAAGATCAAGCGCGAGGACATCACTCGTCGCTTGGTCGAGATCCTATACGAACGGAACGACGTTGATTTCCGGCGCGGCACCTTCCGTGTTCGCGGCGATGTTATTGAGGTCTATCCGACCTATGACGAAAACGCCTTTCGCATTGAGCTATTTGGCGATGAGATTGACTCGCTCTCCCAGATCGATCCATTATTTGGAACGGTGAAGCAGAAATACTCTCGCCTTCCGATCTACCCAAAGAGTCACTACGTCGTTCTTCCGGAGCGCAAGAATGCTGCGATCAATGGCATTCTTGCCGAGCTGACGGACTGGGAAGCGCAGCTTGAAAAAGAAGGCCGGCTCGTTGAATCACAGCGCATTCATCAGCGCACTCGTTTTGACTTGGAGATGATCAAGTCAGTCGGCTTCTGTCATGGCATTGAAAACTATTCTCGCCACTTCTCCGGGCGCCTTCCCGGCGAGCCGCCCCCTACGTTGCTCGACTACTTTCCTCGAGACTTCCTCGTGTTCATCGACGAATCCCACGTCACAGTCCCACAACTTCACGGAATGTGGCACGGTGACCGCTCCCGGAAACAAAACCTGGTGGATTACGGCTTCCGTCTTCCCTCCGCGATGGACAACCGCCCATTGCGCTTCGAGGAATTCGAAACACGCGTCGGTCAAACCATCTATGTGTCGGCAACACCCGGGCCCTTCGAACTAACAAAAGCTGCGGGCGTGGTAGTCGAACAGATCATTCGCCCCACAGGTCTGGTCGATCCTGAAGTGGAGATCCGTCCTATCAAGGGGCAGATTGATAATCTATTAGCGGAGATTCGAGAGCGCGCCGGAAAAAATCAACGGGTGCTCGTCACCACCCTCACCAAGCGCATGGCAGAGGATCTCGCCAATTACTACACCGAGGTTGGCGTGCGGTGTCGCTACATGCATTCTGAGATTGAAACGCTGGAGCGGATTCGTCTTCTTCGTGACCTACGCAAGGGAGAGTACGACGTCCTTATCGGCATTAATCTGCTGCGTGAAGGACTGGACCTACCCGAAGTTTCGCTCGTCGCAATTCTGGATGCTGATAAAGAAGGATTCTTGCGCTCACAAGGTTCGTTGATTCAAACCATTGGCCGAGCTGCTCGCCACCTTGAAGGGCGCGCCATCCTTTACGCAGACAAGATGACGGACTCTATGCGGCGGGCCATTGATGAGACTGATCGGCGTCGTGAAAAGCAGGTTGCATATAACGAAGAGCATGGCATCACTCCTCAAACCGTCATCCGTAGCCTTGATGACTCGCTTGCCACTGTTCTCAAGGCCGACTATGCAGATCTAACTGAGCAGGACGCGACGCTACCTGAGTTCAACTCCCAGGCTGAATTGGACAGCTACATCGCCAATCTAGAAAGTGACATGAGAGAGGCTGCAAAGAAGTTTGAGTTTGAAAAAGCCGCTGGGCTTCGCGACATAGTTAAAGATCTGCGCACGAAAGAGTTTCTCTTCAGCTAGGCCGCCCGGGCTCTTGTAGTCAGTCGCGCACAGTTGAAGGGTACCCGAGGGGTGCTAGCAGGCGCACAACCGTTCTAATGCTTTGGGCTGAAGAACGGTCAGTATGACGCCGTGCGTGGAGATGATCTTCTCCTTGCGGAACCGCCCCAGAGTTCTGGTGACCGTCTCGCGGGTTGTAGCAGTCATCGAGGCGACCTCTTCATGCGTCAGCGACATCGTAATCAACGAATTAGAGCGGCTCCTCGCATCGTCGGCCCAGTCCAGAATCAGGCGTGCGACCCGCCCCGCAGGAGATGCAGGAAGGGCGATCAGCCGAGCTTCATCAAAGGCGGCGCGATAATCTTCTGCCAGCGCATTGGCGGCTCCAAGGCTCGCATCGCCGAAATTCTGCAGCATCGTCGTCAGGTGCTTCAGATGAAGTACGCGGACACGGCATGGCTCGAGGGCCTCAGCCGTGACTTCGTATTCCCCCTTGGTCAAGGCTGCACTCATGCCCAGAACGTCGCCAGAGTCGGCGATCCGAAGGATCATGGTCTTCCCATCTCTGGAGGTTGCCGAAACCTTGACTCTGCCCGAACACATGACAAAGACAGCATTACTACGATCTCCTTCGCGAAATAGCGTTGAGCCACGCGAATAGTCGGTTGTGAGCGAGTTCGATTCCAAAAACGCACGAGACTCCGGACCAAGCTTGCAGAACGCGTGTTTTCCAACTTCGGGGCAACTCAAGCACTTGGACATTTAGAAATCCTCCGTAGTGATGTCTGTCCTAAGTAGAAGCAATCCCTCTTCCAAACTCTATTCCATGTGATTTCAAACACATACAATTGTGCAAGCTCACTTATTCAGGCACACATTGAGCGTTGACACTCAGCAGTTGCGCCAAATGACCCAACTGGCCCACCCAGGTGAGGGGGGATCTGTTCTACTTGTTTTATTCATGAGTGAAGCTCTTTCCATTGTCATCATCGACGACAACCCCGGCAGCCTGGAGCTGCTTTCCTTGGCTTTGGCGCACTCCGATGCTGCTGTGTATACGTCTTCGAACCCGGTGGAGGGCTTGGAACTGGTGAAGAAACACCGGCCGCGGCTGGTGGTGACAGATCTCGTGATGCCGGTCATGAATGGGTTGGATGTCCTGCAGCATGTGGTTAAATTTGACTCATCCATCGACGTGATCCTGATGACGGCGCACTATACCCCTGAAACCGCCGTCGCCGCGATTCGCCAGGGAGCGGCGGATTATCTGCAAAAGCCCGTAAAGATCGCCATGCTTCGAGAACGAGTGAGCTCCCTGATCGAGTCGGCGAACCTTCGGCGGCGAGTTCACTCGGAATCTGCCAGTGGAGCACCGGATCTGGAGTTCGATGGCCTGCAGGCCAAGAGCGACCTTATGTGGAATTTGTTTGCGATGATTCAGCGAGTCGCTCCCCACTATCGCTCCGTACTGATTCATGGTCCCACGGGCGCCGGAAAAGACCTTGTAGCTACAGCTCTCCATCATCGCAGCCACGTGGCGGGAAAGTTTGTGGTGCTCAATTGTTCCGCTGTGATCGAGACGCTCTTTGAAAGCGAGCTTTTCGGTCATGTTCGAGGGGCATTTACAGGGGCAGATCGCGACAAAACGGGCCTTTTCGAGCTTGCCAACGGGGGTACCTTATTTTTGGACGAGATTGGGGACATGCCGCTCTCGACCCAGGCGAAGCTGCTCCGAGCCATTCAAAACCAGGAAGTCCTTCCGGTGGGCTCCTTGACCCCTCATAAGGTAAACGTCCGGATCGTCGCTGCTACACATCGCGACCTGAAGGCAGCCATCGCGGCAGGCACGTTCCGCGAAGACCTCTACTATCGCCTGACGATGGTTGAACTTACGGTCCCTCCGCTTAAGGACCGCCCTGAAGATATTCCTCTTCTGGCGCGACATTTCATTCGCAAGTTCAGCAGCGAGTTTTCCAAGCGAATCGATGGTCTCACGCCTCGAGCATTGCTTGTCTTACAGCGCTACAGCTGGCCTGGGAACGTGCGGGAGCTTGAACATATCATTGGCCGAGCGTGCATGCTCACCGACGAGGCCACGCTGGATGTCAGCAGCCTTCCGGAGAGCCTTGTCCACGCGGAGGAGAAGCGGGAAGCCGACGGGGAGAGTTCCTCGCTGCTGGAGGACCAAGAGCGGCAGTTAATCTCCGATACCCTACGAGCGGCGCGGGGGAACCAGTCGGAGGCGGCACGGAGGCTTGGAATTGGGCGCGATGCTTTGCGTTACAAGATCAAGCGATACGAGCTGTCGTCTTAGAGGTTTCTGTCGCTAGATCCGCGGCTGGAGTCTAATCAGCAGCCGCACAATACAGGGGTCTCTCCACTGCGCTTCGCTCCGGTCGAGATGACAATGTTGAGTGGCGCTCGGGTCGGGATGAGGGCCTTCTACAGGAGTCCGGTGACGCACTCTCGCAGCCGGGTTGGGCTAATGGGTTTCACAAGGCACTGGGTGAAGCCTGCCTGGGTCATCTCTTCAGGGGAGACCTCTGGTAGCGCTGCGGCAAGTGCGACGATGGGAATATGCGCGAACGCGGGAATCTTGCGTAACGCCATGGCCACAGAGTATCCATCCAGCTTCGGCATCTGCAGGTCGAGGATGATCAGATCCGGAGCAAAGTCGAGAGCTTTGTCTACGGCCTGCTCGCCATCTTCAGCCTCCATCACTTCAAAACCTCCACGTTCGAGGATGATCCGGAGCAATTCCCTACTGCTCGAAGCGTCATCTGCAATGAGAATCTTTCCCGTCGGGGGTCGCTCGGCAACCTTCTCGCGGTCTGATGATGTAGAGGACACCTCTTGAGCTTAGGGAGCGTGGGTGACGGAGGGTGTGATTTTGATCACAGCTGGTTGTGAGGCAACGTGAAATGGAACTTGCTTCCCTTACCAAGCACGCTTTCGGCCCAGATAGTGCCCTTTTGCATCTCGACGAGTTGTTTGCAGATGGCTAAACCGAGGCCGGTTCCCTCCCTCACTCCCACCGGTGTGAAGCCGACCTGGTAGAACTTGTCGAAGATCCGCGTGCACTCTTCCGGAGCAATGCCCAGACCCGTATCGGATACGGTGATTCGCACTTTGTCCTCTTCCACGACGGCGCTTACATTCACTTCGCCACCGGGCTGGGTGAATTTCGCTCCATTGCTGAGCAGGTTATAGAGAATCTGTCGCAGCCTCATAGGGTCTGCAATTACAGCAAAATCAAGATCATCCCCCATGGTGATGGCCACGGATTTTGACTCTGCATAGGGACGGATGGCATTGATCGACTCCCCGATGATCTTGATCAATCGGAGGGGTTCGGTGTGCAGATGGAGGCCTCCCGCCTCAATGCGGCTCAGATCAAGGACATCGTTGATAAGGCCAAGGAGGTGTTCAGAATCGACTTGAATGTGGTGCAGAAACCTCTGTTGCTTGAAGTTCAATTCTCCGTCGGATTGCTCCGCGAGAAGTTCGGCGAAGCCGATGATGGTGTGCAGGGGTGTTCGTAATTCGTGGCTGATACTGGCCATGAATTCGCTTTTGAGCTGATTGAGGCGTTCCGCTTCCTTGTGTCGCGCTTCCAGCTCCGTCATATAGCTTTCCTGCAGCGAGCGCACTCGTTGTTCGGTCAACTTGCGGTCGGTGACATCGCGGATGACGGCCGTTACGTGAACGCCGTTTTCCATTTTCATTGGGCTGAGGCTGATTTCGACCGGGAACTTGCTTCCGTCTTTACGCTGGGCAAAGAGATCGAGTTCCAGGCCCATTGGCCGAGTAACTCCCGCTTTGGCAAAGGCTTGCCGGTGGGACGGATGGGCGGCTCGATTGGCCTTGGGCACTAGAAGGTCGACTCCCAATCCCATGAGTTCATCGCGCGTGTAGCCGAACATGGTTTCGGCAGTACAGTTGGCGATGACGATGGCTCCGGCAGGATTGACCTGGAGGATGGCGTCGGGGGCGTTCTCGATGAGTTCCCGATACCGACGCTCTGCGAGTATCTCAGCTCGGGCGTTGGCTTGTTGCTGGGTGAGGAGATTGAGCCGGAGTTTGCTGTCTTCGAGCGCGGTAATGTCTCGGGCGATCTTGGAGATACCGATGATAATGCCGCTGGAATCAACGATCGGAGAGAGACTAAGGGAAACCAGTATCTTCTTTCCGTTTTTGTGTTTGCGAGATACTTCTGAATGGTCAACTCGACCTCCATGACAAAGGATGCCGAGGAAGAGATTAATACGTTCCTCTTCTCCGGGCCACGCAAGCAGGGAGACTGATTGGCCTATAGCCTCCTGGCTTTCGTAGCCAAAGATCCTGGTGGCGGCCGCATTCCAGCTGGTGATGATACCGGTGAGGGTCATGCCGAGGATGGCGTCGTCGGAGGATTCGACGATGGCCGCCAGCCAGCGTTCCGCAGAGGTACGGTCGTTCATATTCACGGATTCATGGACATCGTCTGGATCTATGACGGCACTCCTCACCGGAAACCCAGGTCAGCGTGGGATGAGACCCATTCTAGCCCTTGATTCGTGGACGCTGGGTGAATCCATGTGGTTGAGAGAGGTCTTAGTCCGGTTTCTGGTTATGCAGCGACATGTTTCGCCCCGTTTCGGAACGCCACTGTTCGAAGCTGAGACCAGCCACACCGGATTGCTGGCCGGTGTGCGCGGTTGGAAGAGAAACGAGTCATTTTGCGTGGCCATTGAGCTCGTCGAGGGTGTGCTTGAGGGCGTCGAGCTTCTGGCCAGCCTCGGCTAGCTTGCCGGCGGCGGTGAGGCGCTGGTAGTCGGCGAAATCGCGGGAGGCTTCCGCGATGAGGGATTGGGTGGTCTCGACGGGCTGCTTAGGTTGCGGGACGTTAGGCTGGCCGGGAGTTGGGGGCGCAGGCTGGGATGGTTCGGTAGACGTGAGCGAGGATGGTTCTCCTCCGAAGAGCGACGTGAGAGCGGCCTGGAAGGTGGGGCCGTAGGCTAGCTTGTCCTGGAGGGCGAGGACTACGAGGCGGAGCTCGGGCATGGGGCTTTGCTGAGCCTGGAGGTAGATGGGCTCGGCGTAGAGGAGGGCCTTGCCGGTGGGGATGACGAGGAGGCTGCCGCGGAGAACGTGGGAGCCTTGCTGGTTCCAGAGGGTGAGCTGGCCGGAGAGTTGGGCGTTCTGATCGATGCGGGCTTCGATCTGCTGTGGGCCGTCGACCAAGCGGGTCTTCGGGAAGTCATAGACTACGGCGCTGCCGTAGTCGTCGCCATCGCAACGGCCAGCGATCCAACCGATGAGATTGTTTCGGTTGGCGGGGGTGAAGGGGAGGATCTCTACGAACTCTTCGCGGTTGCCGCTCGGAAGCTTCATGAGGACGAAGTTGGGCTTCATCGGCATAACGGCCTGGTTGCCGTCGGCGTCTGTGCCGTTTTCGGTGGCTACGGTCCAGAGGTCTTCGCGGTTGAAGAAGACCTCGCTGTTGGTCATGTGGTAGAGGCCGTAGACCTGCGACTGGAGGTTGAAGATGTCTTCGGGGTAGCGGACGTGGCGGCGGAGGTCGGCGGGCATCGCGCTGGCGCCTTTGAAGAGGCTGGGGAAGATGCCTCGGTAGGCGGAGAGGATGGGGTCGTGTGCGTCGAAGACGTAGAAGGTGGCGGCGCCGTTGTAGGCGTCGATAACTACTTTTACGCTGTTGCGGATGTAGTTTACGGGGTTGTCGCCGAGGGTGTAGTGGGTGGAGTAGGGGTAGGTGTCGGAGGTGGTGTAGGCGTCGACGATCCAGGAGAGCTTGCCGGTGTCGCCGACTACGAGGTAGGGGTCCTGGTCGAAGGTTAGGAAGGGGGCTAGCGCAGCTACTCGCTCGCGGATGTTGCGGCGCATGAGGAGGCGGCTGTCGGGAGTGACGTCATCCGAGAAGGGGAGCTTACCTAGATCGCCGCGATCGATGGCGAGGAGGATGCGGCGGAAGTAGCTGCCGAGGCGGATGCCTCCTGTGCCCTGGTAGGAGGTGAAGTTGTTGCCCTGGCCCTGGGGGTAGTCAAACTCTTGTTGGTGGGTGTTGACGTAGACGTCGGAGTTGGTGAGCTCGCCGAAGTAGACTTCGGGACGGGTGACATTGATGGTGGGCGTGGTGGCCTGGACGGGCATGTTGCTGAGGAGGAAGAGCGGGAGGCCTTCGGTGGTGAAGCCGTTGACCGGGTTCATGGTGACGCCGTAGCCGTGGGTGTAAGTGAGGCGCTCGTTGATCCAATTGCGGGAGCTGACAGGGAGCTTGTCGATGTTGAGTTCGCGGGCGGAGAGCATGACTTCGCGGGTGGTGCCGTTGACGTTGTAGCGGTCGATGTCGATGTCGGGGAAATCATAGTAGGTGCGGATCTCCTGGACCTGGCGGAGGGTATCTTGGAGGGCGCGCCAATCCCAGAGGCGGATGTTCTGGAGGGTGGGCTGGTTGTTGGCGGGGTCGGCTGCTTCGATGGTGGTTTCGGCTGGGAATTCCTGCTGGTGGAAGCGGTCTAGACCGAAGGCAGCGCGGGTGGCTGTAATGTTGTTGGTGATATAGGGCTCTTCTCGGACTAGCTCGTTGGGCTTGACGATGAAGTTGCCGACGTACCAGCCGATGAGGCCGAGGGCGATGTAGCAGATGGCCGCGGGAGCGATGGAGGCGGCGAGGAGTCGGCCGCGCGGGATTCGGATGGCGTTGACGGCGGCTATGATCGCCCCGGCCAGAAGAGCGAGCGAGACTACGAGGAGGCCACCGATGGTGATGTGCGCGTCGGTGTAGTTGAGGCCGTCGAAGATGGTGTGGTGTTCGAGGAGGAGCTCGTAGCGGCTGACGTAGACCATGCTGGCGACTACGAGAAGAAGAAAGGAGAGGGCGATGGAGAGGCCACGCCAGGCTGAGCCGGCTACTCCTGTGGTGCGCTTATCGAGCGCTCGGGTGCTGCTGGTGATGACGAAGTAGACCGCAGCGGCGGCGCTGATGGCTAGAGCGAGGGTTAGGAGCCAGTCGTTGAGGATGTTCCAGGCGGGGAGGGTGAAGAGATAGAAGTTGAGGGGCTTGGCGAACGTTGGGTCGGTGAGTTGGCCGGCGGTGTGGGGAGCGTACCAGAAGAGGGCTAGCTGCGGCCAGTCGGACATGATGGAGGCGCCGGAGATAAGGGCGATGATGACCGCGACGGCGAGCGAGACGATGCGGAGGACGGGCTCGACGTTGAGGTTGAAGGTTTGGCCGGAGATGACGAGTGCCTGGGCGCGGGGCAAGTCGGCAGCATGGGCTCGGCGGAGGATGGTGAAGGCGGTGAAGAGGATGAGGAAGGTTAGCGCGGCGATGGCGAGGAAGACGCCTGCTTGCAGGGTGAGCATCTTCCAGAAGGCGTCGGCGTAGCTGAGGGAGCGGAACCACTGGAGGTCGACCCACGCGGAGAGGAGGGTGGTGGCGCTGAAGATGAGCGCGAGGACGATGAGGCCGGAGAGGATAAGGATGCGGCGATTCCAGTTGGGGGTTCGGTGTTTCGAGTCGATCAGGTAGGGCACGGTCCCTCCGCGGGCGAGGTTCCACGTCATGCTGGGAATTGCGATGAGGGAACAGGGCGATTGTACAGTTTGGTGGTGGCCGGCGATGCTGCGGGTGAGGCGGGGAGCGGTGGCAGGACGGAATACAGGGGTCTCTCCACTTCCCCTTCGGCTACGCTCAGGGTTCGGTCGAGGTGACGGGCGCATAGGCGGGGAGAGCGGGTGCGGTGCGGGGTTAGAAGCTGTGGAAGCTTGCGGGGGCTGGATAGCATCTTACGGTTGGTCGGCTATAGTAGCCGCAGGCGAAATCGTGCCGGAAAGTATAGAGACGAATGGAATTTCACATCTCACGCTTGATCCGTGAACGGCTGGACCTGAACGATGTGCTGTTCAGCTTCACGGGGAATGTTGTCTTTGCGAATGTTGCTGCGGCACGAAAGCTTGCACAGGATTTGAACGAGTTGCGCGAAGCGGAGTTGGGGACCGGAGCAGAGACGCCAGAGCAGAAGATTGCGGGCCAAGTGAACGCCGGCGCACTGTTTGCGATGGGCATGATTGATGAACTTAGCCATGCGCTGGTGGCTCGGTATCGCATGGAGCAGGATCCGGCGGTGATGTCGGATGCGGTGGCGTGGCTGGGGACGCAGGTGACTCCGACGGAGAGTGAGCGGCTGCTGCTGGAATTTGTGAAGCAGTTCCCTACTGTCGATGTGTATCGCGGAAAGATTACTGCAGAGAAGTGGCTTAAAGGGAAGACTGAGGGACGGTCGAACCGCGAGATTGCGTTTGAAGAGATGCTGCTGCTTTGGCTGGCGAATAGTAATCCGGCGTTTGTACCGTTCAGGCAGCTATTCGATGACCTGCTGCTGAAAAAGGAGACGAAATACGCGGGCGCTACGAAGGTGCTGCCGGAGTACTTCGCAACACGACCGCCGGTGGCGAAGCGGTTGGGCAGCTTGATTGATGCGCTCCGGGCGCCGATGCTGGCTTCTCCAGACTCCTTGACAGGGCAACTGGATTTCATCAGCGAGACGTGGGCGGAGTTTCTTGGCGAGAACTTAAAGAAGGTTTTGCTGGCGATCGATGTGCTGCGCGAAGAAGAGCTGGCTATCTGGATGAGGTTTCATCCGCCGGGGCCGGATTTTCATCGACATGGGGCGTCTGGGCGTGGGGGGGAGGGGTTCGTTGGGGATGAGTACATTGGGTTCGATTCAGAGTATGTCATTGGGCCGGATGGGGTGAGACGGCTTCGGTATCCGGTGGGGTATCAGGCTCCCCTCGCCGAGTATGAGGCGTTCAGCGCGGACCAGGCGTGGATGCCGAACGTGGTCTTGATGGCCAAGAGTACGTATGTGTGGCTCGAGCAGTTGTCGAAAAAATATCTGCGGCATATTCATCGGCTGGATCAGATTCCGGATGAGGAGCTGCGGCTGCTCGCGGATAGAGGGATCACCGGGCTCTGGCTGATCGGGTTGTGGGAGCGGAGCCGCGCTTCGAAGACGATTAAGAGATTGAGGGGGAATCGCGATGCGGTGGCGTCGGCGTACTCGCTGAAGGATTACTCGATTGCGGAGGACCTGGGCGGCGAGGAGGCCTATGAGAATTTGAAGTATCGTGCGGCCCAGGCAGGGCTGCGGCTGGCGAGCGATATGGTGCCGAATCATATGGGGGTTGATTCGGATTGGGTGATTGAAAATCCTGACTGGTTTATTTCGCGGTGGGAGAGCCCGTTCCCTGCTTATAGCTTTGAGGGGCCGGATCTCTCGACCGATAGTCGGGTAGAGATCAAGCTGGAGGATCACTACTACGACCAGACGGACGCAGCGGTGGTGTTTCGGCTACGGCACTATCGGGACGGTTCGACGCGGTACATCTATCACGGCAATGACGGGACCACGTTTGCCTGGAACGATACCGCCCAACTGGATTATTCAAAGGCTTATGTTCGCGAGCATGTGATCCAGGTGATCTTGAACGTCGCTCGGCGATTTCCGATCATTCGCTTTGACGCGGCCATGGTTCTGGCGAAGCGGCATGTGCAAAGGCTATGGTTTCCTTTGCCGGGTGCGGGAGGCTCGATTCCGTCACGGGCTGAGGATGCGATGTCGCAGGAGGCGTTCGATGCGCTGATGCCGAATGAGTTCTGGCGCGAGGTGGTGGATCGCGTAGCAGTGGAAGTTCCGGGGACTCTGCTGCTGGCGGAGGCGTTCTGGCTGCTGGAAGGGTACTTCGTTCGGACGCTGGGTATGCATCGCGTGTATAACAGCGCGTTTATGAACATGTTGCGCGATGAGGAAAATGCGAAGTATCGCTCTTATCTGAAAAAGACGGTGGAGTTCGATCCGGACATCTTGAAGCGATACGTGAACTTCATGAGCAATCCTGATGAACGGACGGCGATTGACCAGTTCGGGTGGGCGGATAAGTACTTTGGCGTATCGGTCTTGCTGGCGACTCTGCCTGGGCTTCCCATGTTTGGCCATGGACAGATTGAAGGGTATACCGAACGGTATGGAATGGACTTCAAACAGGCTCGCCTGGATGAGAAGCCGAACGAGGGGTTGATTGCGCGGCATATGCAGTTGATTGCTCCGCTGCTGAAGAATCGGCGACTGTTTGCGGAGAGCACGGACTTTGTAATGTATGACTTCTGGACGGATACCGGCGATGTGGACGAGAACGTGTTTGCATACTCGAATATGGTGGAGGATCAGCGGGGGCTGATTCTTTATAACAATCGATATGGGGCAACGCGTGGAACGATCAAAATGTCGGTGGGATTCCTGGAGAAGCAGAGTGGATCACTACGGCAGAAGAGCTTGTATGAGGGGCTAAGACTGCCTTGGGATGACGAGGCTATCCT
>Ga0302150_10001055_pt1 | contig 12011 bp, 10 predicted proteins | sample I_Bog_N1_2_FD_198635 | JGI IMG/M metagenome (GOLD analysis project Ga0302150, IMG submission 198635) | Peat permafrost microbial communities from Stordalen Mire near Abisko, Sweden - I_Bog_N1_2 | ecosystem: Environmental > Terrestrial > Soil > Wetlands > Peat | place: Sweden: Abisko, Stordalen... | reverse complement strand
CTTGCTGCGCTTCGGTACCAAGTTGTCGGACGAACTGGTGACACGCTATGTTGAGCGGCTCGATTTTTCGCGTGACACCATCTTCGGCGTGTATGACCGTAAATTACGCTTGCTTGGCGCCGGCCATCTGGCGTTTGCGCCGCGCGAAGCTACGCGTGTGAGCGGCGCCACCATCAAGCCCATCGTGGCCGAATTCGGCGTCTCGGTGGCCACTGCCGCGCGCGGCATGGGCGTGGGCACCAAGCTGTTCGAACGCGGCGCCATGCATTGCCGCAATGCCGATGTTGATACTTTGTACATGCATTGCCTGTCGTCCAACAAGGTGATGATGCACATCGCCGCCAAAGCCGGCATGGAAATCCAGCGCGACTACGGCGAAGCCGACGCCTACCTTAAACTCAAACCGGCCAACTCAGCGACGGTGTTTCAGGAAGCGATGGCGGAGCAGGCGGCAACGCTGGACTATATCGTCAAAGCCAATGTGCGCGCTTTGTTCAAATGGGTGGCCAAGATCACCGGTATTGGTAAGCCAAAGGCCTAATCAGAGCGTCGCAGATGCACAATCCGTGCAGCAAATCGGCGCATAATATTTTCATCAGGTTTTTTCAAAAGAACAACGATCATGGACAGCAAAGTCAGTACCGAGGATTTTTTCGCCAGTGTCGCCACCAAGTCAGATAGCGGCGCCTTGCGCGGCGACTATACGCATGCCGACAAGAATTATGTAGTCGCCCAGCAATGGGATGCCTATACACCGCAACAACATGCGCTGTGGCGGCGCTTGTATGAGCGCCAGGCCAAGCTCATTCCCGGACGTGCCTGCGATGTCTTCATCGATAGCCTCAAGGCGCTCGACGTATCGCAAGGCATTCCCAATTTTGAGCGCACCAGCGCCGCTTTGTACCAGGCCACCCGTTGGCAATTGGTCGCAGTGCCGGGGCTGGTGCCGGAGCATACCTTCTTCGAACATCTGGCCAATCGGCGCTTCCCGGTGACGGTGTGGCTGCGCGAAGAGCACGAGTTCGATTACATCGTCGAGCCAGATGTGTTCCACGATTTCTTTGGTCATGTGCCCTTGTTGTTCAATCCAATCTTCGCCGAGCATTTGCAGGAATACGGCAAAGGTGGGCTGAAGGCGCTTGCGCTTGATGGACTAGGTTTTTTGGCGCGGCTGTATTGGTACACCATCGAGTTCGGATTGATTCAGAGTGCGCAAGGATTGCGGGTCTACGGTGCCGGCATTCTGTCTTCCGGCGGCGAGCTGGAGTATTGTTTGCGCGATCCGCAACCCAATCGCATTGCCTTCGATGTCGAACGCGTCATGCGCACGCTCTACAAGATTGACTCGTATCAGGAGAGCTATTTCGTGATCAAGGATTTCCAACAATTGTTTGACGACACCGCTCCCGATTTCACGCCGCTGTATGCGCATCTGAAAACGTTGGAGACTTTGCCTGCCAACTGTCTGTTGCCCGATGAGACGCATTTTCCTCTAGCCTGAACCTTGTCATAGTAATAAAAACCTGCCTCTGCGGCAGGTTTTTTTTCATCTGCCGCCGCCCTTGTTGTCGCGCGCTATGCTGCAGCGTGCGTAGCAGCTTGGCGGCCGTTGTGCTAGTGTAGCTAGAATAAAAGAAAGACACGCATGGCCCACAAGGCGATGCAGTTCTACCTGGATTCTGAACGAATCCAAGTGCAAACAAAGACACGATTTTTGGCACGGAGACAAAACGCATGAACGCACCCCTACCGCTGGCATCCGGACAAGCACCACTGCTGGATGACATTTCCCTCGATGATAAATATGCGCTCGCGCATGGCCGGGTTTTCATGACCGGCATTCAGGCCCTGATACGCTTGCCAATGTTGCAACGGCAAGCCGATCTGAAGGCCGGCCTCAATACCGCCGGTTACCTCACCGGTTATCGCGGCTCGCCCTTGGGCACCGTCGATCAGACCGCCGCCAAGGCCAAGAAATACTTGGAGGCCGCGCACGTCAAATTTCACCCCGGTATGAACGAAGACCTCGCCGCTACCAGCGTCTGGGGCACGCAGCAGGTCAATCTGTTTCCGGGCGCGCAATACGACGGCGTGTTTTCGCTATGGTATGGCAAGGGGCCGGGCGTGGATCGCTGCGGCGACGTCTTCAAACATGCCAATATGGCAGGCACCTCGCACCACGGCGGCGTGCTGGTCATCGCCGGCGACGATCATGCCGCGAAATCCTCGACCACCGCGCATCAAAGCGAACATATCCTGAAGGCCTGCGGCATTCCGGTGCTGTATCCGTCATCGGTGCAGGAATACCTCGATTATGGCCTGCACGGTTGGGCGATGAGCCGCTACACCGGTTTGTGGGTGGCCATGAAATGCGTGACCGATATCGTCGAGTCCGGCATGTCGGTGACAATCGATGCGCAGCGCGTGCAACCGATTATCCCGGATGACTTCGTGCTGCCGCCGGGCGGACTGAATATCCGCCAGCCCGATACGGTGCTGGAGCAGGAAACCCGCATGAACGTCTACAAGTGGTACGCGGCGCTGGCGTATGCACGGGTCAACAAGCTCAACCAGATCATCTGGGACAGTCCGCATGCGCGTATCGGCATCATCACGGCAGGCAAGTCCTACCTCGACACTCGTCAAGCCCTCGATGACCTCGGCATCGATGAACAGGTGGCCCGCGATATCGGACTGCGACTCTACAAGATTGGTATGACCTGGCCGCTGGAAGCGCAAGGCGTGCACGAATTTGCGCAAGGTCTGGAAGAGATTCTGGTGGTGGAAGAGAAGCGCCAGATCCTGGAATACCAACTCAAGGAAGAGCTCTACAACTGGCGTGACGATGTGCGCCCGCGCGTGGTCGGCAAGTTTGACGACACCGGTGAATGGAGCGGTCCGCCTAGTGAGGGCCACGGCAACTGGCTGTTGCCCGCCACCTATGAACTGAGCCCGGCGCAGATTGCGCGTGCCATCGCCGCCCGCATTTCCAAATACTTCGCCGGTCATCCGATCGAGCAGCGCGTCAAGGCCCGCATTGCCTTTCTTGAAGCCAAGGAGGCCACGCTCAATGTCAGCATCAAAGCCGATCCCGAAAAAGATCGTATTCCGCATTTCTGCTCCGGCTGTCCGCACAACACCTCCACCAAATTGCCCGACGGCAGTCGCGCGCTGGCTGGCATCGGCTGTCATTACATGGTGACCTGGATGGACCGCGAATCGTCGATCTTTTCGCACATGGGCGGTGAAGGCGTGACCTGGGTCGGCCAGGCGCCGTTCACCAGCGAGAAGCATGTATTTTCCAATCTCGGCGACGGCACCTATTTTCACTCAGGTTTGTTGGCAGTGCGCGCAGCGGTGGCGGCCAATGTCAATATGACCTACAAGATTCTCTACAACGACGCGGTCGCCATGACCGGCGGTCAAGAGTTTGACGGCCCGCTCGATCCGGCCATGATTTCACGCCAGTTGGCTGCTGAGAACGTGGGACCCATCATCGTCGTCACCGACGAGCCGGACAAATATCCTGCTGGTACCGCCTGGGCCGACGGCGTGACCATCCGTCATCGCAGCGAACTCGACGCGGTACAGCGCGAGCTGCGTGAACGGCCGGGCGTGTCGGCCATGATCTATGATCAGACCTGCGCCTCGGAAAAACGCCGCCGCCGCAAACGCAACGCCTATCCCGATCCGGCCAAACGCGCCGTGATCAACGAGGCCGTGTGCGAAGGCTGCGGCGATTGCAGCGTGCAATCGAATTGTTTGTAGGTGGAACCGCTGGAGACCGAATTCGGCCGCAAGCGTCAGATCAATCAATCGTCCTGCAACAAGGATTATTCTTGCGTCACCGGTTTTTGCCCTAGCTTTGTCACGGTCGAAGGCGGCCAACTGAAAAAGGCCAAACGCGTGGCCGCTGATGCCATCGGTAGCGCCGACAAGGCCGCACCACCAGCCTTGCCGCAACCGGTATTGCCCGCATTGGGACAGAGTTACGGCATCATTGTCACCGGCATTGGCGGCACCGGCGTGATCACCATCGGTCAGATTCTGGCCATGGCCGCGCATGTCGAAGGCCGCGCTTGTTCGGTGCTGGACATGAGCGGACTGGCGCAGAAAGGTGGACCGGTGATGTCGCATGTGCGGCTGTCGGAACGCAGCGACGACTTGCATTCAACCCGCGTAGGCACTGGTGCCGCTGACCTTGTGATCGGTTGCGACGTCATCGTCACCGCTAGCCGTGATGCGCTCTCGCGCATGGGCGAAGGACGCACGCATGCCGCTGTCAATTCGACACAAATGCCCACCGCTGCCTTCGTACGCAATCCCGATTGGCAATTCCCGGCGGCCTCGGCCGAAAGCAGCATCCAGAAAGCCTGCGGCCAGGATCGTGTGGCGCTTATCGATGCCGGCAACATTGCCACCGCACTCATGGGCGACGCCATCGCCACCAATATGTTCATGCTCGGTTACGCCTGGCAGCGGGGTTGGGTGCCTTTGTCCGAAGCTGCCATTCTCAAGGCCATTGAGCTCAATGCCTTGTCGGTGGAATTCAACAAGCAGGCCTTCGGTTGGGGCCGTACTGCCGCCCACGATGTCACAGCGGTAGCGCAGGCCGCGCAACGCAATGGCATGAAGGCGCAAGTGATCAACTTCACACGCACGCCGCAGCTCGACGAAGTTGTGGCCAAGCGCAGCGCCTTCTTGAGCGAATATCAACATGCCGACTATGCTCGTCAATACAGCGACTTTGTGGCGCAGGTACGGCTCGCGGAAAATCGCCTTGGGCCGTCAGCGCATGGCTTGAAGCTGAGCAATGCGGTGGCGCACTATTTGTTCAAGCTGATGGCATACAAGGACGAATACGAAGTCGCCCGGCTCTACACGGCGCCGGCGTTCCGCGAAAAAATTGCCGCCATGTTCGACGGCGACTATCAGCTCAAATTCCATTTGGCACCGCCGCTATTGGCCAAACACGATAGCCATGGCCATTTGATCAAGCGCGAGTATGGTCCATGGATGATGCGTGCTTTTGGCGTGCTGGCGCACTTGCGTTTCTTGCGCGGCGGCGTTCTTGATCCGTTCGGCTACACTAGCGAGCGCAAGCAGGAGCGTGCTTTGATTGGTGCCTACCGCGAGACGGTGGCCGTCCTTCTGAGCAAACTCAGCGTCGACAATTTGGCGCAGGCGGTGGCGATTGCGCGTATCCCCGAGGAGATTCGTGGTTATGGTCACGTCAAGGAGCGTCATCTGACGGCGGCAAAACTCAAAGAAGCCGAGTTGTTACGCCAGTATCTCGCAGGTCAGGCCACGCCGGGGCAGGGTGGCAAGCAGGCGGCGTAATCTGCTTGAACCAGCAAAAAACTGACGCGGCCAAGCTTGCTGGTCGCGTCAGCGCACTTTCGCTGCACGGCGCCCGCCGCTCACGCGCGCAATGCCAGCCAGATCCTGCCAGCTTTGTACCTCTGTAAATCCCCGCTGCGTGAGCAACTGGCGTACCTCTTCGGCCTGGTCGTAACCATGTTCCATCAACAGCCAGCCATGGCTGTTCAGATACTGTGGGGCGCCGGCGATGATGATGCGCAGAGCCGACAAGCCATCGGCATGATCGGTCAGTGCACCGATCGGTTCAAAGCGTAGATCGCCTTGTGCCAGGTGGGCATCACCGGCGACGATGTAGGGCGGGTTGGCGGCGATCAGGTCGAAGGTGGGTCTTGCTTCCAGGGCGGCATACCAGTCGCTGCAGACAAACTCGACGGTGGCACTGTGACGCAAGGCATTGGCTGCGGCCACTTGCAAGGCAGCGGGGCTGACATCCAGCGCCATCATGGTGACATCAGTACGGGTGTGCGCGATGGCCACAGCAATGGCACCCGAGCCGGTGCCCATGTCGAGTGCCGTGGCGCCTGGCACCAAGCGCTCCAGCGCCAGCTCGACTAGCAATTCGGTCTCCGGACGCGGAATCAATACGTCCGGCGTGACCTGCAGCGGCAAACCAAAGAATTCACGCTCGCCGACGATATAGGCAATGGGCTCGCCTTGCAGGCGGCGTTGGAATAGCGCCATCAGGTTGACGGCTTCGTTTTCATTGAGCAGGCGTTCGGATTGGGTGATGAGCTGGATGCGTGAGAGTTGCAGCGCATGGCCCAACAGGATGCGGTTTTCCAGCATATCCAGCGGCGCGCTGCGCAGTGCTTCAGCCAGACTGATACCAGGCCGAAGCACAAAGGAGGAGTTCACTGCAGCAACCGGTTCAGCTGCGTTTGAAGAAGCGTCGTGCCAGCAGCAAGGCCAGTAACACGAAGCAGATCAGCGACCATTTCGGAATCGCCAGACCCAGGAACGGGTATTGCATCGAGCACAGACCATCGGCCTGGAACAGCAAGGGAAACCATTTGGCGGTGGCAATCGTGTTCAGCGGAGTTTCCAATGGATCAATGCCGCAGGAAGTACCGGGATGGGCCTGCACCCACAAATGCCAGCCGGCCGTGCCGACGCCGCCCAATGCGCCCAGCAGACCAAGGCCGGTGCCGATTCTGGCGGCAGCCGCCGGCAGCAAGGCAAAAATGACGCAGATGATGGCGATGGCGGCGAAGCAGTAGCGCTGAATGATGCACAGCGGGCAGGGTGCCATTTCTTCGACGATTTGCAAATAGAGGGCCACACCGAGCAAGGCAACGCAAGCAACGGCAACCGAGAGCAAGAGGAATTTAGAGGATTTCATAGGATCAATATTTGATGTTGTTGGGATCGGGCTTACCTCAGAGACGGCCCCGTGCAATAGGTTCCAGCACTGCAGCATTGTGCCATAGCAGGTGACAATGAATGCCGATTGAGTCTGTTTTAGATGACGATGGCGCCACCTCGGTTGCTGGCTTTGGTCTTACTCGTCGTCGCCGAGTTGCGCCAGCAGTTCGGCTTGATGCTCGGTAATCAGGGCATTGGTCAGTTCGGTCAAATCGCCATCCATAATGAAATCGAGTTTGTACAAGGTCAGGTTGATGCGATGGTCGGTCATCCGGCCTTGCGGGAAGTTATAGGTGCGAATGCGTTCGCTGCGGTCGCCCGAGCCGATCAGTGACTTGCGGGTGGCGGCTTCCTTGGATTGCTGCTCGCGCAACTGCACGTCCTTGATGCGTGCGGCCAGCACTTTCAATGCCGAGGCCTTGTTCTTGTGCTGGCTGCGGTCATCCTGGCACTCGACCACAATGCCGGTTGGCATATGGGTGATACGCACGGCCGAGTCGGTCTTGTTGATGTGCTGGCCACCGGCGCCGGAGGCGCGGTAAGTATCGATGCGGATATCGGCCGGATTGATGTCGACGTCTTCCAGCTCGTCAGCTTCCGGCATGACTGCCACAGTGCAGGCTGAGGTATGGATGCGGCCCTGAGTTTCGGTGGCTGGTACCCGTTGCACGCGGTGACCGCCGGATTCAAACTTCAGGCGCGAATAGGCACCGAAGCCGGCGATGCGCACGATCACTTCCTTATAGCCGCCGATGTCCGAGTCCGACGCCGACATCATTTCCACCTGCCAGCGATTGCGCTCGGCGAAGCGGCTATACATGCGCAGCAGGTCGCCGGCAAACAGGGCTGATTCATCACCGCCGGTGCCGGCGCGGATTTCCAGGAAAATATTGCGTTCGTCGTTGGGATCCTTGGGCAGCAGCATCTTTTGCAGATCCGCTTCGAGCGTCTCCATACGGTTCTTGGCGTCGTTGATTTCTTCCTGCGCAAATTCCTTCATGTCAGGATCAGTCAGTAGCCCCTGCGCCGTGGCGATGTCATTGGCGGCCTGGGTATAACGCAAATACAAAGCCACCAGCGGACCCAATTCGGCGTGCTCGCGCGTCATCTTGCGGTAGTTGTCCATGTTCGTGGTGGCATCTTCTTGTGCCAACAGACTATTGAGTTCTTCCAGCCGTTCGGCGAGCTGGTCGAGTTTGGCAAGCATGGATGGTTTCATGGGGCAGCGATAGTTTCAATGAAGCAGTGATGAATGGGAGCAAAGCTGAGCTTGCAGGAGCAAGGCGCCAACCGCAGTCGCGGTCCACACGCCGGTAGCAGTAGAGGGGCGCTAACGTTTGTTGCGGAATAGTTGCGGCAGCAGTTGGACCAGTTGCGAGCGCTGGTCGCCTTGCGCATGATGCAGGGCCTGTTGCGGGCCGTGCAGGAACTTGGCTGTCAGGCCCTTGGATAAAGCTTCGAGCACGATGTCGATGTCTTCGCCCCTGGCCAGCATCTTGCGGGCGCGTTCCAGCTCACCCAAGCGCAAGGCTTCGCCACTGTCATGCAGATCCTGGATCAGCGGCACCACGGCGCGGTTATCGATCCAGTGCATGAATGACTGCACGCGGGTTTCAATGATGGCTTCGGCCTGGGCTACTGCGGCCTGACGATTTTCCACACCGCTTTGCACCACCGAAGCGAGATCGTCCACGGTGTAGAGGAAGACGTCATCAAGACGGCCGACTTCGGCTTCAATATCGCGTGGCACCGCCAGATCGACCATGAACATCGGTTTATGACGGCGCGCCTTGACGGCACGTTCCACCAGACCCAGGCCGATGATCGGCAGCGAGGAAGCGGTACAGGAGACGACAATATCGTAACGTGCCAGCTGGGTCGGCAAATCCGCCAGCCGGATGGCCGAGCCACTGAAACGATGGGCCAGCATCTCGCCGCGATCCAGCGTGCGGTTGGCAACGGTCAGTGATTTAGGATTTTGCGCAGCAAAGTGCGTAGCGCACAGTTCTATCATTTCACCGGCGCCGATGAACAACACATTCTGACCGCTAATCGAATCAAAAATGCGTTGCGACAAACGCACTGCGGCGGCGGCCATAGAGACGCTGTGAGCACCGATTTCGGTCGTGCTACGCACTTCCTTGGCGACCGCAAAGCTGCGTTGGAACAATTGGTGCAAATAGGTGCCCAGACCGCCGGCGGCGTCCGCCTGGCGTACTGCGTCTTTCATCTGGCCCAGGATCTGCGGTTCGCCCAGCACCATCGAATCGAGCCCGGAGGCGACGCGAAAGGCATGGCGTACGGCATTGTCTTGCGGCAAGGCATATAGGAAAGGACGCAATTCAGCGTAGGAAAGCCGATGATAATCAGCCAGAAAATGCGCCGTGCTGTCGATGGCGGCCTCCACGCCGCCAGCCACTTTGGTGCTGGCCGCATAGAGCTCGGTGCGGTTGCAGGTCGACAGAATCGCTGCCTCGCCGGTCTGTGCAACGCTTGAACTCAGGTCGGCACGGCCAAACCAGGCTCGCGCAGACGCCACTGCCTGACCGATCTGATCGGCCGGGAACGCCACCTTTTCGCGCAGCGACAGTGGCGCGGTGGTGTGGTTGAGTCCGACGGCAAGCAAGTGCATGATTTTCGGGGGCAGCTGCGTAAAAATAGTGGAGATTTCAGCTAGCTATTATACCTGTTGCAGGTAAAGGGACTTTGAACTGTATCAATAATGACGATATAAGCTGGCTATTGGCTTTGCTGCTCGGAACGGCTCGACAATGTTGCCATATGGGCAATAAGCGCCTTGGCATAGCGCTGCGGCTGTTCTAGATCGGGGAAATGGCCGCAGTCGGCAAAACGCACGATGTTTGTACGCGGCAGGCACTCCAGCAAAGATGCCGCTAGTGTTGCTCGGTGCGAACGGTCTTGCTCGCCCCAGATCAGCGTGCACTGCAGGTCAGGAAGCGGGGCCAGTAGCGATTCGCGTAGCAGGCCCTGAACCACGCTGGCCAGGCAGAAGCAGCCGCCAGCGTCAAACGATTGTCGTGCCAGTTGTTGCCACGCAGTGGCGCAGGTGTGTGACGGTAAGGCACTGCGATACCAAAGCTGCGCCAGCTTGCGGCGCAGCAGCCAGCTTATCAATTGCCCCGCCACGGGGATCCGCAAAGGCCGCGGAATCATGCGATAGGCCCAGGCGCGCATGGCTGCCAGGGATGGGGTTTGCGACAAGACCAGGCTGGCGATGCGTGGTGGCGCCAGTTGCGCTGCGCGCACTGCATAGAGGCCGTTGGCGCAACTGAAGGCCAGCGTGGCGCTGGCAATGCCCAACTGATCCAGCGCCTGCAGCACAACTTCGGCGCCTTGTTGCAGCGAGTGGCTATAGTCGGCCGCAGGCAGTGACAAGCCGAAGCCGGGCATGTCAAAACATACCACCCGAAAACGGGGCGTCAGCAGTGCGATCAGCTCAGCGTAATGGGCGACGACATTGGGGCCATCTGGAGTCAAGACGATGCAGGGCCGCTCGGCGGCAGCGTGATCCCGAGTCGCTGAATCCACCACATGTATTTTCCCGGCAGCGGTCTCCAGGTAACGGGCGGTGGTAGCGCTGGATTTGTTGCCAAGACGAGCCGCCAGCCGGGTCAGCAGATAGTCGGTGCGCGCGCCAGGCATATTAGACCTGTTCCAACTGATATCCATAGCCATACACCGTGCTAAGCCGAAAGCCCTGTTCCGGCTGCAGTTGCAGCTTGCTGCGTACGCGCGAAATATGGGTGTCGATGGTGCGGGTCGGCAAGGCATTTTCAGCTTCCAGGCCCCACACGCTTTCTTGCAGATAGGCACGCGAGAGTGGCCGGCCGAGGTTGTTGAACAAGAGTAGCGCCAGCGCAAATTCCTTCTGCGTCAGCGTGGTGCGCAGGCCGGCATGGCTGACGCTATGGGTCAGCGATTCAAACAGGTAGCCGCCGATTTGCTGCAGCGGGGCGTCATCGTAGTCGGGATAGGCCAGCTGCAACAGCAGTCTGACCCGTGTCGCCAGGCAGTGGCGTTGCAGCGGCTTGAATTCACTGGCAAACAGACGCTGGCCGCCATGTTCGTTGACGAAGGCGGCTAGTCGCTTGAGCTCGGTCGGCTGGTCGCTCGCGAGCAATAAGAGCGGGATCTGTTGTGCCTGCGCCAGCTGTGCCAGTGGCGTCAACTGCGCGCCGGCGTAGGCGATATCGACGATCAGCATTTGTGCCTGCAGGCGTGCCAGATCGGCATACTGCGCGACGCCCTGGCAATCGTGCGCAGGCAGGCTGCGCGCGATCAGGGCGAGGTCGTCGCTAGAAGGACTGAGGATGGCAATGTGCATGGCAAATGCCAGGCCGTTACTTAAGGCGCGTCGCTATCGGGCAGCACCACGTTGACATCAAGCACTTCCAGGTTGCCTTGGCGGTCCAGCGAGATTTTGATGTCATCGGCATCGACCTTGGTGTACTTGGAAATGACCTCGATCAATTCCTTGTGCAGCGCCGGCAGAAAGTCGTAGCCCTGGCCCTGACGGCCGCCGCGTTCGCGTGCAATGATGATTTGCAAGCGTTCTTTGGCCGCCGTCGCCGTCTTGGTCTTGGGCGGGAACAGGAAGGAAAGCAAAGCCATGGTTACTTACCTCCGAAAATACGCTGCAGCAGGCCCGGCTTTTCGTAGCTGGTAAAGCGCAACGGCAAGTCTTCGCCGAGGAAACGGCCGACCAGATCCAGATAGGCGTCAGAGACATCGGTCTCTTTCAGATGAATCGCCGGGTTGCCTTGATTGGAGGCTTGCAGCACCGATTCGGATTCTGGAATGATGCCGATCAGCGGGATGCGCAAGATTTCCTGAACGTCGGTGTAGGACAGCATTTCGCCGGCTTCGACACGCTTGGGTGAATAGCGGGTGATCAGCAGATGTTCCTTGACCGGTTCGCCGCCGTTGAGGGCGCGGCGCGACTTGGCCTGAATGATGCCCAGGATGCGGTCGGAATCACGCACCGAAGACACTTCCGGGTTGGTCACGATGATCGCTTCATCGGCGAAGGTCAGCGCCATCACGGCACCATGTTCGATACCGGCTGGAGAATCGCAGATGATGTATTCGAAATCCATCTTCACCAGTTCACCCAGCACGCGTTCTACACCGGCTTCGGTCAGAGCATCCTTGTCGCGGGTTTGCGAGGCTGGCAGGATGTACAGGTTGTCGCAATGCTTGTCCTTGATCAAGGCCTGATTGAGCGAGGCTTCCTGATTGACGACATT
>Ga0302150_10001047_pt1 | contig 12047 bp, 8 predicted proteins | sample I_Bog_N1_2_FD_198635 | JGI IMG/M metagenome (GOLD analysis project Ga0302150, IMG submission 198635) | Peat permafrost microbial communities from Stordalen Mire near Abisko, Sweden - I_Bog_N1_2 | ecosystem: Environmental > Terrestrial > Soil > Wetlands > Peat | place: Sweden: Abisko, Stordalen... | reverse complement strand
CTTGGATCTGCTGCTCGTCGAGCGGGGATTGGCTCCCAGCCGCGCGCGTGCGCACGCGCTGATCCTGGCCGGTCGCGTTCTGGTGCGGGAGCAGAAGGTGGACAATCCCGGCGCACCGGTTCCGGCCGATTCACCGATCCGTTTGCTGGGCGAGGATCAGCCCTATGTCAGCCGCGGAGGCCTTAAACTGGCCGCCGCCCTCGCTCATTGGCCGATCGCCGTTCAGGGCCGCGCCTGTCTCGACGTCGGCGCCTCGACCGGCGGCTTTACCGATTGCCTGTTGCAGCACGGCGCCGCTCACGTGACCGCCGTCGATACCGGCTTCGGCCAGATTGCCATGAAGCTGCGCAACGATGCGCGCGTGCGTCTGCAGGAGCGTTGCAATGCGCGACTGCTGGAGCCGGGCGCATTGGCCGGTCAAGGAAGTGACCAGCTCACCCTGCTGGTGATGGATGTCTCCTTTATCTCCGCCACGCTGCTACTGGGGCCGGTCTTCGCCGCCGCGCCCTCGCTCTCGGAAGCCGTGATCCTCGTCAAGCCGCAGTTCGAGGCCGGCCGCGAACATGTCGGCAAGGGTGGCATCGTCCGCGATCCCGAGGCACATCAGCTCGCCATCGACAAGGTCGCCGACTGCATCCATTCGTTGGGGTGGCTGGTTGTGGAGACGATTCCTTCGCCGATCACCGGCATGGAAGGCAACCATGAGTTTCTGCTCTATGCGCGGCGACAGGGGTTTAGCGGAGGGTAGTGGTTCAGTTTTCGGATAGGCGACGATACAGCCAGTGCTGGTTTGCAAACCAGTCAAGCTCCGTGGCAACTAGCTGAAGCACTGTGCTAACGTTTCATAATATAGGAGATGAGTCATGTGAAAGGTTCTGGCGTGGGCGAGTCTCATTGTTTTGGTTGGGATCGTTTCCTTCGGTTATCTGGTGTGGCACGGATTGAACAAAGTCGCCACATTGGAGCCTGGCATGATCGCGCTTCGGCTTCCATCGGGAGCGACTGCCTATTTGCGCCGTCAGGCGTATTCTGGCAAGCCAGCCGAAGTTTATATTTCGCATGACGGAGATTTCTGCGCTCCCTACGACAGCCCGCATGACTACAAGTTGCCGCAAGTGATTCAGGGCGGAGTGGATTCTCCTGTGCTCGTCTCTTTCGAGCAAAACACACTTGTAGTGCATGCCCCGAACCAGCTTCAGCAGCCGACTCAAGCGGGGACCAATTCAGTCGGCGTGGCCTTCCAGCAGCTCACGCTTGACGCATACAGAGCATACGTTGGAGTCGGCAATAGTGGCGTTGCACTTCCCAAGGGCTGGATTCGAGTAGAGATACCGTTCGAACATAACACGTGTGCACTCTAGTCAGATTTCACTCACAGCTTTTTCCGACTTTGGTCGGTTAACCGGCAAACCGGAAAACGCACTCCTGCCCACGATTGCCTTGTTGGTCTACCAACGGGGTCTTATCCGTTACACTGAGACCGCATGGTACGTGTAGCGATTGTCTCCAAACCCGAGAAGCAAGAACTGGCCCGGCTGTTGCCGGAGCTGATCGCCTGGCTGCGTGGGCACGGCTACGAGCCGCTCGTGGACCTGGAGGGCGGGCGTTACGCCTCGGAGGTTCGGGTCGTTGATCGCACAGAGATGCCGGCGCAATCTCCCGCCCTGGTCATCGTTCTCGGCGGCGACGGCACGCTGTTGTCCGTGGCGCGCATCTTTGCCTCCACCGGCACGCCCATTCTTGGCGTCAACCTCGGCTCGCTCGGCTTCTTGACCGAGGTGCGCCTGGCCGACATCTATGCCGCACTCGAGAGCTGGCGCAATGGCTGTCATGATTTGGATACGCGCGTCCTGCTCCACGCCCAGTTGTGGCGCGGCGGCGCCCTGCACTCAAGCTACGAGGCTTTGAATGAAGCCGTCGTCTCCAAGGGCGACCTCGCGCGCATGGGCGACTTCGCCGTCGAATTGGAGGGCAAGATCGTGGCCCGCTTTCGCGCCGACGGCGTCATCGTGTCCACCCCGACTGGGTCTACGGCCTACACGCTGGCCGCCAACGGGCCGATCCTGACGCCGGATGTGGACGCGCTGGTGGTCACGCCGATCTGCCCGCATCTGCTCACGCTTCGGCCGATTGTGGTGCGCGGCGATGCCCGGCTTACAGTGCGCGTGGAGGGCGTTGTGAATCCGGCGCTGCTCACCGTGGATGGTGAGAAGGCCGTCGAACTGCTGCCGGGCGATGAACTTCACTGCCAGAGATCGGCGCATCTTGTGAATCTGATTCGCGGCAGCGAGGGCGGATTCTTCGAGGCGCTGCGCAGCAAGCTCAGTTGGGGAGAGCGGTAGAAGAGCAGGGACTAAGGGACTGAGGGACTAAGGGACTTGGGAAGAAACGCGCTATCGTGGAATCGTTGAATCAAGAGCGAATAACTTCAGCTGGCATGCAAGAAAAAAACTGGTATAAGCGAACAGACAATTACAGCCATCGAACCAACCGAGCCCCTTAGTCCCTCAGTCCCTATTTTTCACCTGCTCAACTCACCCAGCAGCACCTGCGCCTTCACCGCCAGCGTGTGCGCGCCATCCACGTCGCCGGCTGAGAGCGCCACACGCGCCTGCTTGATGAACTCCCTGATCTGCGCGGCAGTCTTCTGCTCCTGGTCGTTCAGCGTTCGGGTGATGCTGCCAAGCCCGCGCTCGATTATGCCAATCGAGTGGAGAGTCTGTTGTTGCAGATCGTTGGGATCGCCAACGGAGAGCTGTCCGATGGCGCTCACGCTGGGGGTCTCATTGGCCGCCACTTCGGTATTCTTGGGCGCAGGCTTGCGGTGCTTGACCGGCGGCTTGGGATGCGCGGGCAGCGGCGGCTCAACCTCCGGAGTGGTGTTCATATTGGGCTCGGTGATCACGGGCGGAGGAAGATTGGTGGGAGACGGCATCGGCCTGGGCGGCGGCGCATCCTCGATCGGCGGCGCCAGACGCTCAACCTGCGCATGATTGTTCTTGTGCATACAGGCCGACAGCAGAAACGGCAGCAGACACACAACACTCAATGCAGGTAATCTCATCCCCCAAGCCCTTTCTAGATCGCGTTCTTCTCCACCGGAGCAATCCGGCGTCCCCATTCTGTCGCAGCAAGAGGAATTCGCAGCAGGAACTCTGCGCCACTCTCTCTCTTCGATTGTACTTCCACACTGCCATGATGGAACTGCAGAATCCGGTATGTCATTGCCAGACCGATTCCGCTGCCCCCGCTCTTGGTCGTAAAGTAGAGGTCGAAGATCTTTCCCCGGATCTCCTCGGAGATACCGGGACCCTCATCAGAGATGCGCAGCACGGCCGACTTCCCATCTTCTTCGAGAACAACTTCCAGCCGGCCCCCCTGCTTCATTGCCTGCGCCCCGTTCTGAATCACATTCAGCACGGCCTGCTTCAGCAGATCCGCATCGATCTTGGCCGCCAGAGGCTTCGACGGCATTCGGCTGACCAGGGAGATGTTGTGCGTGGAAAGCTCATCGGCGGCCAGCGACAGCACATCCTGAACCACGGGACGCAGATCCTGCTCGCGCAGATGCAGCTCCACCGGTCGCGAGAAGTCTACCAGCGTCTGCACCACGCGGTCCAGGCGATGAATCTCGGCGTCGATTACCTCGAGATGGCGCACCGCCGGGGCGCTGGTCTCTCCCAGCTTGGTCTTCAGCAACTCCAGATGCACTACGATGGCGTTGATCGGATTCTTGACCTCATGGCCCACGCCCGAAGTCAGCCGTCCGATGGAGGCCATGCGCCGCGAAAGCTCCAGCTCCGAGCCGATCTCCTCGACCGATTCCAAATCGTGCAGTGTGACCAGCGCGCCCAGCTCCTGGCCCGAGTCGCCGCCCGAGCGCTCGTCCTGAATCAGGTCCATCGAAGCCTGGATGCGCCGGCCTGTCTCAGTCCTCACCTCTACCTTATTCAGAGGTTTGCGCGCATCGAAGGCATCGCGCAGCTTCTTGCCCAGCACCGTCGAGCCATCGAAGATCTCCCGCACCGGACGGCCCAGAATCTCCTTCCGATCGATCTCCAGAAAGCGCCGCGCCGCCTCGGAGACCAGCACCGCCCGCCCGTCGCCGGTAAAGAGCAGGATTCCATCCTGCAGATTGCCCAGAATCTGGTCCAGATTTTCCTTCAACGCGGAGAAAACCTCCTCGACATTGCGCATCCTCTGGCCGATAAAGTCGATTTTGTTGGAGACGCGGGTGGCCGTATCCTCATTGGCCTGAGTCCCCTCCGTGCCCGCCGCCTCGCTGTTCGCGGTCCAGTAATCCAGTTGCAGGCTGATCTCCTCCAATGGCTGCAAGGCCACATTGCTGAGCAGAAAGGCCGCGATCAGCGCCATGCCCAGCACAAAGCCCATCAGCTTCAGCGTTGCCGCCAGCCAGGGCTTGTAGACGGCGCTTAAAAATGTGGTGCGCACGCCCACATGGACAGAGGCAAAAGGCTTTCCATTGCGCTCCAGCGGCGCAACCACGTCAAAGACTTTGGGTGGACCGAAGACCTCCTGCATCAACTCAAGCGGATTGGATGCAAGCAACTGCTGATAATCGGGGCGCGCCGGCAGAGGCTTGTCTTCGTTTTCGGGGTAGGTGCTGAGCAGCGTCTTCTGCTGGCTGTCGCCGATGTTGATGTCGTAGACGGTCAGCGAGTAGCGGTTGGCCGAGTCGATTGCCTCCTGCAGCGCCGCATTGCTGCGCACCGCCTCAGCCTCCAGGGCGCGCAGCTCCGCCGGATTGTTGGGATTCACCTGGCGGTCCTTGAGCCCCGTCTCCAGCGCATTCTCCAGCGCAAACAGAACCTGCTTGGCCACCATCCGGTTGGTGTCATAGGACTGCTGCACAGCCGAATGCAGCAGTTGGCTGGCATAGACCAGCGAGATCAGCCCGGCAATCAGAAAGACCAGCAGGGTGATGGCCAGCGCGAGTTTGGTCTTTAGTCGCATGATTTAAGCCTGAAGTTCCTCCCGCGCCTGACCATACTCCTTCAGCTTGTTGTGCATCGTCTTCACGCTCAGGCCCAGAATCTCCGCCGCGCGCGTCTTGTTCTGTCCGGTGGCTTCGAGGGTGCGCAGAATCATCTGCCGCTCCGCCTCGTCCATCGTCGATCCTATGCGCAGCTCCACCATGCTTGCATCGGCGGCGGGCGCAACCGTACTCCGTCCCCTGCCGAAGCCCGCCGGCAGGTGGCCGGCATCAAGCGGCGCTCCATCCGCGCAGAGAATCACCGCCCGCTCGATGGTATTGCGCAGCTCGCGGCCGTTCCCCGGCCAATCGTAAGCCATCATACGGTCGAGCAGCGACGCGGCCACCCCTGAAACCCTGCGCCCGTGCTTCTGATTCATCTGCTCCAGCATCGCCTCAGCCATCGCCGGCAGGTCGTCCATGTGTTCACGCAAGGGCGGCAGCGCGATGTTGAAGACATTGAGCCGGTAGTAGAGGTCGGGGCGCAGATTTCCGTTGGCCACGGCCTGGCTGGGATCGCGGTTGGTGGCGGCCAGCACACGCACGTCCACCTCCTGCTCACTGCGCGCACCCAGACGCCGCAGCTTGCGCTCTTCCAGAACGCGCAGCAGCTTGGCCTGCGTCCCGGAAGGCATCTCGCCGATCTCGTCCAGCAAGAGCGTTCCGCCGTTGGCTAGCTCGAAGCAGCCGGCTCGCCGCTCGGCTGCGCCGGTGAAGGCGCCCTTCTCGTGGCCGAAGATCTCGCTCTCGATCAGCGTCTCCGGAATCGCCGCGCAGTTGACGGCGACAAACGGCCGCGGTTTGCGCGGGCTGAGATCGTGCAGCGTGCGCGCCACCAGTTCCTTGCCCGTGCCGCTCTCGCCGGTAATCAGAACTGAAACATTGGATGGCGCAATCTGCTCGATCAACCCGAAGATCTCGCGCATTCGCCGCGAACTGCCCACCATCGCGCCGAGCACGCCGGTCTCGCGCAGACGACGGCGAGCCACTTCCAATTCAATGGCCGTCTCGCGCTGCCTGGTGGCATTGCCCAGGATCGTCTTCAGCCGGGTCGCGTCCACAGGCTTCTGCAGGAAGTCGTAGGCGCCCAACTTCATCGCCTCGACGGCCAGTTGGATTGAGCCCATCGCGGTCAGCACCACCACCGCGAGATTGGCGTTCAATCCCGTGCCATCCTCTGTCAGCTTGGTCAGCAATCCGATGCCGTCCAGCCGCGGCATCTTCAGGTCGGTCACCACAATCGCCGGCTGCCAGGCGAGCGCCTTCTCCCAGCCCTCGATGCCGTCGCAGGCCGTCTCCGTGCGGTAGCCCCAGCCGGAGATCAGCTCCGCCAGGCCCATCAGTGCATGGGGTTCGTCTTCGACGATCAGAACCTTTACGGAGTTTTCCATGGCGCCTTCGAGCAACTTCTCTTCTCTATTGTTCTACCATGCAAGACGCCACTATTGCTGCGGCCCATGATTGCTGGAGCGTGTTTCATAAACCTGCAAAGTCAGTTCCTCATTCAGAAGTTCTGGGGACTCGATCATGGACGAGCACCGGAATATCTTATTTTCAAGAAATCTGAATCGGTCGGGCTCTTCCAGAGGAACGCTAATGAGCGGTGATCACGAAGAACATGATCCAGGGAAGAGCGGTCGCATCGTTTAAAAAATGAGCGACCATGGCCGGAACCAGGCCACGGCGTCCCAGAAGGTACGCAATGCCCCACATCATGCCCATAAATGCCACGGGAAGCGCAATCCCCAGCCAGGGAAGAAGGCCTTGATTCAGGTAGCCCGCATGCGACAGGCCAAACGCAACTCCCGGAAGGATGACCTGGGTTGCTTTGCCGTACCCCGCTCGGGCGAATTCGCTCATAAGAAATGCGCGAAAGAGGACTTCCTCGCAGAAGCCGGCGGTGACGCCCATCAGAAGCGCTGCAACGAGGTGAAATCCAGTCGGCAAGAATGCATTGGCGATGGGGATCTGCATTCTGGGCAGGAACCGGAGGTTGCTGGCGATAGAAAGAGCTGCGAATAGGAGCGCAATGGCCCAGGCATACCATCTCCCCAAGCTCCAGACGCCAAGGTCTTTGAAGGTGTATCCCCGGTTTCGCAATACGAACCAAAGCACGATTACAAAGAGCCACTCGACGATCACGCCTCCCATAATCCACAGCAAAAAGCGCTGCTCGCTGGAGCCATGAACCGCGGCGGGAATGGAAAGCAAAATAAGTTTGGAGACGGCCCAAATCGCTGAAGGGATTCCCAGAGCCAGCGTCAGAGCTTCCACCCAGCATAGAAGCCGGCTCAACGGCGCACTGGCCTTCTGAGTTCCTGTAATCTGCATATTCATTCTCACAAGCCTCCACAGAATTTGAGTTGAGGGGGAAAGAGAGGTGCCTGAATAGCAGTACGCGATTTCAATTCAATAGTTCCGTCCCGGGGCGATGAGAAAGTTGCCGGGCGACGGCGCTCCCCAGCCGATCGCCCTATCCCGCCTTCTCCGTCAACTCGGCCCAGCGCGCGTAGAGCGCGTCGTTTTCGTGCTGCGCGGCGTCCAACTCCGCAAGCGCCGCTTCGAGCGCAGCGGCATTGGTCGCGATCTCCGGGCTCTCGACGCGCTCGCGAGCCAGGGCCAGCCGCTCATCGGAGAGTTCGACCCGCTCTTCGATCGCCGCGAACTCGCGCGCCTCAAGGTAGGAGAGCTTCTTCTTGCCTCCAGCTTGCGAGGGCAGGGGATTGGCGGAGAGAGTCGAGGCGGAGGATGCACTCATGGTGCGACCGGCGTTGTTCTGTTCGGCTTGTTCGCGTTCTTCCAGCCAATCCTCCCACTGCCCATAGTCGGCGAAGCGCCCGCAGTGGCCGCGCCCATCGAGGCCGAGCACCGTCGAGGAGACGCGGTTCAGCAGATAGCGGTCGTGCGTGACCAGCACCAGCGCGCCGGGAAAGTCGAGGAGATTCTCTTCCAGGATCTCCAGCGTGGGAATGTCCAGATCGTTGGTCGGCTCGTCGAGCAGCAGCACGTCGGCCGGCTCCAGCATGAGTTTGGCAATCAGCACCCGTGCCCGCTCACCGCCGCTCAGATTGCGCACCGGCTGATTCAACTGATCGCTGGTAAAGAGAAAGCGCGCCGCCCAACTGGCCACGTGGACCGGCCGCCCCTGATAGTTGAGTCCGTCGCCCTCCGGCGCCAGCGCCCGGCGAAGGGTCAGGCTCTCATCCAGCTCGCGCATCTGGCTGAAGTAGACGAGCTTGAGTGCATCGGCGCGGCGAATCGCGCCCGCAGCCGGCTCAATCTCGCCCCGCAGCAGCCGCAGCAGCGTCGTCTTGCCGCTGCCGTTCGGCCCCACCAGCCCCACTTTCATCCCCGCGGTGAGAATGAAATTCAGTCCGCTGAAGAGGCGTCGCCCGGGCAGCAGCTTTCCCGGCTCGTTCGGCGATTCGCTGCCCGGCACATCGCAGGCCACATCCTTGAACTCGACCAGCCGTTTGGTCTTGCGCAGGCTGGCGTCGAAGTCGATCCCCACGGTTGAAACAGCCGTCCGCGCATTCATCTCCGCCAGTTGGCCGATCAGCGCGTTGGCGGTGTCAATGCGCGCCTTGGATTTCGTCGTTCGCGCCTTGGGGCCGCGCCTGAGCCACTCAATCTCGGTCTTCACTACATTGCGCAGGCTCTCTTGTTGTTTGCTTTGCGACTCCAGATAGGCCTGTTTCTCTTCCAGAAACCGGCTGAAGTTTCCCTTCACGCGCAGCAGTCCATCGGCAAAGATGCGATTGAGTTCCACGATCTGACTTGAAGTGGATTCGAGGAAATATCGGTCGTGGCTGACCGTGACCGCGGCAAAGGAGGCCGCCGTCAGCAGTTCCTCCAGCCATTCGATCCCTGCAAGGTCCAGGTGGTTGGTCGGCTCATCGAGCAGCAGCACATCGGGCTCAGAGACCAGCGCCTCGGTGATGGCCAGCCGCTTGCGCCAGCCGCCCGAGAGCGCCGCCGCCTCGGCGTTCAGATCGGCAAAGCCTGCGCGGCCCGACAATTCGCGCAGACGGCCCTCGCGCTCGGATTCGAGCACGTGCGCGGCAGCCAGCGCGGCCTCCAGCACCTGCCGGACGCTGAGGCCTGCGGCAAAGCGCGAGTCCTGCGGCACGTAGGCCGCGCGCGCCCGCTTGCGCACAGCCAGCTCGCCTTCATCCGGCTCCATCTGCCCGGCCAGGATCGCCAGCAGCGTGGACTTGCCCGCGCCATTCGGCCCAATCAGCCCGATGCGGTCGCCTTCCTCGACGGTGAGAGAGATGTTCTGAAAGAGCGGCCGAGCACCGAATTGCTTTGTCACACCTTGCGCGTTGAGTATAGGAGGCATCTCTGTTCAGGATACTGTGCCGGACTCCCATTTTGGCCGCTCGTTGCCTGGATGGGAAGCGCGTACACTTCCGGCAGCGGCAAAGCCGAAGAAAACGCCTGAATCGCCTTACCCTATCTCTTTGGAGGGTGGAAGCGGTCATGAAGTTTGTGAAGAATGCGTTTGTCTTCATCTTTTTTCTCGCGGTGGGCTTTCTCGGAACAACGGCGCTTTTACGGGCGGGATCGGCGTTGCATGTCCTCGCAGTCCACGGACAGGTGAAGGCGGCTAATCCCGGAGCGCCGGTGCTGAGCTATCAGCAGTGGCGGGACCCGGCCGAGGGAGCCTTCACCGTATCTTTGCCGCGCGGCTGGCAGACCTCTATTGGTACGCAGCGTACTACTCGCCTGGAACCCCATTATGTGGTGCGCGCCAACTCGCCCACCGGTGGCGTGCAGATGTTCATGGACGATCCCCGCATCGCCCTCCGCCAGATTCCCAACCAGTTCTATCCGACCGAAGGGCAGATCATCCCCGCAGTCGCAGGAGCTCATCTGCTGGTCGAGAACTATCGCCCTGCTCCGCAGGCGGCCGAAGAGTATGTGCTCAAGGCGCTCTGCCCCTCGGCGACCCACTTCAAGGGCGGCCCGATCCCTGGCCAATCGCGCGATCTGGGTAACCAGTTCAACCAGATTGCCCATGCCTCCGGGATGCAGATGCGCGTCGACGTCGGCGAGATCTCCTTCCGCTGCAACGAGCGCGCCGGCTACGTCTACGCGATCACGAGCCAGGTCACTCAGCCGGGTGGATCGGTCTCGCTCTGGTTCTTCTATCGCATCGCCGGTTATCTGGCCACCCCGGCCGAGAGCTCTCAGGCCGCCGACGCCGTTGATACCATGCTCGCCAGCTTCCAGTACAACCAGCTTTGGCTGCAACACTTCGCGCAGGAGTCGAACGACATTGCCGGCAATGTGATCGCCGCCTCGAACGCCATCACCAAGGCTTCGATCGAGCGCGCCCAGCAGCAGCAGGCGCAGGAGCAGGCGTAGTTCGAGGCTACGCGCAAGCGCGACAACGAGAGCTTTCAGGCCCAGCAGCGGAGGGAGCGCGAGGCCAACGCAAGCAGCTCGGGCTCGGGCGACGGCAACGGCCATGATTACAATCCGCAGTTGAACACCAAGACCGTCTGCGACGATGCCGGAAGCTGCGATTACTGGGCCGACGCCAATGTCACCAACTATTGGTTCGATTGCGCCGGCAAGGCTCATCCCGGATCGGAGAGCGGCGACCCGCCTCCCAGCAGCGAGAGCGCCTGCTGGAGAAAAGGGCATTGAGGGCGAGTGCTTCTCAGCGGAGCATCAAGCACAACAAAGTACGTCTCGCTGGGAGCGTGGAGAGCCTTGACGGTCTATACTTCCTCTGAGCCGAACTCTTGAGAGGAACCTGATTCCATGCCATCCTCCGCCGTAGCCTATGCCCGCCAGCATTATCCCCGCTTCCTCGATGAGCTGAAGAGCCTGCTGCGCATTCCCTCCATCTCCACGCTGCCCGAGCACAAGGGCGATTGCCGACGCGCTGCCGAGACGATCGCCTCAGAGCTGGCGCGCATCGGATTCGAGCATATCCGTCTGATTGAAACCCAGGGCAATCCGCTGGTCTATGCCGACTGGCTGCACGCCGCTGGCAAGCCAACTGCCCTTTTCTATGGCCACTACGATGTGCAGCCCACCGACCCAGAAAACGAATGGCTCTCGCCGCCCTTCGAGCCGACAGAGCGCGATGGCGACCTCTACGCTCGCGGCGCCTGCGACGACAAGGGCCAGGTGTGGGCGCAGATCAAGGCTCTGGAGTCGCTGATGGCTGCGACCGGCTCGCTGCCCATCAATGTGCGCCTTCTGCTCGAAGGCGATGAAGAGGTGGGAGGGGAGGGAATTGCCGCCTACGTCGCCTCACGCCCCGCCGATCTCAAGGCCGATTTCGCCCTCGTCTCCGATACCGAACTGTTTGCGCCGGGATTGCCCACTCTCTGCGTCGGATTGCGCGGCATGATCTATACCGAGCTTGAAGTCCGCGGCGCGCGCACCGATCTTCACTCCGGAATGTACGGCGGCGCGGCTCCCAATCCCTTCTTTGCGCTGGCCCAGATGCTGGCCCGCCTCAAGGACGAGGAGGGCCATATCCTCATCCCCGGCTTCTACGACGAGATCCTGCCGCCCAGCCCGGAAGAGCTGGCCGCATGGCGCAGCCTGCCCTTCGACGAGGAGCAGTACCGCATCAGCGAGGTCGGCTCGCGCGCGCTGGTCGGCGAGGCCGGTTATACCGTCCTCGAACGCACCTGGGCCCGACCCACCCTCGATGTCCACGGCATCCCCGGAGGCTTCACCGGTGCGGGGGCCAAGACAGTCATTCCTGCCAAGGCCCTCGCCAAAGTCTCCATGCGCCTGGTTCCCGGCATGACGCAGGCCAAGACCTTCGCCCTCTACAAGGATTACGTTGCCAAGATCGCCCCCGCTGGCGTCACGGTCGAGGTGCGCCTGATCCACTCCGGCGACCCCTGCCTGATCCGTGTCGACAATCCTTATATCCAGGCCGCCACACGCGCCCTGGAAGAGGTCTGGGGGCGGAAGACCGTCTTCATCCGCTCCGGCGGATCGATTCCCATCGTCGGCGACTTCGACCGCCATCTCGCGATTCCCAGCGTGATGATGGGCTTCGGCCTGCCCGACGACAACA
>Ga0302150_10001032_pt1 | contig 12115 bp, 10 predicted proteins | sample I_Bog_N1_2_FD_198635 | JGI IMG/M metagenome (GOLD analysis project Ga0302150, IMG submission 198635) | Peat permafrost microbial communities from Stordalen Mire near Abisko, Sweden - I_Bog_N1_2 | ecosystem: Environmental > Terrestrial > Soil > Wetlands > Peat | place: Sweden: Abisko, Stordalen... | reverse complement strand
CCCACCCTCTGCCCGCCCCACATACGGCACCGTCACCAACCCCACGCTCTGATCCGCAAACCCAGCCATAACCCACTGCAAATACCTCGGAGACACGCGAATATCGCTGTCATTCACAATCACATGCTCAAACCTTGCCTCGGGCAGCATCTGCACCAGGTTCGACATCTTCCCACTCGTTCCCAACCTCTCTGTACACTCCACCAGCCGAATGCTCACCGCCGGATACTCCACCCGCAGCCGCGCCACCTCACGCACCGCCGCGTCCTCCAGCGAACTCACCCCGAACACCAACTCATACTCCCCGGAATACTCCTGCACGCAATGGCTCACCAGCCCCGCATACATCCGAGGATCCACCCCCTTCACCGGTTTCAGAATCGAAACCCCGGGCGCAACTTCCGGCGCCGCGCCTCCACCAATAATTCCATGCCGCGTGGCCCGCTCAAAGTCCCGAGCGCTCCAAAGCGCAATCAAACCGTACGCCATCCCACAAAGCGTAAGCAGCGCCAGAACGCCCTGCACCACAACAGCAATCCAGTCCATCTCCTCAGTGTAGTGAAAAGTAAGTAGTGGAGAGGAAAGTAGTAAGGAGTAGAGAGTAAGGGCGACTGAATCGACAGCAGCGAGTAGCAATCGGCGCGCTCTTTCATCTCCTTGGCGCTTGCTCTCTACTACTTCTCTTCCGCTATTCGTAGCGCAATGCTTCGATAGGATTCAGATTCGCAGCCTTCCACGCCGGATAGATCCCGAACACCAACCCAATCCCACACGAGCACAGAAACGCCGCCAGCACCCACAACAAGCTCACCTGGCAAGGAATCCAAATCTTCAGTACCAGCGCAATCGCCGACCCCGCGCAGATCCCAATCACCCCTCCCACTGCGCAAAGCACAATCGCCTCCAACGTGAACTGCAGCAGAATCGTCTGCCGTGTCGCGCCGATCGCCTTGCGCACCCCAATCTCTCGAGTCCTCTCCGTCACGCTCACCAGCATGATATTCATCACGCCCACACCGCCCACCATCAATCCCACCGCACTCAATCCAAACATCAGCAGAAACAGGCTGCCCGTAATCTGGTTCCACAGCTTGGTAATCGAATCCGAGCTGAAGATCGCGAACGTGTCCGCCTGTTCGTTGCGAACCTTGCGCCGCCGCCGCAGGAGCTCGCGAATCTCGTCCGTCACCAGCGCCTTATTCTTCTGGTCGTCGAACTTCGCGCTGAGCCAGTAGTCCAGAATCTCCGGATGAAGCTTGCGGAACGTCGGAATCGTGAAGTATGCGTAGCTATCGTCTGGATTTTTCCCACCGCCGAACGCCGTCTTCTGCTTCTCGAAGACCCCAATCACGGTAAACGTCCTCCCCGCAATCACGACTTCTTTCCCAATCGGATCGATCGCCCCAAACAGCTCTTCCTCCACATCGTGGCCTAATACCGTCACATCCGCCGCGCGCTCTTCGTCCGTCTGCGTGAAGAACCGTCCCTCCGAAAGCGCCTTGTCATACACCGTCAGATTCGACGGAGTGTCTCCTTCCAGTGAAACGTTGTCCGCCTTCCTCTGCCCAAACTTCGCCACCACGGACCCGGCATTGAACTGATAATTCGTATATTGCAAAGACGCCGACGCCGCCACCACATGCGGCAGCTTTCCGATCTCCACCATGTCGTCATACGTCAACTGCTTGCGGGCCAGCATCTCCGCCGTCGGCCGTACTCCAATTACTGGAAACCGGAACATCCACAACACATTCGTCCCAAACTGCGCCACCATGTTCGACACAGACGAATTCAACCCGTTAATCACCGATGAGATCGTAATCACCGTCATCACGCCAATCACGATCCCAAGGATCGTTAATCCCGAGCGCATTTTGTTCGCGCGCAGCGTGTCCAGCGCCATCTTCACCGACTCGCGTTGGTCGCTCGTGCGCATGCTAGAAATCACTCCTCAGAGCCACAATCGGATCCAAATCCGCAGCCTTCCTCGCCGGATACACTCCGAAGAATATCCCCACAGACAGCGCAACGAAAAGCCCCGCGAACACACTCCACAACGCAATCGTCGCTGGGAATCCCGCAATAACTGCCACTCCCTTCGCTACCAGCACTCCACCCACCACGCCAATGGCCCCGCCAATCAACGAGAGCGTCCCCGACTCCATCAGGAACTGGATCAACAAATCCTGCCGCTTGGCTCCCAGCGCCTTGCGCACCCCAATCTCCCTCGTCCGCTCGGTCACACTCACCAGCATGATGTTCATAATCACCACGCCTCCCACCACCAGCGAAATCGCCGCAATCGCGATCGCCACGCCGCCAATGCTGTTAATGATCTGCGACAACAGCCCCGCCAGCGTATCGCTCGTCTCTAGCGTGAAGCTGTCCTCGTCGCCTGGCCGATCATGCCGCATATCACGCATAATCACGCGAGTCTGGTCGCTCGCCGCCTCCATCGCCGCGGCACCGTTGGGAGCCTTCATATAGATCGTTACGGACTTCATCGTCCCGTATGTCTTCTGGTAGGACGTCAGCGGAACTCCCACCCAGTTGTCCTGACTCTGCCCCAGTGTCTTCCCCTGCTTCTCCCCCAGCCCGATGATCGTGTACGGCACGCCATCCACGCGGATCTCCTTGCCAATCGGGTCTTCCCCCTTCAGCAGATTGTCTTCAATGTCTGCACCAATGAGCGCAACCTGCGCTGCATGGTCTTCATCGGCCTGCGTGAATCCGCGCCCCTCCACAATATTCAGGTTCTGCATATCCGGCATCAGCGCCGTGTATCCGCGTATCTGCGTGTCCGTGCTCGACTGTCGACCATACACGATCCCTCCCGTCGAACTCTGAAACGCTCCCACCTCCGCACATGCCGTGCACTCCTTCTGCACCGCACGATACTGGTCCATGGAGATGACCTTGCGCTTCTGATACTTCAAATACTCTTTGTAGCTGGTCGTAAAGGCCGGCTGCTGCGATACCGTGAACACATCCGCGCCCTGGTTGTTGATCTTCGTCGCCACATACACATTGGCTCCGTTGATCAGCGTCACCACCGCGATCACGCTCGCCACAGCGATCACCACGCCCAGCAACGTCAGCACGCTGCGCAGCTTATTCGCCCACAGCGACTGCACCGCTATCCGGAATGCTTCTTTCTTTTCCATCGATTCCCGCCGTGCAGCCAGTTTCAGTCTACCCTGCGCCAGTTCCGCCAGCCGTCGTCAGGCAAAGCTCTCCGCAGACTTCTACGCAAACGCCTCTTCGCCGGTTCCCCGCGACCTCAACCCCGCAGCGGAGCCACCTCTAGCGCCTTCACTTCGACCGCAAACGCCGCCACCGGCTGCATTGCCGCGTCGAACGGCAACGGCCGCTCTTTCTGGCCATCCGTCCGTGAATCCTCCCCATTCAGCCACGTGTATTTGTCCGTAATCCCCCACGTCAGCACCGCAATCACGGCCGGATCCTCCAGCACCGTCCCCAGGTAACTCCCGTACATCGCCGCCACCGCCGAATCCCTGGCCCCGATCTCCGCGGGGACGTACCGGTCATTCACATCCATCTCCGTCACCAAGACCTTCAGCCCCATCTTCCTCGCCTCTGCGATCATCGCCCTCAACCCCTCGCCGTACATCGGCACCTTCCCATCCTTCCCCACCGCCGAAATATGGGACTGCACCCCTAACCCGTCCAGCGGTATCCCATGGTTCTGCATCTCCCGCAACAGCCCCAACACGGCGGCGCGCTTCTTAGCTGACGCCTCCTCTTCCCCCTCAATTCCGTAGTCGTTGTAGACCAGCATCGCCTTGGGATCCACCCTTCGAGCCGTCCGAAACGCCACCTCAATATACGTGGGCACCAACCCCGTACCGCCCAGCACCTTCTGCCACGGCGAGTTCCGAAACCCTCCCGGTAGTCCATCACTCACCTGCACCGCCTCATTCACTACATCCCAGCTATGAATTTGGCCCTTGTACCGTCCGCCCACGCGCTCGATATGCTCCACAAGCACCTGCTTCGCATTCGCCGGTGTCACATAGCTCTCAAACCACACCGGCAGTTGGCGATGCCACACAATGTTGTGCCCCCGCAGCTTCATCCGATTCTCGTGAGCAAACGCCGCCAGAAAGTCAGCATCCTCGAAGAAGAAGGTGGTTGGCGTAGGCCGCAGCGGCCCAAACTTGAACTCGCTCTCCGCCACTACAATCCCCGCTTGCTCTTCAAGCAGCTTCTTATACGCGGGGTCCGTCCGAAGAGCCTTTACATTCACCGCGCAGCCCGCCAAAATCCCCTTCCTCGCACCAGCCGCACGAATAGAAGTCCCTGCCGCCGCTCGCGCCACCCCGCGTAGCCCCGTCGCCGCAATTGCCGCACCTAAGCCCACAAATTTCCTACGCGAAATTCTCATCCGCGAATCTTTTCACCTCGCACCCGCAACCTGCAACCCCGCGCTACACTCTACCCTCTGTCCCGCTGCTACACTGAACATGTGCAGGCGGCTGGATGATCGCTGCCTCCCGCGCCGTACGTTGTGCGTCGGGAGGGGGAGGAAAGTCCGAACTCCGCAGGGCAGTGTGCCGGATAACGTCCGGGACAGCGAGCGCAAGCCCGCTGGACGGCCAGTGCAACAGAAAATAAACCGCCTCAGATTGATGAGCTCCGCGCGCAAGCGAGGAGCCCATGCACGCGATCTGCGGTAAGGGTGAAACGGCGGGGTAAGAGCCCACCGCGCGGCTGGTAACAGTCGCGGCATGGTAAACCCCACACGGAGCAAGACCAAATAGGCAGGGAGTTTCGCCGCAACCACTTATGCGGCGAGCGCGCGACGGCCCGTCACGCCCAGGAAAGTGGAGCTTTCACCGAAACCTGCGGGTAGGTTGCTTGAGCCATGTCGCAAGGCATGGCCTAGAGGAATGATCGTCTAAAACAAAATTCGGCTTACGGGCCGTCTGCACAAATTTCAGTGGGTGACGAGTAGTGAATAGTGCATAGTGGCGAGCGATTGGAGCGCCTAGCCTTTCACTACTCAGTACTTCCCGGATGGCTTCCCGCCTTCTGCGGAAACACCACGAGCAGCAACACCATCACCGCGGCAATCACCCCCGACGCCACAAACCGGCTCAAATTCAACCCCTGCTGGTCATGCGGCTTGGTCAGAAAGTCTCCCATATTCGCCCCCAGCGGACGAGTCAAAATGAACGCCGCCCAGAACAGCAGCGTCCGGCTGATCTTCGTAAAGAAGTACAGCCCCGCCACGACGGCAATCAGCCCCAGGAACAGATAAATCCCGCCAGCAAACCCAGTCCCCTCGCTGGTCCAATCCCCCAGCGCGGTTCCCAGCGTGTTCGAAAACAAAATCGTAATCCAGTAAAAAACCTCCGCCTTGGTCGATACGATGTTGTCCACCGACACCGTCCCCACCGACCACTTCCACACCAGCAGCGACCCGATCACGCAAGCAAATAAAATCGACGCCCCTCCCGGATACCCAATCCCCAGCGACCGGTCCGCAAAGTCGGCCATCGTCGTTCCGGCCAGCGTCGTCCCCACGATCACTGCCCAATACAGCCACGAGTGAAACCGTCCCGCCTTGATCTGGAACCCCACCAGCACAAAGAACGGCACCAGTAGAATCACGGTACTCAGCGCATAGCCCAGATTCAGTGACATCGACAGAGCATCCCCGCCTGTCTCTCCCAGTGTCGTCGCCAGGATCTTCACAATCCAGAACAGTAGCGTCACCTCGGGAACCTTACTCAGCGCCTCGCTCCGCCAGCCCTTCTCCTCCGCCCGCACCGTCTCCCCATTCGAAGACCGCAGCCAACCCCCACCCCACCCCATCGTCCCGGCAACCATCTCGCGCATGCTCGTTCTCCTGAATCATTAGACGCTCACTTCTTATATCTCATATCCTCAGGTCGCGAGAACGATTTCATCCCCGAAGAGTTCCCGCACCCCCCTCGTCTTCGCCGCACCGTCCATCGTATAACCTCGAGAAGGAGCCAAGCGCCTGCCGAACCCACTCCGCATCCTCGCATTCGCCGTCCTCATCCTCCCCACCGCGCTTTCGCAGCGCCTCTCGCCGTCCACGCAGGACGACTTCACCATCCTCACCCGCCGCATGGATGTCGACGTCGACGGAGCGCCCAACGCATACGGCCCGCCCGGCTCCCACCCCCTCGACAACCTCCGCGACGCTCACTATCGCCGTCGCCGCCACGGCGAAATCGTCGGCTACCTCACCGAAGACGACCACCCCACCATCCCCATCCTCCAAGGCCCCCACGACCCCTATCCCGGCTACTACATCTCGCAAACTGCCTTCACCGACGCCAACCTCGCTAACCCCTTCCGCTACCTCGACGCCACCAAGATCAACTACGTCGTTCTTGGCAATCGTGCCCACAAGCTCGGAGCCCGCCTCGGAGACTTCGTCACCGTCACCAGTCTCCGCACCCATCGCACTGTCTTCGCCATTGTCGGCGACGACGGCAATCCCTCCGGCAACGAAGGCTCCCTCCACCTCCTCCAAGCCCTCGGCTACCCCTTCAAAAACGGCATCGACGACTCCGTCACTCACCCCGAAATCTCCATCCACTTCTATCCCCACTCCAATCCCCATCAACTCTTCCCACGCACCCAATCCGACCTCGACGCTGCCGCGCTCAAGCAAGGCCTCCGCTGCGAAGTTCCCACCTCCCACTGATCCGTGCGCAAGCGAACCGTCAAAGCAGCGCACCGTCCGGTAGAATTCCGCATGTCCAATCGGAGAAACCCTCCCAACTGCCATGCCTGTCTCGATGGGGTGCTGAAGCCCTTTCCGTTCAGCATCGCGTTTCAGCCGATCGTGGACGTTGAGGCACAAGAGGTCTTTGCCTATGAAGCTCTCGTGCGTGGGCCAAACGAAGAATCGGCAGCCTCGGTCATGGCCCAACTTACCGACGAGAATCGATACGCCTTCGATCAGAACTGCCGTGTCGCCGCGATCACCACCGCAGTCAGTCTGGGCTTGGAGAAAACATCCGCTCGACTCTCGATCAATTTCCTGCCCGGAGCCGTCTATAGCGCCTCCGCCTGCATCAAGCTCACGCTTGAAACCGCCCATCGCTGCAACTTTCCCGTCGACCGCCTGATCTTTGAGATCACCGAAAGCGAAGAGGTCCTAGACGCGGCCCACCTGCGCAGCATCGTCGACGAGTACCGCCGGCAAGGCTTAAAGGTCGCGCTTGACGACTTCGGGTCCGGGTACTCCGGCCTGGCGCTTCTCGCCGAGCTGCCCGTCGATCACCTCAAGCTCGATATCCAGCTTGTACGCAATCTTCCGCAGCGGCCCGCCGCTCTGACTATCGTCAAATCCGTCGTCGCGCTCGCCGCCGCGTTGGAGCAAACCGTGGTCGCGGAGGGAGTTGAGACTGTAGAGGAGTACCATGCCGTGCGCGACTGTGGCATCCGGCTCATGCAGGGTTATCTCTTTGCCAAGCCGGGATTCGAGCGCCTGCCAGAAGTAACGTGGCCCGACCACGCACCTACCTCCGCGGCAAGCCAGGAATAGAACGCAGACAGGAGACAGAGCACTCGCCTGTATACCCTGGCCTACAGCAGATGCCGCGTCATCGCATGCCACGCCGCCGTATGTCCCAGCGGTACGCGCACCGCGTGTACCGCGATCACAAACAACGCACCCCTCAGCGTGTACTTGCTCACCCGATGCAAGTTAAAAAGATCAAACAACACCAGCACCAGCAGCAGCGCCAGCATCACTAGGTCCTGCGTCGGAGGATACTGCTGCAGCACCCGGATCGGAAATCGCCCGATTGCCGCGTCCATCAGCGCCATCGTCGCAAGCAAAATCAGCCGCTTGTGCGCCTCCACGTTCCTCCGCAGCCTGTATGCAAACAACACCAGCACCCCAAACAGCAGCATCCCCGACACCGGAATCACAAAGAACGTCTGCGGATCCAGCCCCAGCGGCCCGCTTCCCCTACGCATCGCATTCACCGCGGCCAGCGATCCCAATACCAGCATCGCCGCTGCCAGCCCGAAACTAAACAATCCCAGCTTCATGTGCAGCTTCACATTCTTCGTCGAAACCAGCGCCGTCTGCCCAATCAGCAGAATCATCCACGACGTAAACACCGCGCCATGAATATGGATCAGCTTGTTCGGCAGTGGAGCCGCCACCATGCCCGCCAGAAAATATGTCCGTGCAAACCCGTATAACACCATCGCCATCATCACGAAGGGCATCGCGGAAAAGAACAGGCGGTCCGCCGCTCGGCTCGGCCTGTGTGCGTGTGTAGAAGGAAGAGTTACAGCGAGATCGGCCATCATCTACTCCTGGGAGAGATCATTGATTTGCGGCCCGCGCTATCACCAACTTTGGTATGCCCAGCAGTCTATCTGAACCATCACTCCAGCGCACCGATTTTTTAGTACCCCACGCGCTCGACTCCCATGCGCCCTTCCCCGACCCCCGGCATCCAACCTAACGAACGTTGTCATCCCTACCCTCTGCACTTGGAGTCCCCCATGAACTACCGCTCTCTCGGCCGATCCGGCCTCAAAGTTCCAGAACTCTGCTTCGGCACCGGCACCTTCGGTGGAAGCAACGACTTCTTCAAATCCTGGGGCGCTACCCAGGACAAAGAGGCCGCCCACCTCATCGACATCTGCATGGAAGCCGGCTGCAATTTCTTTGACACGGCCGACATCTACTCTGACGGCCACAGCGAATCCGTCCTCGGCAAAGCCATCGCGCATTTGAAGCGTGAAGACGTCCTCATCTCCACCAAGGCAACCTTCCGCTCCGGCACCGGCCCCAACGACGTCGGCAGCTCCCGCTACCACCTCATCCAGTCCATCGAGAATTCCCTCAAGCGCCTCAATACCGACTACATCGACGTCTACCATCTCCACGCCTTCGACGCGACCACCCCCGTCGACGAGACTCTCCAAGCTCTCAATCACCTCGTCCTCGCCGGCAAAGTCCGCTACATCGCCTGCTCGAACTTCTCCGGCTGGCACCTCATGAAATCGCTCTCCGTCTCCGAGCAGTACGGCTGGGCCAAGTACGTAGGCCACCAGGTCTACTACTCCCTAGTCGGCCGCGACTACGAGTGGGAACTCATGCCCCTCGCCCTCGATCAAGGCGTCGGAGCCCTCGTATGGAGCCCGCTAGGCTGGGGCCGCCTCACCGGCAAGATCCGCCGCGGCCAACCCCTCCCCGAAATCTCCCGCCTGCAAAGCAAGATGGTCGTCGACGCCGGCCCCATCCCCGACTGGGACTACGTCTACAAGGTAGTCGATGCCCTCGACGAGCTAGCCAAAGAGACCGGCAAGACCGTCCCTCAGCTAGCGCTCAACTGGCTCCTCCAGCGCCCCACCATCAGCACTCTCGTCATCGGCGCACGCGACGAAAAGCAACTCCGCGCCAACCTCGCCTCCACCGGCTGGAACCTCACCCCCGAGCAAGTAGCCAAGCTGGACGAAGCCAGCGCCCAACCCCTCGCCTACCCCTACTGGCACCAGGTCCAGTTCGACGAGCGCAACCCCTTCCCCACCAAACAAGCCCACGGCAGCTAACCACGGCGTCACAAGCCGAAACGGGCGACGCCACAAGCGTCGCCCGTTCCCTTTTGGCTTGGCTCGTACTCTACCTCTACCTCTGCTCTTGCCCCGACTCCCGCTCCTGCTCTTACGCTTGCTCTTCTGGAGGTCATTCCTCGGCGCGGCGAAGGAATCTGCTTCATCCGCATCTCCCGCTCCCGGCATCACGATCCTTCCCGCTACCGAATCCCCTCCCTTACCAGCGCGCTCTCCTCAAACCGCTGCAGCAACTCCGCCACACTCTCATAGGCCTCCACACACCCCGCCTCCATCAACTCCTCGCGCGACCACCCACCCGTCGTCACCCCAATCGTTCGCAGCCCCGCCAGTCCCGCCGCCTCCGCGTCATACGGAGTATCTCCCAACGCCATGCACTTCCTCGCAGGCAGCTTCAACCGCTTCAGCGCCGCGCTAAATATATCTGGATGAGGCTTGGACTTATTCGCATCATTCGCCGACGTCTCCTTCTCCACCAGATCCTCCATCCCTACGATCTTCTTGTAGACCTCCAGCTCATCCTTATCCGCCGAACTAGCCAGCGCTACCCGAATCCCCGCGTCCTTCGCCCTTACCAGCAGCTCCCTCGCCCCAGGCAATGGCTTCACCTTCGACAGAAAATCCTGCTCAAAAATAAACTTTCGATACGCCTTCAGCGGCTCCTCCACCTGCCGTCTCTTCCACCAAGGCACGTACACCGGGATCAGTTCGTCCCCGCCCTTCCCAATCTGCCGCCGAACATCTTCCCTGTCCAAGTCAATCCCTATCGCGGCAAATGCCATCTGCCACGCCTCAGCATGCAGCCAGTTGCTCTGCACCAGCGTCCCGTCAATATCGCACAAAATTGCATCAATCATCGCGTCACCTGTCTCTTCGATGCCAACTCTTCTCCCGAACGCACTACACTGTTCCAGATGGATCTCCAGACGCTCTCCGACCAATTCGCTATCCCCGGCGTCCTCACCTTCTCTCAAACTGAGCAAGGCCTCCTCCGCGCCAACATCACCACCCCCGCCTGCACGGCCGAACTCTTCCTCCAGGGCGCGCACATTACCCAGTGGCAGCCCAACGGCCATCATCCCGTGCTCTTCCTCTCCGAGCGCTCCTTCTTCGAGCCCGGCAAGGCGATCCGCGGCGGCATCCCCATCATCTTCCCCTGGTTCGGAGCCCACACCGCGAACCCCGCTGACCCAAGCGACGAAACCTCGCGGCTGCCTGGCCCGTCCCACGGCTTCGCCCGCACCTCCAACTGGACCCTCGCCTTCGCTGCCCTCGCCGGTGACGACCTCCATCTCACCCTCACCCTCGCCCCCTCCGACACCAGTCGCTCCTTCGGCTACGATCACTTCGTCCTCGTCTACGACATCACTCTCGGTGTCGAACTCAAAGCAAAGCTCACCGTCACCAATCAGGGCAGCGAGCCTCTCCACTTCGAAGAGGCCCTTCACACCTACTTCTCCGTGGGAGACTCTCAGCAAATCTCCATCATCGGCCTCTCCGATACCGAGTACCTCGACAAGACTGAACACTTCAAGAAGAAACGTCAGACCGATCCGCTCCTCACCCTCACCGGCGAAACCGATCGCGCCTATTTCAACACCCTTGTCCCCGTAAACATCGACGACCCTGTCTACAGACGCCGCGTCACCATCGACAAAGCCCAATCCAAAACCACCGTCGTCTGGAACCCCTGGTCGGAACTCACCGCAACTCTCCCCGACATGAGCCCCGCCTGCTGGCTCACCATGGTCTGCATCGAAACCGCCAACGTCGCCACCAACGCCATCACGCTGGCTACCGGCGAACACCACACCATGGAAGCCCATCTCTTCGTGCAGGAATTCGCCGCAGGCTACACCGGAGCGAGGTCGTAGTTATACGTTTGTCGAACCACATGCTCATCCTCGCCTCCGCCTCACCCCGCCGCCGAGACCTCCTCACCCAGGCCGGCCTGCGCTTCGACGTCCTCCCCGCGCACATCGACGAGACCCTCCGACCCAACGAATCCCCCACCGCCTACGTCCAGCGCCTCGCCCTCGAAAAAGCCCAGGCCATCCACCTCCTTCACCCCAAAGCCACCATCCTCGGCGCCGACACCACGGTCGTCTTTGAACAGCAAATCCTCAACAAACCCACAGACATCTCCGACGCCGAGCGCATGCTCCGCCAGCTATCCAACCGATCCCACGAAGTCCACACCGGCATAGCGGTCGTCACGCCCACCACCCAACGCTCGCACGTCGAAACCACGACCGTCTTCTTCTCTCCCATCCCCGAAGCCGACCTAGCCCACTACCTCTCCACCAACGACTCCCTCGACAAAGCCGGAGCCTACGGCATCCAGGGCTACGCGGCCCGCTGGATCCCCCGCATCGAAGGCGACTTCTTCAACGTAGTAGGCCTCCCCCTAGCCGCCGTCCTAACCCTCCTCCGCGACGCCCGAGCCATCTGATCTAACTCTCGCCGTCCGCGCAGAGCTCAAAGAAGATTCAATCCCCCGTCCGACATCACGACT
>Ga0302150_10001026_pt1 | contig 12156 bp, 12 predicted proteins | sample I_Bog_N1_2_FD_198635 | JGI IMG/M metagenome (GOLD analysis project Ga0302150, IMG submission 198635) | Peat permafrost microbial communities from Stordalen Mire near Abisko, Sweden - I_Bog_N1_2 | ecosystem: Environmental > Terrestrial > Soil > Wetlands > Peat | place: Sweden: Abisko, Stordalen... | reverse complement strand
CCGCAGGTGATGTCGAGTGGGTGGAACTTGCTGTCGGCTGGGGTGGTGGGGGTGTAGGTGAGGCGGTATTGGGTGCGGAGCTCGTCGGCGATCTGGGTGAAGGCGGCGTCTAGCTTGGTGGTGCCGTTGCCTACGTCGATGACTCGGCCTCCGGTGGCTTTGGCTAGGTGTTCCATGGCGGATTTGGGGTTGGTGAGGTCGGAGAAGTTGTCGGCGAAGGAGTGCGCGGTGATCAGGATGACGTAGAGGAGGGCGTTGGAGCGCTGGGCGGCTTCGGTGGCGTCGGCGAGGGTAACTTGGGAGCCCTGGTCTCCTCCGTCGGTGAGAAGGATGAGGACTTTGCGGCCGGCCTGGGCGGCTAGCTTGTCGTGGGAGGCGAGGTAGACGGCGTCGTAGAGGAGGGTTCCGCGCGGGTGGGCGATGGGGATGGGGCCTCCGCCGAGGCCGGGGGGTCCGGATGAGGCGCTGGCTGCGTTGATGCTGGCGGCGTTGATGGCGCGGGTGAATTCTGGGACGCTGTTAGTGTTGTCGGCTAGCTGGTCTACGTTGACGTCGAAGGAGACGAGAAAGGCCAGATCTTTGGGGGTGAGGACGTCTTTGAGGAAGCGGATGGCGGATTGCTGCTCGGTGGGAAGGACTTTGAGTTGGCTTCCGCTGGTGTCGAGGAGAAGGCCGATGGTGAGGGGGAGGTTTTTCTCCTGAGTGAGGGTTTTGATGGTTTGGGGCTGGTGGTTGTCGGATACCTGGCAGTCGGAGGGAGTGAGGTTGAGGACGTAGCCGGTAGCGTCGCGGACGGAGAAGTAGGTGTCGACGAGGCGGGTGGAGAGGTGGAGCGTGGGGGCCTGGAGATCGGGGGCGGGTTGCGCCGCCGGGGCGTTGGAGGCGGGGGGTGGAGCGTCGGGCGACGGAGCTTCCTGGGCTCGGAGAGAGGTTGTGGCGAGGAGCGCGGCGAGGAGGAGGGTCGGCAGTGCGAGACGCATGGTGTTCTTAGAGTCTCAGATTTGAAGAGGAGCGAGGGAGATTTTGGATGGGATGCGGGTTTTGCGGGAGTTCATCCTCCCACTCATGACGATGAAGCCGTCATGGGTGGGGCACCCTGGGGCCTGCGGGCGTCTACCGGGCAGAACTGCGGGTCTCTCCACTACGCAAGACATGGAGCTGTCCTGCTCCGGTCGAGATGAAAATTCTGTAGCAACGGGAAACAGCAACGCGGGACCGATCTGGCGGGTCGGATCTCCTGCGCGGATGGCGAGGATGGGACGCGGCGGCACAACGAAGAGGGGGGCTGGTGCGTCTGAAGGTATAGGCGTTTGGTATGAGAAGAAGGCGGAGGGTGGTGCAGTTGTGCCGCGGCGCTGGTAGTCTGGAGAGAGCGCCTTCATGACTAGAGCTTTGAAACAAATGTCTTAGGCAGCGCCACGGGCTGGATGGCTCGTGAAAGAGGAATACGGATGACGTTGGGTACGCAAAGAGTTTGGGTGGGTGGACTGGCGATGTTGCTGGCCTCCGCAGGATGTCAGGCGATCGCGCAGAATCAGATGCCGGACGCTCCACAGGCGCAGCAGAGTGTTCCGAATGCTCCACAGCCGCAGGCGCTGCCAACGTTGAACACGATTACTCCGGTGGCTCCGGCACTACCGACCACTCCGTCGGAGGCTGGGGCTAGCACGTCGACCGACACTCCGGCTCAGGCGGCGGCTCCGACCACAGACGCAACGGACGCGGCGCAGAGCCAGGACCAGGGGCCACCCCCGGCGTCGACGCGGACGGCGTTGAACACTCTCTCGGTGAACGTGCAGTTCCATACCATTCCGTTCACGGTGAAGGATCGGAAGGGACACCTGGTTCCGGGGCTGACGTATCGGGATGTTCGGGTGTATGAGAATGGGGTGCTGGTGCATCCGGCGGCATTTACTACTGACCCGGCGCCGCTCTCGGTGGCACTTGTGATCGACCAGAGCGTGACGCATGACACGATGGAGAAGATCAACGACTCGCTCTCCGCGCTGCAAGGGGCGTTTGCTCCCTCGGACGAGGTTGCCGTGTTCACGTACAACAATGGCGTGAAGGAGCAGACCACGTTTACGGGGGCACAGAGCGCGCGTCTGAGCGCGGTGCTGGAGCAGTCGAAGGCGGTGGGACGCGATCCGCTGATGGGACTGACGGGGCCACTGGCGCACGACCAGGTGGTGAACAATATGCCCATCGATGGTGTGGCGGATTCCGGACATCAACCGGGCAGCATGTCGTTCACGGTGCCAAAGGAGTATCACACGCTGAATGATGCGATTCTTGCGGCAGCCAAAGCATTATCCGCGACGGATTACCATCGGCAGCGGATTATCTACGTAATCTCGGATGGCAAAGAGTATGGAAGCAAGGCTTCGCAGAAGGAAGTGATCAGGTACCTGCTGACGAACAATGTCGAGGTGTGGGCGACCCAGGTGGGCGATGCGTCGCTCAAGGGGATGGGTTTTGTGGACCGGATGCACATTCCTCTGACGATGCGCGACGATGTGCTGCCGAAGTACACGGCACAGACGGGCGGGCAGTTCGATTCGGAGTTCCGTCCACGAGGCATCGAAGACAGCTTCTCGCACATTGCAGCCGAGGTTCGTGCGCAGTACGCGGTAGGCTACTACACGCATGAGTCTCCATTCAATGAGAGCTATCGGAAGACCGAGGTACGTGTGCTGCGACCGGACCTGACGATTATCTGCAAGGACGGATATTATCCAAACGCGTCCGACAGCGCGCGAGCGAGGTCGAAGATGATGCAGAACACGCAGGGAGCTCCGGCGACGACTCCGGCACCGCAGTAGAACGATGCGATGGACGATCCACGAGAATGTGCTGATTGCGCTCACGGCCGCCGCCTCCTGGGGCGGCGGTGATTTTTCCGGCGGCATGGGTGCGAAGGCGTCGGGTGGACGCGTGGTGGGAGCGATCCGATTCGTGATCATGGCGCACGCGATGAGTTTGGTGGTGCTGCTGGGAGTTCTGTGGAGTGAACACGCCGGGGTGCCCCATGGCATGGCCGTACTGTGGGCGATGGGCGCAGGGGTGACTGGAGCGCTGGGGCTGGTGGCGTTCTATATTGCGCTGAGCCGTGGAGCGATGGGGGCGTCGGCTGCGGTAAGCGGGTTACTGGCGGCGGCGATTCCGGCGTTCGTATCGAGCGTGATGGAGGGCGCTCCGGGAGCGATGCGGCTGGCGGGGTTTGTGCTGGCGGGCGGAGCGATCTGGCTGATTGCGGCGGGAGGGTCCGACGCGAAGGATTTCACTGAGACGAAGAATGCGGCGGGAAGCACGATGGGGCTGGCAGTGTTTGCGGGGGTGGCGTTTGGGGTTTATTTTGTGGCGCTGAAGCTATCGAATCCGCTGGGGCTGGTGATGCCGATGGCGATTGCGAGGGCGAGCAGCATCACGCTTTGCCTGGTGACGCTAGGAGTGATGCGTGTGGTGGGGGGTGGGCCGGCTGTAGAACATATGTCTCGGAGGAGAGACATGGGGCACCCGGTTGGTGAGCGTTGGATGGCGGGGTGGGGGTGGGCTTGCGGAGTGGCGGTGATGGATACGGGCGGGAATTTGTTGTTCCTGGCGGCGACTCAAAGGGGGCGGCTGGATGTGGCGTCGGTGCTGGCAAGTTTATATCCCGCGGGAACGATTTTGCTGGCGGCGTGGTATCTGCAGGAACGGCCGAGCCGGCGACAGATGCTGGGGATGGTGGCTGCGCTGGCGGCGGTGGTGATGATTACGGTGTGAGCGCGAAATGTTCTTGGTGAACAGAAAGATAGCCATTTTGGCTATAATAGCTAGAATAGCTATTTGGCGATAGGAGGTGTGATGATCCGGATGACTTCGGTAGCGGCACAAAATCAGTTCGGCAGGCTGCTAGATATAGCGCAGCAGGAAGCCGTAGCGATCACGCGGCACGGGCGGGAGACGGCGTTTGTGGTATCGCCGCGAGAGATGCAGGAGTTGCTGGATGCCCGGCGGCGGCGAGGCGCGGCGGTAGCGGAACTGGAGGCTTGGAGCACGACGGCGAGCGGGGGCGCGGGGAAATCTGCGGCGAAGTTGACCGATGAAGGGGTCAATCGGCTCGTACATGAAGCCCGGTGAGCCAGATTCGGCGGGTAGTATTTGACACGAGCACGCTGGTGAGCGCGGCATTGCGAGCGGGCTCGGTTCCGTATCAGACGTTGGTGAAAGCGTTCGCGACGTGCGAGGCCTGCGCAAGCGTCGAGACGCTTGCGGAGCTGAACACGGTGATGGCGCGAAAGAAGTTCGACCGCTATCTCGAGCGAGAATTGCGGCTGAGTTTTGTTGCTCTCGTTTCGCGGCAGGTGCACTTATTCGTGGTGCCGGAGGGAGCGATTGCGCCGGGGTGTCGCGATCCGAAGGATGATAAGTTTCTGGCGCTGGTGATGGCGGCTGGGGCGGATGCACTGGTAAGCAGTGACGAAGATCTACTGGTGATGCATCCGTGGCGAGGGGTACCGGTGATCACGGCAGCGGAGTTTCTGGCGGCGGAGTAGTTGGATAAAGGAAAAGAGCGACGGCCGCGGGTTGGGCGGTGTCGCTCTGGGGGGGGGTGGCGAGGCGAGAAAGCCTAAGCGGTGGGGGGCTTGGTGGCTTCGTCGGGCTTGGGGGTGACGGTGTGCGCGTCAGTGGTGGGTTTCGCTTCGGCCTTTACGTCGTCGTTGATGCCCTTCATGCCCTCTTTGAAGCCGCGGAGACCTTCACCGAGGCCCTTGCCGAGCTCGGGCAGCTTCTTGCCGCCGAAGAGAAGAATGGCGAGTCCCGCCAGGATGATAAGGTGCCACGGTTGAAATAGATCGCCCATACAAAGATTCTCCCTGCTGCCGCCATGCGATGCTCCGATGTTCCTTGGCGACGATTCATTGTCGCACGATACCCTCTAGAATGTCCGTGGGGTAGAACAAGCTGGCTTCTGAAGAACGAGGCAGGCAGGGATTTGGATGCAAAAGCGGCGGGCGAGAAGCGGTGCCGGGGTCGGGACGGTATATCCTTGGAGAGACGCTCTGCGGGGTTTTCTGCGGACGCGCTACGCTTGGTTTCTTGGGGAGAGGTGCTTTCTTAAGCGCTTTGGACGAGTCCCTTAGAAACAGGCACAACCAGATGGACCCGCGCTGCTCGCTTGAGCCCGCCTACGAGGAAGATGCTGCAACTGATTAAGAAGACCTTTGACTCTGCCACTCGCAAGGTGGTTTGTGCTGCAACCCTTAGCCTGATGGCCGGCGTAGCGCTGGCGGGAAGTGCTGCAGTACAGGCACAGACTCCCTCACAGACACCTGCGCAGACTCCTACGGATTCGAGCAGCAGCCAGACGCAGACTCCTACGGCTGCACCGGGAACGGTGGCGCTGACCAAGGCGACGGCGGCGGCGCTGACAGCGTATACGGGGCCGAAGTATGACAACCGGTGGGAGATCTATGGCGGCCTGAACTTTATGAATGGGCAGGCGGGACAGAACCAGCCCGGCAGGCGCTACAACATGGGCGGCGGCGAGTTCATGGGGACGTACTGGCTGGGCGGCGCGAAGGTAAAGCGCTATGGCGTGGTGGGAGACTTCCGCTTTGGCGCGGGAACGACTCCGGTGACCAGCCCTTATTACAACCGCGTGGTGGTCATGCAGTTCATTCCGAGCGGCGGTGTGCAGGTTCGCGGGCCACATAACCGGTATGCTGCGATTGACTTTCATGCGCTGGCTGGAGGGACGTATGGTGACTTCAACTACGCGGTGAATCATTATCCTGGAGGCAGCCCGGTGAGCGCTTGCGCGGCGCAGCAAGGCATCGATGGCTACGGCAATAAGGGAAACCTTGGGCTGTACTGCAACCACTTCGCGCCCTATGGTGCGGCGGGCGGCAGCATCGACTTCAATGAGAGCGGCAAGCTGGCGATTCGGCTGCAGCCGGATATCACGTTCGAACACTTCGGTACGGAGACGCGTGTGTTTTTTGCGATCTCGGCTGGTGTTGTGTACCGGTTCGGGCATAAGTAATGAGAAGAGAGTAGTGAAAACAAAAAGGCCCTCCGCCAGGAGGGCCTTTTGCTTTCACTACTCTCTTCTTAGTAACGACGACTCACTCACCACTACTCACTAGGTTTGGAGGAATTCGGGGGAGACAGGGTTCTCGTAGAGTGAGTAATCGCGGGTGACGACGGTGAGACCGCTGGCGGTTACGTGATAGTGCTTCTTGTCTTCGTTGGAGTCGTAGCCGATGACGGTGCCGTCGGGGATGTGGACGTCGCGGTCGAGGATGGCGTGGCGGATGCGGCAGTGGCGGCCAATGTTGACGTGGGAGAAGACGATGCTGGAGTCTACGTCGGCGTAGCTGTTCACGCGGACGTCGTGGGAGAGGACGGAGTTTCGGATGACGGAGCCGGAGATGATGCAGCCGGCGCTGACGATGGAGTTGATGCCCATGCCGGTGCGGCCCGGTTCGCCGAAGACGAATTTCGCGGGAGGGTACTGGTAGGCACGAGAGCGCATGGGCCAGGCTTTGTCGTAGAGGTTGAAGGTGGGGGCAACCGCGGCTATGTCCATGTTGGCCTCGTAGTAGGCCTCAAGAGTGCCGACGTCGCGCCAGTAGAGGGCTCGCTGCTTGTTCTCGTCGACGAAGTTGTAGGCCTTGACCTTGTAGCGGCCGAGGAGCTTGGGAAGGATGTCGTGGCCGAAGTCGTGGCGCGAGTCCGGGTCTTCCGCGTCGCGGACGAGTTCTGGGAGGAGGACGTCGGTGTTGAAGAGGTAAATTCCCATGGAGACGTCGACCATCTCGGGGTCGAAGGGAGAGCGCAGCTCGGTGGTCTTGGGTTTTTCGACGAAGCCGGAGACCTCGCCGTTTTTCTCCACCTGGACGACACCGAAATCGGAGACTTTATCGGGAGTGATGGGGAGGGTGGCGATGGTGACGTCGGCTCCGGACTCGCAGTGCACCTGCTTCATCAGGGCATAGTTCATCTTGTAGATGTGGTCGCCGGAGAGAATGAGGACGTGTTTGGGTTCCTCAGAGCCGATGGAGTAGATATTCTGGAAGACGGCGTCGGCGGTGCCCTGATACCAGCTCTTGGAGACGCGCTGCATGGGAGGAAGGATTTCGATGAACTCGCCGAGTTCGCTGGCGACGACCGAGCCCCAGCCTTCGCGGATGTGGCGATTGAGCGAGAGGGCTTTGTACTGGGTGAGGATGTAGACGTGGCGAAGGTCGGAGTTAATGCAGTTAGAGAGGGTGATATCGATAATCCGGTATTGACCGGCAAAGGGAACAGCGGGCTTGGCGCGGTCACGGGTGAGCGGAAACAGGCGCTCCCCAGCGCCACCGGCAAGTAAAACACCTAACGTATCTCTCATGGTCCAGCTTCCTCGAACGGCTGTGCGACGTTGGTAGTCGCATGCACTTTGCTCGGATGCAAGTTACGGCACCCACGACGCCCGAGAGTAGCAGCGAGGAGAAATCTTTGACAAATCGGTTGAGCGCTAAACGTCCGGGGAAGAGTCTTCGCCGGTCGATTCCGCGCGTTCGATGGAGGTGCGCTCGGTCTCATCGGTGGAGATACGAAGAGACTTAAGGAAGGTGAGATCGTTACGGGTGAAGGGGCCGGAGGCTGCGTCGGCGTCGGACTCGGCTTCGATCGTCTCGGCTTCGTCTTCGACCTCGTTTAGGCCGATGGTGGCTTCGAGCATGAGGAGAACGTCGAATCCCTGCTCGCGGATTTCGCGGACAACCCCTGAGATCTGATCGGACTCGCTGACCGACTCGTGGATCGCTTCGCCCAGTTTCTGGATAAGGTCTTTGACCTGTTGATTCAATGCCACCTCCCCGTCGTAGGGAAACAAGTGTTGAGAGAAAACTTGCTTCTCCGATGCTGGAATGCCCATCCACGCATTGGGTCTTCCCTGCCAGTTTCAGCGGGAACGGCAGCTGCGGGTGACGATCGTTCTGTTAACAAGATTACGCCGAGGTCGCCAGGAAAGCCAAGCCCGCAGATGGATTGGAATCAGGAAAGATTACCGAAGATCGATGTGGCTAGATAAAGGTGGCGTCGTCCGAGTCCTGTGGGCCGGGATACGAGTCGGTTTCCTTGAGGCTGCGAGTAGAGGTCGAGCTCCAGACCAGGAAACCCGCGGCAGCCGCGGCCATGCCCCCAAGGAGCCAAATGAACTTTTTCACAGATGCTTCCCTTCCGCTTCAATTATCCATGAGAACGGAAGGGCGGGTGGGAAGATTTCGCGGGGAGACACTGAGTAGATGCGGGTTAGACGACGGTATGATGGTCGGCCCAGGCAGCCTCGAGGCGGTGAGCGAGCTCTTCTACCGGCTGCACGCGGGTGCGATCCCAAACGAGGAAGCCTACCATTGCTGCCGCCAAACCACTCACCAACCAAACTAGATTCTTCATGCGTGCCCCTTTATTTCTGGTTTTTAACTGTACTTCCGTACTTCGTGAGGGGTTGGATGCAGGAGATCTCGATCGGGTTAGCAGGCGGGCGCCGGGATCGTGAGCGTGGAACAGTACACTGGAAGGGCTATGGACAGGGTTCGGTTGGGACGCGCATTGGGGTACGGTGCTCGGCATGCGGCGAAGACGCTACTGAAGGCGGCGGATGCGGCGACGACTCCTTCTCCGACGCGGGCGGGATCGTCGAATGGGCCGACTCGACCCGTTGCGGTGCAGGCCGATCGGGTGGCGGAGAAGGTGGCGCGGACGCAGCGGACGGTGGCTACAACGAAGCATCATGCGGGGAGGCTGGGGAAGTCGGTGTGGACGCCGGTGGCTCGGTTTTCAAGCGTGGTGTGGCTGCAGGTGACGGGATTGTTCTTCGCGCTGATTGCGATGTTTCTGGCGCAGGGGGCGTGGAAGGAACGAGCGGCGTGGCATCTTCCGCTGGGGTCGCATGCGGCGGAGAAGTTTTGGGTGCTGGTCATCGCGTTTGTGGCGTTTGCCTATTTTGGTGTGAGTAATTTTGTGCGGGCTTATTTGAGGGAACGGCGATAGGTACTGCTTTTCTGGACGGAGGCTGGAGAGTTCTCGTTCCCACCCGTCCGCAAAAGCGCGGACGAATGGGGCACCCGGAGGCTTAACGCTTTGAGGCTGCGAAGAGCACGTGCGAATGAGACGCGTGGGAAGAGTGTCGTTCCCACCCATTCGCAAAAGTGCGGACGAATGGGGCACCCGGGAGCTTACGCATTGAGGCTGCGGGGAGCATGTGCGAATGAGACACGCGAGGGTCTGGTTCGTTGACGACGATGCCGGTTCGCCGGGGGTGGGGGTGGTTTGGTATCGTTTGAGGGGATGCTGAGCGCGCGGAGAGCTGCGGGGCTGGCTGGAAAAGGTACACACTTATGAGCGAGACGATCTCTGATTTTTTACCGACTGTTCCTGTGCCTGCGCCTCTGCGGCGGACGGCGCTGCACGCTACACATCATGAGCATAAGGCTCGGATGGTGGATTTTGGCGGGTGGGATATGCCAGTGCAGTATCGCGGGCTGATTGAAGAGCACATGGCCGTGCGGACTGGCGTGGGGATTTTTGATGTGTCCCACATGGGCGACATTCAGTTGCGGGGACCAAACTCGCTGGCGGCGGTGCAGAAGCTGCTGATGAATGATGCGAGCAAGTTGCAGATTGGGCAGGCGCATTACTCGGCGATGCTTTATCCGAATGGCACGTTTGTGGATGACGTGGTGCTGCATAAGCTGGGCGAGAACGACTACCTGATTGTGATCAACGCTGGGACTCGCGAGAAGGATGTGCAGTGGGTTCGCAAGACGATTGGCGGGATGGGCGGGCTGCACATTACCGACGTTAGCGACTACTACACGCAGATTGCGATCCAGGGACCAAAGGCGCAGGCTACGCTGCAGAAATTGACTCCGGTGGATTTGTGGCCGATCAAGAACTACTGGTTTACGTGGGGGCAGGTATGCGGATTGCATAACGTGCTGATCGCTCGGACGGGGTATACGGGCGAGGATGGGTTCGAGATTTATGTGCCGGCGGATGAGGCCACGAGCGCTCGGGTGTGGGCGGAGGTGCTAGCTGCGGGCGAGGAGTTTGGCGCGATTCCGTGTGGGCTGGGAGCGAGAAATACGCTGCGGCTGGAGGCGTCGATGGCGCTGTATGGGCATGAGATTTCGGATGAGCTGAATGTTTGGGAGGCGAATCTCGGGCGGTATTGCAAGATGGACAAGGGCGTGGATTTTGTGGGACGCGAGGCGCTCGCGGAAGTGCAAGCGAGTGGCGGACCGGCGAAGCGGCTGGTGGGGCTGGAGATGGTCGAGCGCGGGATTGGGCGTGATGGGTATGCGGTGTACGCAGTCAACGGCGGAGAGAAGATTGGCGAGATTACCAGCGGGTCTCCGGGGCCGTTTGTGAAGAAGAATATTGCACTGGCGTATGTCCCGGTGAGTTACGTCGAGGTTGGAACCGAGGTTGCGGTGGAGGTTCGCGGACAGATGGTGAAGGCCGTGGTTGTGCCTACTCCGTTTTATAAGCGGGCTAAATCGACAACCGGGGCTGGTGCGGTTGCGGCCGCTCCGGTGATTACGGCTCCGTTGAGTTAGTTTCGGCGTCGCTTTCCACTGGCTTGCTGCCTACAATTGAGTTGCAAACATTTCTATTTACGAGAACGAGTTAAGAGGAATCATGAGCTATCCGGAAACGTACAAGTATGCGAAGTCGCATGAGTGGTTGCTGATGGAAGGTGATGCGGCGACGATTGGGATTACCGATTATGCGCAGAGCTCGCTGGGCGACATTGTGTTTGTCGAGCTGCCGAAGATTGGGCAGGAGATTGCCGCGGGCGCGACCTTTGGTTCGGTCGAGAGCGTGAAGGCGGTGAGTGATTTGTACTCGCCCGTGGGCGGGGTGGTTACCGAGGTGAATGCCGCGCTGAATGATGCGCCGGACACGATCAATACTGCTGCGAATGAGACCTGGATTATCAAGCTGGCGGTCGAGGATAAGTCGGGCGAGGGAGCCCTGCTGGACGCGGCGGGTTATGAGAAGTTTGTGGCGGAAGAGACTGGGCACTAGAGATTTGTGATCCCACCCGTCCGCAAAAAGCGCGTACGGATGTGACACCCGGAGCTTGGGTGAGCACCCAGAAGTTGGGTGAAGAGAGAGGGTTGAATGCGTTATTTGCCGAAGTCGCCTGCTGATCGGGAGGCTATGCTCGCTGAGATTGGCGTGCCGACGATTGAGAGTTTGTTCGAGACGATTCCTGCGGAGTATCGGCTGACGGAGGATTTGAAGATTCCGCGGCAACATTCGGAGTCGGAGATTCTGGAACGGTTTCGTGCGTTTGGGTCGAACGTGGCGAGTGGCGATGCACTGGAGTTGGCGGAGCTGCCGGCGACGAAGTTGTTTGCGAGCTTTTTGGGGGCTGGGGCTTATCGGCATTATCGGCCGGTGATTATTGATTCTCTGGTGCAGCGAGGGGAGTTCCTGACGAGCTACACGCCGTATCAGCCGGAGATTTCGCAGGGAACGCTGCAGGCGATGTTCGAGTTTCAGACGATGATCTGCGAGCTGACGGGCATGGAGATCGCCAATGCGTCGATGTATGACGGGTCGACGGGCGCGGCGGAATCTGTGCTGATGGCTTGCCGCGTGACCGGACGGCAGGGCGCGGTGGTGGCTCGGACGGTGCATCCGGAGTATCGCGAGGTGCTGGCTACGGTGACCAAGCACCAGGAGATTCCGATTACGGAGTTTGGGTATGTTGCCGAGACAGGGCGCGTGGATCTGGCCGCTCTGGACGCGGCGATTACAGAGGAGACGGCGGCGGTGCTGATCCAGTCTCCGAACTTCTTTGGGACTGTTGAGGATGTAAAGGCGATTGCGGAGATTGCGCATAAGAAGGGCGCGCTGCTGATTGTTTCGATTGCTGAGGCAGTGAGCCTGGGCGTGATCAAGGCTCCGGTGGAGGCGGATATTGTTTCGCTGGAGGCGCAGAGCTTTGGAGTCGCCGTTGGGTTTGGCGGACCTTACTGCGGCGTGATTGCCTGCAAGGAAAAGTTCCTGCGGCAGATGCCGGGGCGGTTGGTCGGCGAGACGAAGGACACGAATGGCAAGCGTGGTTGGGTATTGACCTTGAGCACGCGAGAACAGCATATTCGGCGGGAG
>Ga0302150_10001018_pt1 | contig 12207 bp, 10 predicted proteins | sample I_Bog_N1_2_FD_198635 | JGI IMG/M metagenome (GOLD analysis project Ga0302150, IMG submission 198635) | Peat permafrost microbial communities from Stordalen Mire near Abisko, Sweden - I_Bog_N1_2 | ecosystem: Environmental > Terrestrial > Soil > Wetlands > Peat | place: Sweden: Abisko, Stordalen... | reverse complement strand
CTGCACGAAGACCGCGAGGTGACGCGCCTGGGCGAGAGCGTCTTCGAGACCGGCATGATCTCGCCCGAGGCGATGACGGCCACACTCGCCGCCCTCAAGCGCTTTCAGCGCGCAGTGCAGTTGCATGGCGTGGACCGGCTGCGCGTCGTGGCCACCTCGGCCACGCGCGACGCCCGCAATGGCGCCGCCTTTCAGGCCTGGGTCAAATCCGAGACGGGCTGGAATCTGGAGATCATCTCGGGGCTGGAAGAGGGCCGGCTGATTCATCTGGGCGTGATGGGATTGGGCTCACCCGATGCCGCCGCCGGCCGCACGCTGCTCTTCGATCTGGGCGGCGGAAGCTGCGAGATCACCATCTCCCAGCACCACCGCATTCTGGAAACCGTCAGCCTGCCGTTGGGCGCTGTTCGGCTTAGCAGGGAGTTTCTGCGCTCCGATCCGGCGACGGCTGATGGATTGGCGCGCATGCGGCAGTTCATCGCGCGCGAGCTGCGCCAGGCGCGCGGCAAGATTCATCCAGAAAAGATCGCGCGCGTCCTGGCCACCTCCGGCACCGCCGCCGCGCTCTCGGATGCCATCGCGGCGACCGGTAGCCAGGCGGAAAAGTCGCCGCGCAAATCCGGTAAGAAGGACGAGGCCCGATCCGCGCAGCACAACAAGGGAAAGAAGCTACAGCCGCTCGCTCTGAGCCGCGCCGCCGCGCAATCGCCAGCGGGCATTGCCTCCACACGCGCGGTGCGCCGCATGGCCGACAAGCTGGCGACCATGCCGCTCGGCGCACGCTCAGCCGTCCCCGGCATCGGCCCGCGCCGCGCCGAGATCATCGTCGCCGGAGCCACGGTCTTTGCAGAGCTGCTGGAGAGCTTCTCGCTCGATGGCTTCCGCTACTCGCCGCTCGGCCTGCGCGACGGCATTCTGGCTCAGATGCTGGCCGAGCTGGATGCGCGCGCCGCCGTTCATCGCGAGTTCGAACACGAGCGCTGGCAGAGCGTACTGGCCACGGCGCGCCGCTACGGCGTCGACCTGCGGCTGGCGGAGCCCGTGCGCGCGCACTCGCTCCAGCTCTTCCATCAGTTGCAGCCGCTGCACCAGTTGCCGCCCGAGTATGAGACCTGGCTGGGAGCCGCGGCCATCCTCAGCGAGACAGGCAAATTCATTAACCATCAGGGCCATCACCGGCACACGCAGTACATCATCTCCAGCTCGGAGATCTTCGGTTGCACACCACTGCAGCGGACGCTGATCTCGGCCATCGCGCGCTACCTGGGCAAGAGCCGCCCGCAGCCCGGCGACCGCGCCTTGCGCAACATTCCTCCGGCCGAGCACGCGCTGATCCAGCGCGCGGTGGTGCTGCTGCGCCTGGGGGTGGCGCTCAATCAGGATCGCGCCTCGGACGTGCTGCGCTTTACCGCAAAACTCTATCCCAAGCGGGTTTATCTCGAAGTGGAGCCGGGGCGGACGGGGGCGGAGCTGGAGCTTTGGTCGCTGCGCAAGGAGGCCGATTACTTCCGCGAGGTCTTCGGGCGCGAGCTCTTCTGCACGCTGGCATAGATCGCGCGCGCCGAGCGCGGATCGATCAGCCATTGCAACAGCGGCGGATGGCGCTCCAGATCCACGCGCGCCACTGAGCCCTTGCGCATACGGATCGCCGCGCCGCCGTTGCCTGTCACCAGGCGGCCCAGGAACTGGAAGACATTGGGGTTGTGTCCCACGGCCAGTATCCCCTCGTGGCCGGCGTACTGCGAGAGCATCTGCTGGAAGTCGGCATAATCGGCGTCGGGCGCGAGCGCCTCGTTGATCTCCACCGCCTGATCGTAGCCCAGTTCCGTGCCCACATACTGCGCCGTCTGCAAGGCGCGCTTCAAGGGACTTGAGACGATCACATCCACCTGGACCTTGAGCGCGGCCAGCACACGCGCCATCAGCACGCACTGCTCCTTGCCCTCTTTGATCAGAGATCGCTTGTCGTCAATCAGTGGATTACCGCGGCGTAGACCGGCGCTGGCGTGGCGCATCAGGTAGAGATTCATCGGGGGTATTCCGGCTGAGCGCAAGTGGGGGGGCTGCCGGCTCCTAGACAATCGATCTTAACACAAATGAAACAATCGGGGCCGGTTTCACCTGCCGGAAGAGGCCGGGGAATCCCGCAGTCCCCAGCCCTCAACTTCTTCTCTTTTCAGCCGATTCTTCTTGGTAGAGATGCAAAAAGGAGGCCTCTGCCGCAGATTTATCGCGCATTTTTCATTCTTTTTCTCCCGATCACTCAAGTCTTCCAGCGGATTGCCGATACCTCCTGCAAGGTTCGTCCGTGCGGGAGGAGTGTCGATGGAGATCGCCCCAGTTGCCAATGTGCGCATTGCTCCGATGATCCGTTCCCAGGTGACCGATCTGGGCCTGACCGACGTCTACGAGGTCGAGCGCTCCACGCGGACCGGCGACGAAACCTACTCGCCCAGCGCCGCCCGCGCCGCCTCAGGCTACGAAGAGGACGAGGAGAGCTTCGAAAACCTTGAAGAGGATGAGAAGAACGAACGCTCCGCCGAGAAGCGCGTCATCCATTACGTCGTCTGATTCTACGACTGTTGTAATCCTCAGCGGTGAGACAGGCCAATTTCTCGGCCCGAAGTCCCCTGCTCCCTCCGGCTTACCTCCTTCAATAAAACCCGGTAAAAAACACCGTCGTAACGGGCAAACACGTTGCAATTCAATCTTGCCTGTGCTAATTTACTAACCAGTTAGTTAATTATGACCGCCCCAACGCCAACCCGAAGCCAGACCGAGCGCGCCGACCAGAGCCGCGCACGAATCCTTGAAGCCGCCATCCGCCAGTTCAGCGAATCAGGCCTGGCGGGGGCGCGCACGGAGCAGATCGCCGAGGAGGCAGGCGTCAATAAAGCCTTGCTTTACTATTACTTCACCAGCAAGGAAGCGCTGTACGCAGCGGCCATCGAGGCGGTGATCGAAGGCATACGGGTTGATAGCGTCAGCGTACTGGAAGCGGAGATCTCGGCCGGCGAGCGGATTGTGCAGGTCGTGCTGAGGAACTTCGACCGGTCGTATTCGCATCCGGCTCTGCGCTCGTTGATCCAGCAAGAGATGGTGCGGCTGCACCGAGGCGAGGAGAACCGCCTGGCGCCGATGGTAGAAAAATTCTTTCGTCCGCTGTGGCTGATGATGGACAGAGTGATTGAGGATGGGATTGCTTCCGGTGAGCTGGTTCCTGTCGATCCGATGCAGATGCGCTCCGCGGTGCTGGGCGCGAATCTCAATTACTTTCTCTCCGCGCCGCTCTCGCAGTTGGTTTACGGTAAGGACCCGATGGAGCGTGGCGCGCTGGAATTTCGCCGCCAGGCAGCCGTCGAGTACCTGGGGTTGACCATCTTTACCGACCGCCAGCACGGCGCCCGCGTCGCCGCACGCATCCTGGCGGCGACGCCGATGCCGGAGATCAACCTTCGACCTGCAATAGAAACCGCCATGAAACGTCTTCCATAAAGTGAGGCACACGTGAACGCACGCAATCGAGTTTTTCTGATTCTGGGTATTCTGACCATCGGCGCGCTCGTCTGGTACTTCTACTCCGTTCGCCCCTCGCCCGATCTGCAACTGATCGGCACGGTGGACGCCAACGAGGTGGTCGTCAGCAGCAAGATTCCCGGACGCATCCAGACGCTCACCGTCGACGAAGGCTCCGCGGTCCAGGCCGGCCAGTTGATCGCCGTGATCGAGAACGACGACTTGCAGGCCGCGCGCAAGGCCGCCGAGGCCACCGCTGCCGGACAGCAGCACAAGCTGGGCGAGAGCGTCGAGACCGAACGCCAGGATCGTGGCGAGACCTCGAGCGCCGCCGTCAACGCCGAGGCGATGGTCAAATCAGCCAAGGCCGCGCTCGCCCAGGCCCAGGCAAACTTCGACCATCAGCAGGCCGACACCAACCGCACCGTCCTGCTGGCCCAGCAGGGGATCATGAGCCAGGAGGCGAAGGACGACGCGGTGACCAGCCTGCAAGCCGCGAAGGCCGCAGTCGATGCCGCGCGCGAGAACCTCACCGCCGCCGAGGCTTCTCTGCGCCAGGCCCGCGCCCATGAACTGCTGACCGCCGTCGCCGCGCACACCGTGGAAGAGAGCCGCAGCGCCGCCGAGAACGCCCGCGCCCTGGCCGAGCAGGCAACGGTTCAGCTCGGCTACACGCAGATCTTCGCCCCGGTCAGCGGCCGCGTCAACGTCCGCGCCGCGCGCCAGGGCGAGTATGTCGCGGCCGGCGCCGCCATCGTCACCATCATGGACCTGAGCCAGACCTGGGTCTACGCGCCGCTGCCGGAGACGCAGGCCGATGCGGTCCAGCTCGGCGACACGCTCAAAGTTGTGATGCCCTCGGGCGCAACCCTCCAGGGCAAGGTCATCAACAAAGCCGCCGAGGCCGACTTCGCCACGCAGCGCGATGTGGGCGACCGCAAGCGCGACATCAAGACCGTGCAGCTCAAGCTGCTGATCGACAATCCCGGCGAGCGTTATGTTCCGGGCATGATCGCGCAGGTGTACATTCCGAAAAATAAGTTGGTGAAGGAATGAGCACACTCGTCCCCCATGCGCCTCCGGCCATCGAAGTCTCCCATATCGTCAAGCGTTATGGGGACTTTGAAGCCGTCAAGGACGTCAACTTCTCGGTCGCCGATGGCGAGATCTTCGGCCTGCTCGGCCCCAACGGCGCGGGCAAGAGCACCCTGATCCGCATGATGACCACGCTGATTCCGCTCACCAGCGGCCGCGCCATCATCGCCGGACACGATGTGGCCAAGGAGCCGGACGCGGTGCGCCGTTTGATCGGCGTGATTCCTCAGGCGCTCACCAGCGACCCCGATCTTACGGTCGAAGAGAACCTGAGCATCTACGCCAAACTTTATTCAGTGCCCAAGGCCGAGCGCATCCACAACATCAACGAAGTCCTGGAGGCCGTCGATCTTCTCAAGTGGCGCGGCGCGCAGGTGAAAACGCTCTCCGGCGGTATGCGCCGCCGCGTGGAGATCGCGCGCGGCCTGGTGCACAATCCGCGCATCTTCTTTCTCGACGAGCCCACAACGGGCCTCGATCCCGTCAGCCGCATCGCCGTCTGGGAGATGCTGAGCAACCTGCGAGCCACGCGCAACCTCACCATCCTCATCACCACGAATTACATGGACGAAGCCGACAAGCTCTGCGACCGGCTGGCCATCGTCGATCACGGAACACTGGTCGCTCTGGGCACGCCGCTCGAACTCAAGCACAGCGTCCCCGGCGCTAACGTCGTTGAAGTCCACTTCGACCGCGAGACCACCGAGTGGCAGGCGCGCCTGGAAGCGATGGAAGGCGTGACCAGCGTGCAGGCGGAAAGCGCCGGATACTATCGCGTGCTGACTTCCTCGGGATCGCGCACCACGATGCAGTTGGTCGAACTGGCCGCATCCTTGGGTGAAACGCTCACCTCCCTGAGCGTGCAGAACACCACGCTCGACGATGTCTTTGTCTACTACACCGGCCGCCAGTTGCGCGATGAGCAGGTCAAGCCACCGGTCTTCACTTTGCCGCCGCGGCCAGGAATGAAGCCATGATTCGAATGTTCGCCATTGTCGAGCGCGAGATGCGCAAGTTCTTCCGGTCGCCCATGCTGATGATCATGTCGCTGATGATGCCCATCATGCAGTTGCTCATCATGGGCAATGCCTTCGGCGGAAAGATCACCGGGGAAAAGGTCGCCGTCGTCGATTACGATCACGGCCCCGAGTCCGTCCGCCTGCACGAGGCCTTCGACTCGATCGCCGTCAACATCAAGACCTTCACAACCGTTGAATACAGCGACGAGGTGAAGGCCCGCGAAGATGTGCGCACCGGCAAGATCAATGCCGCAGTGATCATTCCCAAGCAGTACTCGCGCCGCGTCTATGCGCAGGATGCGCCGGTCCTCGGCCTGGTTGTCGACGACACCGATCAGTTCAGCTCCGGCTCCATCGAGGCCGAGATGCAGTCGGTCGTCACCGCGCTGACCACGCCGGCGATCCAGCCGCGCATGGCCAATCAGATTGCTCTGGAGATCGTCGAGCTTTACCCTTACGTCAACTATCTGAAGTTCCTGCTGCCCGCCTGCTGCGCCATGGCCATGTACATCTCGGTGATGATCGGCGGCGGTATGCTCTACATCGACGACAAGGCCCGCGGCGTGCACGAAGGTTACCTTGTCACTCCCATCACCAAGCTGGAGCTGGTCTTCGGCTTGAATATGGCCGCCGCCATCAAGGCGGTCCTCAGCGGCATCTGCCTCACCGTCATCGGCTCGCTGATGGCAGGCCTGGGCGTGATCTTCCATCCCGTGGCCGATCTCGAGTTGCTGGCCATGATCATCGTCACCGCCATCGCATTCAACGGCATGATGTTTCTGCTGATGGTCCGCGTCGAAGACCCGCTCACGCCGCGCGCCATGTTCGGCGTCCTCAACCTGCTGCTCTTCTATCCCTCCGGCGCCATGTACCCCATCGCCGCCTTTCCCGGATGGCTGCGCGCCCTCTCGGTCATTGATCCCTTCACCTACTGCATCGACGGCTTCAAATCCATCCTCCTCAAGGACGGCGGCTTCGTCTCCATTCAATACGATCTGCTCTTCCTGTTTGTCTTCGGCATCGGCACGCTGCTGATCGCTACTCCGCTCTTCAAACGCACGCTGTAACTTTTGACTTAGCTCAGTCCAATCCATTTGGGTGCCCCATCCATTCCGAGTCTTTCCGGAATGGGTGGGATACCACGACCCCGGAAGGAAGATGTAAACTGGGCCAATGAAGCGTCGATTGCCTGCCCTCCCCTTGCTCGCTCTCCTCGTTCTGGCCGGCTGCCACGGCGGCCAGAAGCCGCCTGCCCCCGCCACCGCCGCCGAGAACGTCAAGGTCTACCACCTGCGCGGCAAGGTCGTCTCCACCGACGCCGCCCAAGGCGAAGTCACGCTCAACCACGAGGCCATCCCCGGCTTGATGGAGGCGATGACGATGCCTTACAAACTCAAAGACCCCGGCATTCTCTCCGAGCTTCATCCGGGCGACACGATCACCGCCGACGTGCTCGTCTCGCCCGATCCCAACGTCGATTACCTGCTGGATCACATCGTCGTCGTGGCGCAATCCAAGCCCGACACCAAGCCTCCAGTCTCCTATCACGTGCCCGCGCCCGGCGATCCTGTGCCCGACTTCAAGCTGCGCAATCAGGATGGCCGCGCCATTCATCTCGGCCAGTACCGCGGCAAGTCCTTGCTGGTCACCTTCATCTACACACGCTGTCCCTCGCCCGATTTCTGCCCGCGCGTCACGCGCAACTTTGCCGCCCTGGAGAAGCTGCTGGGGGCCAATCCCGCGCTCTACCGCCAAACCCATCTATTGAGTGTCAGCTTCGACCCTGAACACGATACCCCCGAGCGCCTGCGCGCCTATGGATCGAGTTACATTGTCAGCAATGCACACAATCCCTTCGCCCACTGGGAGTTTGCCGCGCCTGACAGCTCCCTGCTCCCGCAGATCGCCGGCTTCTTCGATCTGGGCATGACCGGCAACGCCGACGCGACGATCACGCACACGCTATCGACCACGTTGATCGGCCCCAACGGCAAGGTCGTGCGCTTCTATCCCGGCAATGAATGGACGCCGGAGCAATTGCTTGCTAATGTGAAGCAGTTAAGCGCAAGTGCGGGATAAAGCAGACGTATTGTCACTGTAGAAATATGCGGCTAGTGCTTTTCGAGAATCTCCTCGGCTTGCCGCTTTTTAGACTGTGCGATGTCGTAGAGATGATATTGGAAATAGAAATAGGAAAAGGCAAAGGTCGTAATAGGGTCAAGCTTAAGGCCGAAGGCTTCGCTTTCATTGTAATGCTTCTGGAGTTCAGCGCGGATTACGAAGATAGCCACGACCGGGAGAGCGAATAAGATGATTACCGACACAATAACCAAAGCAATCATAAAGGTATTTGGATTGTGCCGAACTGGAAATTCGGCCAAGGCAACTTCTCCCACAACCGAGGCAAGGACCCAGAAAAGGCTCTTCGACTTCGGGTCGAGTTTGCGCATCCAGAGGCATAGATATAGGGGCCACGGACAGAATGCCAGTACTGTCACAAGCCTCCACAGAGGCTTTGGAACAAACAATTCAGTCAATATCACGATAGCGACCCAGACCGCGAGCAGGACAGTCCAATGCACATTGGGTGGCGCGGGATATTCCTGGCTGAATGCATTGTCTATTGAGACGCTTGGCTTATCCATGGCGAATCTCCGGGTGAAAATCGTTGCCGCCTAAAAGATAGCACGGAGCTTCGCGAAGGCATCCAGCTCAATCAGCCGCTGCCCCTCCGACGCGGCGTCCAGCGTGGCGTGCTCCAGCACCCACGTGTCCTTGTGAAAGAGAAAAACCGCATTCAATCCCGCGGCCAGAGCAGGATTGATGTCGCTCTTCGGGCTGTTGCCGATCATCCAGAAGCCGTGCGCATCCTCGTCCGCCCCACCGTAGCGCCGGACCATCGCGCGATAGGTGGCCGCATCTTTTTCCGCCACCACCTCTACGGCAGAAAAGTAGCCTTGCAGCCCGGAGCGGCTCAGCTTTTCGGCCTGTTCGGCGTGGCTGCCTTTGGTCATCAGAATCAGCCGGTGGCGCGTGCTCAAGGCAGCCAGCGTTTCGGCCACGCCCGGCAGCAGTTCAATCTCCTGCTCGGCGATGGCGCGGGACAATTCCAATATGCGCGCGCGATGATCCTCGCCGAGCGGCGCACCCGAGAGCCGTTCAAAGCAGGTGAGCAGCGCCGCAGTAAAGCTGTGCAGACCATAGCCAAGCCTCAGAATCGTCTCCCGCTCGACCTCGTCCAGCACAGCGCGCACCTCGGCCGGTGAGTGCTCCCGATGGTCGAGCAGGCCGATGAAGGCGGCGATCGCCCGCTCGAAGTAAATGTTGTTCTCCCACAACGTATCGTCGGCATCGATCAGCAGCGTCTGGCCCGGAGAAATCTGCGGCATGGCTCTATGGTAGCGGCTTGGGGCTAGCCCTCAGCCACTCGCGCAGCTTGGGCTCCTGCAGCCGGCGCAGCTCGATGCAGCCGTCGATGCTCTCGATGGCGTGCCGCAGAGCCTGGTCGGCGGCGGCCACCTTGTGCGCGCCAAAGAACTCCGTCACACTCGCGCGCCCGTCAGCCGTGCAGAAGCTTCCCGTCGCATGCACCAGATGCGAGCCCATCTCCGGCGTCAGCAGCGCCTGCACCTTCTCCCAGTGGCTCTCGATGTACTTCCAAGCCTGCTCGCGATTCGCATCGTCCTCAAGCGCCAGTGCCAACTGAGCAGCCGCATCCTGGTTGCGCACCTTGCCGCTCACGGCATAATCCAGCGCGCGCTCAACCAGCGCCGGGTCTTCAAACTCGGCCAGCCGATTCAGCGCACCCTCGGTCACCTGTGGATTGCTCGAGCCTTCGTAGATCTTCTGCAGCCGGTCGAAGAGCGCGGCGTCGCCATTGCGCGCGGCCACCGAGAGCGCGGCCTGCCCCAGCGTTGCATCCACCGATCCAGGCGAGGTCAGCAGTTGTTCAGTAATCGCGCGCGCCTGGGCGATCACGGCCTGATCCCTGCCGCGATGGCCGAGCAATTCAAAGAGATCGGCGCGCAGTTGGCGCGTGTTCTCCGTGTCGCTTTCGGTAGGCTTGCCCAGCAGCGTATACACCGGCGCAAAGGTCGATCGAATCCACGCCGACAGTTGCGCGCGCTCCTCGTCCGTGGCCGCAATGCGCGAATAGCCTGTGTTGATGCTGTCGATCGCCTCGTCCAGCACATGAGCGTTTGCGTCCGTCCTGACCGCCGCGGCCAGATCGAGAAAGTCGCCGATCGGTGCTTTGTTGGCGCGCATCTGTGCCCACTCGTCGCCGATCAGGCTGATGCGTTCAGTCGGCGTAAGCCGCGTCTCCACATCCGCCACCAGCGCCTTGTAGACGCTCGCCGTATAGGCGCTGCGATAGTAGCCCTCGCCGCCCGCGTTGGCAAAGAAAAATCCCTCGGGCACTTTTAAGGCGCTGCCTTCCGCCGGAGTCAGCAGATCGCACTCCTGTCCATCGGCCGCCTTGAAGCAAACCGGCAACGTCCATCTCTGCTTGAGGTCGGGCACAATGCTGGGCGAGAGGAAGAAGCGCTTTTGCGATACTGACACCTTGCCCTTCACCAGCTCGTCGAAGCTCAGCAGCGGCGCGCCCGGCTGCGCCACCAGGCTCTCCATGATCTTGTCCACCGGCTTGTGGCTGGTGGCCGTCTGCGCGCCCCAGAAGTCCTCCGCCGTGGCATTCGCGTACTCATGCGCGGCCAGGTAGTTATGCACGCCTTGGCGGAATGTCTCCTCACCCAGGTAGTTCTCGATCATGCCCAGCACTGCTCCCGCCTTGCCATACGAGATGCCGTCGAACATCTGCTCGATCTCGTCGCGCGTCTCGGCACGGGCGCGGATGGCGCGCGTCGTCGGCTGCGCATCCAGGTTCAGCGTCTCGTCCAGCTCCGAGGTCACCATCTGGTCGATATTCCACTCCGGATGCAAGCGGGCCACAGCCTTCATCTCCATCCACGTGGCAAAGCCCTCATTCAACCAGATGTTGTCCCACCACTGCATCGTCACCAGATCGCCGAACCACTGATGCGCCATCTCATGCGCCACCACGATCGACACCAGCGTCTTCGCATCCACCGTAGCCGTCTTCGGATCCAGCAGCAGATCGGTCTCGCGATAGGTGATCGCGCCGAAGTTCTCCATCGCCCCCGCCTCGAAGTCCGGCAGCGCAATCAGGTCCAGCTTCTTCAGCGGATAAGGAATGCCGAAGTAGTTGTTGTAGTAGTGCAGCACGTGCACTGCGGTATCCAGCGCGTAGGGCGTCAGAGCAACTTTGTCCGGCGTCGCGCAGACGCGGATCGCCACGCCGTCCGAGGAATCCGAGGTGCATTGGAAGTCGCCGACAAGAAAGGCGACGAGATAGGTGGACATCTTCGGCGTTGTTGCAAATGTCAGTGTGTGCTTACCCTCCGTCGGCCCAGGCGTGTCGCTTTCGATGGGGCTATTCGAGATTGCCGTGTCACCGTTGTCGACGATCAGACTCACGTCGTATGTAGCCTTGAAGGCCGGCTCGTCGAAGCAAGGGAAGGCGCGGCGCGCGTCGGTCGATTCGAATTGCGTCACGGCATAATTGCGCTTAGCCGTCTTCGAGAGATAAAAGCCGCGCAGCTCATTGTTCAGGATGCCGGTGTAGTCAATCGTCAGACGGGCTTTTCCCGCGGGCAGTTTTTCCGCAAAGGTGAAGGTGGCCTCTTCCTTTTCCTTGTCGAGCGAGACCGCGGCCTTCTGCTGCTTACCATCGGCGGTCGCGACAACATAAGAAAAGTTCAGCTCGACGGCGTTCAGCGTGATCCGATCCGTCGGCTCGGCGAGCGTTACGTCGATGGCCTCGATACCGGAAAAGGTAGCGTCCTTGAGATCGGGCGCAAGCCTGAGCGTGTAGTGCTCCGGGCGCACCGTCTGCGGCAGTCGCTGGGCATTCAGTTGGCTACTGAAGCCCGCCAATGCCGCGAGAGACAGAAAAAATAAAACGTAAATGGACGAAGAAGAAACTCTGCGATTCATCCAACGCTCCTCGAAGAATCGAACTATATCGGAAATATAGACGAAATCGGGAGAAGATTAGTTCGATATTTTCTTCTTCGGCAGCAGCGAATCCAGCAGCAGCAGACAGGCGCCGATGCAGACCGACGAGTCGGCGACGTTGAAATCCGGGTAGTGGTAGCTGAAGATATGCACCTCGATGAAGTCCACCACCGAGCCGTAGACGATGCGATCATGCACGTTGCCCAGCGCCCCGGCAAAGACCAGCGCCAGCGCCACCGTGGTCAGCGTGAAGCGGTCGCCCAGCCTGACCAGCAGCACAAGCACCGCCAGCGAGGCCACGAGCGAAAGCGCAATCAGCCCATAGCGCACGGCATTTGGCGAGCCGGTGTTGGCGAAGAGCGAAAAGGCCGCACCCTCATTGGTCCAATGCGAGATGTAGAAGACGCGAGGAATGACCGGAATGTGGTCGCCAAAGCGGATATGCGCGATAACCCAGCTCTTCGTCAAACGGTCGAGAAAAATAATAACTGCCGAGATCAGCAGCAGCCAGTGCAAGCGGCGAGGTGCGGTGAATATCATG
>Ga0302150_10001014_pt1 | contig 12232 bp, 10 predicted proteins | sample I_Bog_N1_2_FD_198635 | JGI IMG/M metagenome (GOLD analysis project Ga0302150, IMG submission 198635) | Peat permafrost microbial communities from Stordalen Mire near Abisko, Sweden - I_Bog_N1_2 | ecosystem: Environmental > Terrestrial > Soil > Wetlands > Peat | place: Sweden: Abisko, Stordalen... | reverse complement strand
CGGTCTTCGGCAGCTGGCGCAGACGCTGCCTACTGCGGAGATGGTGGGGGCGCAGGCAAGGATTCCGTTGCGCGTGGGAGTGAAGCCGCGTGGGCTGTTAGTGATCAATGGAGTCAGGCTTTCAGCGGAGACGCTGGAGGCGATTGGGGGATTGATTTCTGTGTCGATCGACCGCGCAGAGGCGCTGGAGGACGTAACGCGAGGCGAGGCGGCGAAGGAGAGTGAGCGGCTGAGGTCGCTAATGATTGACTCGATTACACATGAGTTGCGGACGCCTCTAACGGCGATTAAGGCAGCCGCATCGACGCTGCTGCTGCCGAAGCGGCTGGATCCGGAGGAGCAACACGAGCTACTGACGGTGATCGATGAGGAGAGCGATCGTCTGAATCAGCTGGTCTCCGAGGCGGTAGAGATGGCGCAGTTGGATACGCAGGAAGTGCACATGACGTTTGCGCCGACGGCCGTGGGAGCGTTGGTTGAGCAAGCCCTGGCGAATTGCTCGAGCCTGCTGGATCGGCGCGAGGTTAAGGTGGACCTGCCACCGTTGCCGCTTGTGATGGCCGATGCGGATTTCATAACGAAGGTGCTGACCAACCTGGTGGAGAATGCAGCGAAGTACTCGGCTGCGGGGAGCCCTATCACTATCTCGGCGGAGCGCAAGGGTGGGATGGTGAGTGTGAGCGTGGGCGATCGGGGGATCGGAATCGATTTGTCGGAACAGAGTTTGATCTTCGAGCGGTTCTATCGAGCTAGCGTTCCGAGCCAGCAGACGTGGGGGACGGGTATGGGACTGGCAATCAGCCGTGCGATCATCGATGCGCATCACGGTACGTTGTCGGTGACCAGTCAGCTGGGTGAGGGATCGGTGTTTAGCTTTACGCTGCCGGCCGTGGAGGGGTAGGTGGATAACGAAACGGTAATGTAGGGCTGGAGGATGGTTCGGGAATAGACTAGAGGAGTGAATTCTACTGCTTCGTTGATCCCTGAAATTCGAGCCAAGGCCCAGAGCCATGAACGTGTCACGGCGGATGAGGCCTTGTGGCTATGGAAAAATGCTACCGATGACGAGATGCGCGAGTTGGCACAGATTGTGCGCACGCGATACCACCAGACAAATGCCTGCACGTATATGCTGATGCGCATTATCAACTACACGAATGTTTGCGTGGCGCAGTGCGACTATTGCGCCTTCTATACGTTGCCGGGGGGCGAGGGCGGATATGTTCTGACTGAGGATCAGGTGTTTGCGAAGATCGATGAGTTGATCGCTCTGGGTGGGGATCTGGTGGGGTTCAATGGCGGATTCAACCCGGCCTTGGCGCTGGAATACTACTGCGATTTGTTTGCGGCTGTGCGTGCGCGGTATGGCGACACGATGGAGTTTTATGCTCTAACGATTGCAGAGTTCATGTACCTGGCAGATCACGCGAAGCTGGACTATGCGACGACGGCGCGGCGGTTCAAGGACGCGGGGGTGCGCTGGATTACGGGCGGTGGATCTGAGATTCTTACCGAGGATTTTCGGAGACGGCACAGCAAGTTCAAGTACACGGTGGCTCAATATTTTGAGGCGCAGAAGGCGATCGTGGAAGCGGGACTGAACACATCGGCGACGATGGTGATTGGGTTCGACGAGACGATTGAGGAACGGGTTGAACACCTGGAGCGCACACGGCAGTTTCAGGATGAGGTCGGTGGACTGGGAAGCTTCTTGTGCTGGACGTTCAAGCCGTACTTTACCCCGCTCGGGGATCAACTGGGGCAGATTGAGATTGGCACGAGTGAGTATTTGCGGCATTTGGCGTTGAGTCGAATTTATCTGGACAACGTGCCTCGGATTCGGACCTCGGTGCTGACTCAGAATGAACGTGCGCTGGAGGGGCTGCTGTATGGAGCCGATGATTTCGATCTGCCGATCGAGGACGAAGTGACTCAAAAGGCGGGCGCAACGATCAGTTTGCAGTTCGACAAGATGCTGGCATTCGCGCGTAGCTTGGGATATGAGCCAACGTACCGTAGTGTCGCGCGAGCGCGCACAGCTCCTGTTCCGACCGCATAGTCGGAGGGTAGTGCCAGGGGCCTTCAGCGTTTACGTTGAAGGTTGGTGGGAATTGAGGAAAGATCCTGGAGAGTGTTCCGGGGCAGACCCGTGGTTTGGCGAACGATCAGATGAGTGCTGATCTTGCTGACCGCCTCTTCTGGACCCTCTGCAGGCTTGAGGCGCGAGAGCAAATTCTCGACGGCCTTGGTAGCGAGCTCACGGCAGGACATGCGCACGGTGGTTAGGGGCGGGATCGTGTACTCCGAAAGATGAATATCGTCGAAGCCGATGAGCGAGAAGTCGTCGGGAACGCGAAGATCGGCTTCGAAGAGGGCATGTTGTACGCCAATGGCCGTCATGTCGTTCGAGCACATGATGGCGGTTGGCCAGGTGGGAAGGGAGAGGATCTTCTGCATTGCATCGCGCCCACCGTCGAGCGCGTGATTCCCTTCGATTAGCCAATCGGGGTTGGCCTTGAGGCCGGTGGACTGGAGGCAGCTGAGGAAGGCTGCCTTGCGACTCTGAGCGGAACGGCGGGTGAGAGGTCCGCTAATGAATCCAATATTTCGATGGCCGAGAACAGCGAGATGTTGGACTCCCTCGTAGATCCCGGCGCGATAGTCTACGGCGAGGACGCCGGTGAGGGGACGCGAGGGTGCCGGATCGATGAAGACGAAGGGGATATTGTCGGCGGCGAAGCGGTCGAGGAGAAAGTCTTCGATGCCGAAGGTCATGATGGCGACGCCGTCGACTTGTCGTTCGAGCATACGGCGTGCACAGAGTTCCATGGTCTTGGTCTCGTAGTTGGTGGAACCAATGAGAATTTCGTAGCCGCGTGCGACGGCGATCTGTTCGAACTCCTGGATAAGCTCGGGGAAAAAGGGATTAGTGATTTCTGAGACGACGAGGCCCAGAAGGCGGCTCTTGCCGGAGACGAGGGCACGTGCCTGGGTATTAGGAAAATAGTTGAGTTCGGTAACGGCTTTCCAAACGCGGGCCGCGAGGACGGGGTCGACGGTAGGGACGTGATTGATGGTGCGCGAGACCGTGGCGATCGATACCCGCGCAAGGGAAGCTACGCCGCGGATATCGATTTTGGGTGGCGTGGTTGCATCAGAGGACTTGCGCGTTCGTTTCAAGGGGCAGGCGACCTGGTTTTATCTGTCAGAATACTCGTGAAGCGTGCTGGAGGGCGAGTTGAAAATCGAATTGACCCCGAACCGCTGTCAAAGGTATCGTACCCTACGGAAAACGTTTACACTAGGCATTATTTCACTTGAGCGTGCCTCGTACGAACAAGGGGAACGCAAAGGTTAGTGAAAGCTTGAGAGGATCGCATGGCCATCGTTGCAGGTGTGGATTTTGGAACGCTCAGCGTTCGGGTTACTTTGCTGGACAGTGAGCGGGGGAGGCTGGGAACCTCGTCCGCTGGATACCCGCTGCATCGGAAGAAGGAAGATCCGGACTTTGCAACGCAGTCTCATGAAGACCAGATGCGGGCGCTGGTCGAGGCGGTGCGCGCTGTGGTCAAACAGAGCGGCATAGATGCGAAGGAGATTGTGGCGCTGGCTCTGGATACTACGGGATCGAGTGTGATCCCGGTGGATGCGCAGATGCAGCCGTTGGATGAGTACATGCTGTGGTGCGATCATAGGGCGCATAAAGAGGCGCAACAAATCACGGAACTGGCGCATTCGACGGGGCTAGAGGCCATTGAGTGGTGCGGCGGGGTGTACTCGCATGAGTGGGGGTTTGCGAAGCTGTTGTATTGGCTGCGCAACAATCCTGATAAGCGGGAGAAGTTTGCGACGGCATTGGAGCATTGCGACATGGTCGCGGCTACGCTGATCGGGATTACAGATCCGGCAAAGGCCCCGCGCAGCGTGTGCGCAATGGGGCACAAGTGGATGTGGAATCCGAAGTGGGGAGGTCTACCCTCGCAGGAGTTTCTGTCCAAGCTCGATCCAGTATTCGATGGGGTGAGGGAGAAGCTCGGCGGGGATTACCGGACGTCGAACGCCGTTGCGGGCGGGTTGAGCGAGCGGTGGGCGAAGGAGATGGGGCTTCCTGCTGGGATTCCGATTCCAGTGGGAGCGTTCGACGCTCATTGGGATGCGATCGGCGCGGGATGCAAGGAAGGCGACGTGGTGAATGTGGTGGGGACGTCGACTTGCATTATTGCAATGAGTTCGGAGACGAAGCTGGTGCCGGGGGTGTGCGGCGTAGTGCCGGGGAGCGTGCATCCGGGGTACACCGGGATCGAGGCGGGGCTTTCAGCTACAGGGGATATTTTTGAGGCGATCGCCCGACGTGCGGGGATGAATGTGCGCGAGCTGTCTGAGGGGCTGGCGGAATATAAGCCGGGACAGACGGGTCTCTTGCGATTGAGTTGGGACAATGGGGACCGGACTGTGCTGGTGAATCCTGAGCTGGGAGGAATGACGCTGGGATGGAATCTGGTGCATACGGCCAAGGATGAACTGTTTGCGGCGATTGAGGGCACGGCGTTCCACACGCGAATTATTCTGGAGCGGATGGCTGAGCATGGTGTACCGGTGCATCGCGTGATTAATGCGGGCGGAATTCCACAGAATAATCTGGTGCTCAACCAGGTGTATGCGAACGTGCTAGGCAAGCCGGTACTGGTGCCGGACGGCGTGCCGACGAGTTTGGGATCGGGGATCTTTGCGCTGGTCGCAGCGGGAGTGTTCAAGACGATTGAAGAGGCGCAAGAAAAACTGTGTCTTCCGTTCAAGACGTACGAGCCTCAGCCATCGGCGGTGAAGTTGTACGACGAACTGTTCAGCCTGTATCGCAAAATTTACTTTGCATTTGGAACGCGAAAGAGTGAAACGGTTGAGATGGGAGATGTGCTTCCAGAGCTGCGGAGAATCGCGGCGAAGGTTTGGCGCTCCTAGGACCAAGCAGATCTCCGGGGAGAATGACGGACGGAAGAATAAAGATGGTGATGAGGAGTTGTCGATGCTGGTAAAGAAGCTGAGGGAAGAGGTTCTGGAAGCCAACTTGGAGCTGGTGCGCAAGGGGTTGGTGCTCTATACGTTTGGGAACGCTTCAGGCGTGGATCGCGAGCAGGGGCTGGTGGTGATCAAGCCATCCGGCGTGGATTACGACGTGTTGAAGGCCGAGGACATGGTGGTGACCGACCTGAACGGGCAGATCGTTGAGGGAACGCTGAAACCATCGTCGGATTTGGATACGCATACACTGCTGTATCGCGAGTTTGCGGAGATTGGCGCGGTAGTACATACGCACTCGGAGTTTGCGACCAGCTTTGCGCAGGCAGGACTGGCAATTCCTCCGTTCGGGACGACGCATGCGGATTACTTTCATGGCCCGGTGCCGGTGAGCTTGCCGCTGAGCGATGCGGCGATTGAGGGCCGGTACGTGCATGAGACGGGGCTGGCGATCGTGGCGCGGTTCAAGGGAACGCCGGGGATTGATCCGATGGCAGTGCCAGCTTGCCTTGTTGCGGGACATGCACCCTTTGTTTGGGGGAAGAATGCTGCCGACGCAGCACACAATGCGGTAGTGCTGGAGGCGGTGGCGAAGATGGCGTATCGCACGTTAACGCTGAAGGCAAGCGCGGAGGAAGTTTCACAGGCGTTGCTGGACCGACATTACTTGCGAAAGCACGGAGCGACTGCCACGTATGGACAAGGATAGAGCGGGTAGTAAAGAATGATGCGGCGGGATCGATGCAAGACGATCAGAAGTCTGAAGGAGATGGGATGACATTTAAGCAGGTCGTAGCTGGAGTTGCGGTGGTGTTGGTAAGTTCGTTGGCGCAGGCTGCCAGTGTTACGAAGGCGGATTGGGGCACTACGGCAGAGGGTAAGCCGGTTCAGATCTTCACCATTACCGATCACGATTTGAAGGTGCGGATCACGACCTTCGGTGCACGCGTCGTGAGCATTGAGGCTCCTGACCGCGCTGGGAAGATGGGCGATGTGGTGCTGGGCTATGACAAGGTAGGACAGTATGAATCCGACACGAGCACATACTTTGGATCGATCGTGGGACGGTATGGAAATCGCATTGCAAAGGGCACTTTCACGATCGACGGCAAGACCTATCATGTGCCGCTGAATAACAATGGCAATGCGTTGCACGGCGGGCCTGCTGGATTCAGTGGAAAGGTGTGGATGGGCAAAGAGATCCCGGATGGCGTGGAATTGACGCTGGTGAGCCCGGATGGCGATATGGGGTTTCCAGGAACTCTGACCGCGCACGTGCGGTATACCGTGGTGGGCCAGTCGTTGAAGATTGATTACAGCGCGACAACGACGAAGCCTACAGTGGTCAACCTCACGAACCACAGCTACTTCAACTTGGCAGGCGACGGTAAGGGGACGATCCTGGACCAGGTGTTAATGATTCCCGCGGACCGTTACACACCCGTGGATGCGACACAGATTCCCACAGGCGAGCTTGCGCCCGTGCAGGGAACGCCGTTTGATTTCCGGAAGCCGACGGCAATTGGCGCGCGTATTCATGACTCGAATGAGCAGTTGAAGATCGGCGGCGGCTACGACCATAACTGGGTTTTGAATGGTACGAAAGGTAGCCTGCACCTGGCTGCGAAGGCATATGACCCGACGAGCGGGCGCACGTTGACGGTGACGACCACGCAACCGGGCGTGCAGTTTTACTCTGGGAATTTCCTGGACGGAAGCAAGACTGGAAAGTACGACGTGACCTATCAGAAGTATGCGGGATTCTGTTTGGAAACGCAGCACTTTCCCGATGCGCCGAATCACCCGAAGTTCGCATCAACCTTGCTGAGGCCAGGGCAGACGATGCATTCCGAGACTGTATTTACGTTTGGGGTGAAGCCTTAAGCGGAGTCGATCATGTTGTAGATAGCGGTAGCGGGTGTTTGCGCGCTACCGCTTGCTCTCGTCTGGAAGCTTTTGTTCGACCTGAGGAGTGACGGGCTCGGCGGGGCCTAGCAGTAGTTGAACTCCGACGTAGGCTATCCAGCTAGGCTGGCTGTTATTGGTGGCCGCTGTAACTGTTTGGAAACTGCGCCCGGCCATTAGCAAGAGATTGAGGGTTTTGGAGTGATTGAGAGCTCGTCGGCCACCGAGTCCGAGAGTCGTCTCGCGCTGCTTGGGATTGCCGGTCGCAAATGCTCCCACGCCTCGACCGGCGGGGATTCGGTTGGCATCCTGAATATCGTAGAGCTCGATGTAGGCTTCGGTGCGATCGGAGAACTCATGGCCTACAAGCAGGCCGCGGTTCCAGCTCTGTGGCAGTGCGCGGTTGCCGAAGTTGTAGCCTGCGTCGGCATTGTAGCGGATGGGTCCGATTCGGCCATTGATCTCGATCGGTAGAAAGAAGTTGGGGCCGGGAGCGACCACGCCGCGAGGTACAGAGCGAGTGGGGTTGTCGAGAAAGAGTTGCGGATAGGTGGATATGCTGAAGTTGGTGACGGGCTCGGACGCTTCCACGGCGGAGCCTTGCGGACCAGAAGGTTCTGATTGTGATTGGCGGCCAAACACTCCCAGCAGGCCTGTGCCGAAACGATTTTTTATCCAGGGATCGTTGGGGTGATGTTCGTAAAAGCGCCACTTGATACCAGGAACGCTTTCGCCGATGCCGCCGATGACGTGGCCCTCGATTGCGGGCTGACCGGGCGCAGCAGAGAAGGTGCGCGTCTCTTCGACCGCGATGGGGATTTCGTACTTGAGTTGAATGCGATCACCGAGACCGTAGTTGATATCGAAGTCAGGGATCTGATAGGCGCCGGTCTGGGGATTTCGGTCGCCAACCCAGCCGATGTTAATCTCCCAGTGCTTGTTGCCAGGGGTATCGGGGTCGTCGGTGCGAAAGGGTGGGCCGCCTTGCGCATGCGCGATGGTGGCGAGCGAGGAAGATAGAAGGACAAGCGATAGAATCGATCGGCTGAGCCATTGGAATTGCTGTCTATTTGGAAGAGGTAAGCTCAAGGCGCTGAGCCTATCGAGGTTCATACGCTCTAGTGTATGCAAACTTTCTAGGAGTGAGCGCTCCTTGCTCGCCAGAGTGCGCCGGCGATGGGGTCGATGACGCCGTCTAAAGTGTGCAGGGCGGGGAACTCGGTGCGAACGGCTGCGATGAGGACGTCACGCACAGGCTTCACTTTCTCCATAATGGAGCCAGTGAAGGCCAGGCTCGGTAGCGTGGTGCTCCCGGGTGATCTCTGGATGCGGCGGAGGACGATTCGAACCAGCCATGCTAGATCTTCACCCTCACGACGCAGAACTTCGGCGGCCACAGCATCGCCCTGGTTCGCGCACTGGAGAACAACTTCGGTGAGGCGGGAGAAGTCTGGTGCGGGGCGGGAGTTGGCGTACTCGATGAGGAGATCGAGGGAGGCGAGTTGCCAGAACTCGAGGACGGCGTCAAGGAGTATGGTGGGGCGGCATTCATCCTTGGCAAGTAGTGCAGCGCGAAGGCCTTCACGTCCGATCTTGTGGCCGGATCCCTGGTCGGCGAGTTCAGGACCCCAGCCGCCGGCGGTGACGAGAGTTCCGTTGGGCATGCGGCCGGCGACGTTGGAACCGGTACCGGCCATCGCGAGGACTCCTATGCTCCCTTGGAACGCAGCGTCGAGGGCGATTTCCACGTCGCCAAGGAGGATGAGTTCGCCGGAGACACGGGCGGCGAAGGCTTCGCGAAGCCAGTTGGTGACGAGCGGAACCGTTTCGCCGGCGGTGCCGATGCAGGTGCGTGCAATAGCGTCCATGGCAATTCCGGTGCGGGCGGTGAGCTCGGACAGTGCCTGATCAAGGTTTGCGGTAGCGGTGGACGCGTCGGTGCGCATGCGCTTGATAGTGCCGGTTCGGACGCGTGCGAGCTCGCTGCTTTCGTCGGCGAGCAGGTAATCAGTCTTTGTGCCGCCGATATCAAGGGCTAGAAAGAACGCCATGTGATCAGTTACTCCGCGAGTACAGCCTTGGTGAGATTACGCGGATGGTCTACGTCGATGCCGTTGTTGATCGCCATCCAGTACGAGAGCAGCTGCAAGGGAATCGTCTCACAGATGGCGAGAAGAGGTTCGCGCACCTCGACAACGTATACGACGTGGTCGGCTAACTCGGCTACGAGTTCGTCGTCAGTGTTGGCGATGGCGAGGATGCTGGCGTGCTGTTCGCGCATGTCGCGCATAAGCTGAACGACTTTTTCGTAACGCTGGATCGAATCGGGATCGGAGTGGTCGACGGTGGCGATCATGACTAGCGGTGTGCCTTCGGCGACGAGCGCGTTGGGGCCGTGCTTGAGTTCGCCGCTTGGGTAACCCTCCGCGTGGAGGTAGGCGGATTCCTTAAGCTTGAGCGCGCCTTCTCGAGCAATCGGGTAGTGGATGCCTCTGCCAAGGAAGAGAAAGTTTTTCGCCTCGCGGTACTGGTAGGCGACGCGGTGCATGGCTTGCTCCCAGCCGCGGAGCTGGATCTCAATCTGGCCGGGGAGCGCAGCGACTTCAGCGAGACGCTGCTTGAGATCGGCCTCATTCATCTTCTCGCGTGAGATGGCGCTCATGAGAGCGAGAAGGTAAAGATTTAGCAGCTGCGCGGTGAAGCTCTTGGTCGCCGGGATGGCGCGCTCACGACCAGCGACGGTGGGGAAGGAGACGGTCGCTTCACGTTCCATGGTGGATTCGTCGACGTTGGTGATGGCAAGGGTTTGGTTGCCGAGGAGGTTAGCCTTGCGCAGCGCGGCGAGGGTGTCGGCAGTCTCACCGGATTGCGAGATCACCATGACGGAGGTGTTGGCGAGTGTCTTCTCGGAACGGTAGGAGTATTCGCTCGCGTACTCGACGTCGACTGGGATGCCGCTGAGGTCTTCGATGATGAGTTCGGCGAGTAGGCCGGCGTGACGGCTCGAACCGCTGGCGGCAATCACGATCTTGTTTTGTACGTGTTTCAGCCACTCAAGGACCGGGGCGCAGGTGTCAGCGCAGAGTTGGTCGCCATCGACATAGCGGGCTACCGTGGCTGCGAGCGTGACGGGCTGTTCAAAGATCTCACGCAGCATCCAGTGAGCGAAGGGAGCGGGTTTACTTGATGGCTGCAAGGCTAGGCCGTCCTAATAAAGAATGATCATTTAAGGTCTATACGATCAGAATAGGGTACGTTTCACGAAGCCGCAAGATAAATATTTAGCGAACTACCAGCATTGTGGAGATACACTCAGCTAGATTCTGATTCCTATGTCCACTAAAACAGATGTACGCGGCGATCGTATTATGAAGGCGCTGCTGCGGGCTGGCGATATCTCGGTCCAGGAGCTGGTGGACCAGGTGGGGACGTCGGCACCCAGCATACGGAGGGATCTGGCGAGGCTTGAGAAGCGGGGTTTGGTTCTACGTACGCATGGCGGAGCGACGCTGGTAGAACCTCTGCTGTATGAGCCGTTTCGGCATGATACTTCATTTCAGGCACGAGAGTTGCGGTCGGCCGATGCGAAGCGGCGGATTGGCGTAGTGGCTAGCGAATTGATTGGCGAGCACGAAACCGTCGGGCTGACGGCAGGGACGACGACGACCCAGATTGGTCGCTCACTGCGGCATCGGCGTGGGATTTCGGTGATCACGAACGCCGTAAATATTGGTATGGAATTGTGCAATCAGCCGGCAATCCGGACGATGTTGACAGGCGGCACGCTGGCATGGGCATGGACGTTTGCTCTGGCGGGGCAGCCGGCCTTGAACTTTCTGCGCGATGTGTATCTTGATAAGGCATTTATCAGCATTACGGGGTTCGATTTGGAGCGCGGGATTACAACGCTCGAGTCGGAAGAAGCAGCGGTATGCCTAGCGATGATCCGAAACGCCAAGAAGGTGATCGTGGTGGCGGATTCGAAGAAAATGGGGCAGGTAAGCCCCGCGCTGATCTGCCCCATATCGGCGATCCATTGTCTGGTTACGGATTCTGAGCTGCCGAAGGCGATTTATGAGGAGCTGACCGCGCGGGGTATCGAGGTGGTGCTGGCCTAGGTGGGGCAAGGGATATTTCCGCCTGGGGAACGGCGCTCGTCTCCAACGCGTATTGCTTTATGCACCTGATATTTTTCAGTGAGGACAAAGGATCTTATGAAGATCCCTCTTGCGTCTTTGTGTTTGGGAGTATTGGCAGGGATGTCGTGGGTTATCCCTCATCAAAGCATGCCCGCTCAGACTCCGTCGGTTCCGGCATGGCAGACAGCGGCGGGCGGCAAGATGGAGTTTGAAGTGGCCTCGGTGAGGAAGAGCACGCCGGAAGCACCGAGCAAGGGGACGCAGTACCTCGTGCCGTTCGATATCCCTTCCGCGTTTCCGAAGGGATTGTTTTCGGCCAATGCCCCGCTGTTGAATTACATCGGTTTCGCATACAAGATCTCAGACATGAGTCAGTATCAATCACTGACGGAGCATCTGCCGGCATGGGCTAAGAACGAACGATTTGATATTGAGGCGCGGGCTGATGGCAATCCTACGACGGACCAGGTCCGCTTGATGGTGCAATCATTGCTTGAGGATCGGTTCAAGCTGGCGATGCATGTGGAGATCCGGGACATACCGGTGTATGCGATGGTTCTGGAGAGGACAGGGACCCTAGGTGCACAGCTTAAAGCGCATCCGCAAAGTGTGGCTTGTATGGAGAATCCCAATGGGTTGGTTGGGGAATCTGCCGATGCCGGGCGGCACACAGATTTCTGTGGCTGGAATGAGTGGCTCGTTGAAGGGCGTATTCACATGAAGTTCGTGAAGGTATCGATGGGGTCGATTGCTACGTATGCAGCAGGGGCGGGAATCCTTCTTGGCGGGATGGAGAACCGGCCGGTGATCGATGAGACCGGGTTGAGCGGGGATTTCGATATGGAGATCGAGTTCTCGAAGATTGCTGAGCCAGGTGCTGATAACGCGTCCGGGGGGCCGACGTTTCTTCAGGCGCTGACAAAGCAGGCTGGCCTGAAGTTAGTGAAGCAAAGTGGGGCGGTGCCGATGTTTGTCATTGACCACGTCGAGCCACCTTCGGAAAATTAGGGCGCACTAGTTTGAGTTGCAGCAGGGATAGAAACTGTGATGCCGATCTGGGATGCCGGTGGTAGGGCGTGGGTCTTGTCGAAGGCGTTGATGAGGGTGTCGACGGCTTTGCCGCGCTCCTCCCATAGCTGGGTTTGGAGGTCATAGCGAACCAGGACGTTATC
>Ga0302150_10001012_pt1 | contig 12249 bp, 12 predicted proteins | sample I_Bog_N1_2_FD_198635 | JGI IMG/M metagenome (GOLD analysis project Ga0302150, IMG submission 198635) | Peat permafrost microbial communities from Stordalen Mire near Abisko, Sweden - I_Bog_N1_2 | ecosystem: Environmental > Terrestrial > Soil > Wetlands > Peat | place: Sweden: Abisko, Stordalen... | reverse complement strand
GCGGCGAGTCCAAGGCAACAGCGTCGAGCGGGGCGTCCTCCGGGGTCGCCTCGGCCACCCCGGCCGCGATTTGCCCTTGGAGGAGGGCAGATCCACCGAAGAGCTCTTCTCGCTTGCCGGCGAGGTGCCGGAAGAAGGTGCGCTCTGTCTGCCCCGCTCGAGCGGCGATCTGCGCGGCTGTGTCTGGTCGAATCCTCGCCTTGCGTAAAGAGCCGGAGCCGCTTCCTGCAGCCGCCCGCGACTGTCCGGCTCCCATCGACCCATGTCCCCCCTCCTCGGTGTTGACAGTAACTGACATCCCAGATACGTTGATAGCAGTCACTGACATCAACGTGTCCCCCGGAGGTACCCATCATGAGAATCTTTGTCACCGGCGCATCGGGCTGGATCGGCTCGGCAGTTGTGCCCGAGCTGCTCGGAGCCGGCCACGAGGTGGTCGGCTTGGCCCGCTCCGAGGCATCGGCGCAGCGGCTCGAGGCGGCCGGCGCGATCGTCCAGCAAGGCGACGTCGACGACCCCGACGGCCTGGCCAAGGTGGCCGCCGACTCCGACGGAGTGATCCACCTGGCCTTTCAGCACGAGGTGGCGTTCGCCGGCAACTTCGCCGCCGCGGCGGGCGCCGACCGTCGGGCCGTGGAGGCCATGGGCGCAGCCCTGGCCGATTCCGACCGGCCCTTCGTGCTCGCCTCGGGCATCCTCGGGCTGACAGCCGGTCGGGTGGCTACCGAGGACGACGGGCTCGTGCCCAGTGCCGAAGTCCGGGCCAACCCCGCCGGGCGCCGGTCGGCCACCGCCCTGCTCGCTCTGTCCCTGAGGGGCATAGGCGTCCGCTCGTCGGTGCTGCGCTTCCCCCCAACGGTCCATGGCGACGGCGACAACGGGTTCGTGGCCACCCTCGTCGGCATCGCCCGCCAGCAGGGCGTGGCCGGATACGTGGGTGACGGCACCAACCGCTGGCCGGCTGTGCACCGCTCCGACGCCGCCCGCCTGGCCCGCCTGGCCGTCGAGACCGCCCCCGCCGGCTCGGTCGTGCACGCGGTCGGCGACGAGGGCGTTCCCTTCCGGGAGATCGCCCAGGCGATGGGTCGCCACCTCGGCCTCCCGACGGCGTCGATCGCCCCCGCCGACGCAGGCGCACACTTCGGCTACCTGGGCCACTTCGTGGCCCTGGACAGCCCCGCCACCGCCGCCGTAACCCGGGAGCTGCTCGCATGGGAGCCCACCGGGCCCAACCTCCTCGAAGATCTCGAACAGGATCACTATTACCACCAGGAAAGACTCACGATGCAACCGCCTCCGCCCTAGTAATGCCTGACACCGGACGGACCTCGTGTCACCTGTCGCTGCCGGCTCGGTGGGTCACGTGCGGATCGAGGACCCCGACATTTGCTTGCTGACGCGAACGGCGCCACAATCCGGCGACGATGGCATCCGAGCGGATGGGTCTTGGTCGGAGCTGGCAGCAGCGGTTCGACCGCCGCCCAGACAGCATCGAACACGTCGGGCTCGAGCGCGCGCATGATGTGGGGGACCTCCACTTGGTCGTTGGATGGGGTGCACCCAACAGCCAAATTGGGACCGTGCAACGACCGGTGGATGGTCGCCTATCCGCGCGGCCTCTATGTTCGAACCGCCATCGAAGCGTGATCGGCTCCATGCAATCCCGTCAACGCTTTAGGGGACACACCTGACCACGGGTCCCAGTGCGAAACGATTCAGCGTCCGTCGCGGGCGTGATCACTGGGCCATGGCTTCATCGTTCACCTGGCGGACGAGGTCGAGAAGTTGCCCAAGACCCTCGAGCTGGGCTTCGAGCGTGTCACCCATCGGATTTAGGCGGAGGGTGCCGACTCCGCAATCCCGATACTCACGGAGACGTTGCAGCACCACATCTGCTGGTCCGATCAAGTTCGTCCGTAGACCAACCTCGACAGGCACTGAGCGCCGAGCGGCATCACGGTCGCCCGCCAACCAAAGACGCTGCACTTCAGCAACTGCTTCGCCGAAACCCTGGCGCTCAAATGCGCGGTTGTAGAAGTTCGTCGCCGCTGAGCCCATCGCTCCAAACGTGAAGGCATAGCCTGCAGCGTGCCGGCGACCAGCGAGATCGACGTCGTCGGTGAACTCGCAACTCACGGCAACCGTCAGGTCGAGATCCTCGATTGACCTGCCCGCCGGTGCCGCCCCAGCAGCGATCTCGTCAAAGAAGACCCCTGCGCTTTCGCAGAGGAACGAGTTCCCGATCCATCCGTCAGCCAGTGCACCCGTAAGGCGCAGGTTCGCAGGGCCCAGGGATGCGACATAGATCGGCACCTCCACCGGCGGTGCGGCGCTCCGTAGCGCCACGCCCTCGCCTCCGGGCAAAGGGAGCCGGTAGACCTCGCCGTCGTAGTGAAGACGCTCGCCACGCGTGACCATCCGCACGATCTCGATCGTCTCCCGAGTCCTGGTGACCGGCCTGGAGAATCGCACGCCGTGCCAGCCCTCCATCACTTGGGGACCACTGGTCCCGATGCCGAGCACGAACCGCCCGTTCGACAGTTCCTGCAGGGTCATCGCCGTCATCGCCAACATCGCTGGGGTCCGGGTTCCGAGCTGGACGATCGCCGTACCGAGCCTGATCGAGTCGGTGGCGTAGGCGAGTGCCCCCAACGGGGTCAAGGCGTCGTGCGCCCAGAACTCCGGAAGCCACACCGAGGTCGCGCCCAGGCGCTCGGCCTCGACGACGTAGTCGAACATCCATGGCATCGCCGGGGACGTGGTGATCCCGACCTCGAGCGTCACGACGTCGCCTCGGCGATTGTCTTGATCCCCTCGACCGTCCGCATCATGTTGACGTGGTGCTCAAGGATCCGACGCTGCAAGATGCGTGGCTCCTTGTCCGGCATCGCCTCGATGGCGACCGAAATCCCCGAGGGGCCCGGGCCCATGGACATCGAAAACCGCAGGCACGTGCTTCCTGCGCCAGGGTCGAGGTCGAACCGCCACCTCGACCCCGGGTTCACCCGATCCACCGTGGCCCAGCCGAACGATCGGCCCTCCTCGAAGCAGTCAACGAACGACTCGACCTCCCACTCCCCGATGGCCGGATGACGATTCCGACCCACGAAGGACAGCCCTTCGCCAGGTCCGTCACCGTTCCAGGTCGCACCGAGGAACTCGTCGGAGAAGCGAGCCGGCAGGTCGATGTCGGTCACGACCGCCCACACCCGTTCTAACGGCGCGGCGATGTCGACCTGAACCCACGTGCCCGGCTCGTCTGCCAGACGGATCGGGTCACTCGGCTCGGACCCAAATGTCCGCGGGACACCGTCAGCCCACTCGTTGTTCGACGCGTCCCCCACCCGACCTCCCCGAAGTTGTCATTCACTACTGAGTAGCACATCACTACTCGCCGCCGGTAGTCTTGTCAACGTGAAACTGGAGGAGATCGGCAATCAGCCCTGTTCGATCGCGCGGGCCCTGAGCGAGGTCGGCGACGGGTGGAGTCTGATGCTCGTTCGGGATGCGTTCTACGGACGGACGCGGTTCTCGGACTTCGTCACATACAGCGGCGCACAGAAGACCATCGTCTCGGACCGGCTCAAGCGACTCGTTGCAGATGGCATCTTCGAACGCGTCGAATACGAACAGCACCCCATCCGTCATGAGTACCGCCTCACGGACAAGGGGGCCGATCTGGCCCATGTCATGCTCGCCCTCAGCGCCTGGGGCGACCGCTGGCTCGACAACGGCAAGGGGGCGCCGATCCGTATCACGCACACGGAATGCGCCCACGATGCAGGACCACGGATCACCTGCGGCCATTGCGCTGGGGAGCTCGACGCTGGCAACCTACGCGCGGAGCCGGGCCCGGGCTTTCCGGCAAACGGGCCGGCGATCTTCGGCCAGCACTCTTGACCCGCGGCCCGTGCCATGAGTGGACCCGAGAGCGTCCCGGATGGTCTTGGCTCCTCCCACCGTGTGGACAGCGCCCTCGGGAATCACGTATCTCCGAAAGGTTCCGCACCTCGACTCGACTATCAGGGGGCCACTACGTTTCCGTGCCCGAACGCCGTCGGTGTTTCGCACTGTGGCAGCGCGCCCGACAAGGATGCCGTATCGGGGAGTGGCAACGGTCACCCGACGATCGATGGGGGGTAAGGCATTCCCCGGTCCCTCGCTTCTTCCGTCGCCAACCCGAGCCGGCACCAAGGCGAGGGCGTCGCCCAGAGTCTGCTCGCCGGATTGACGGCTGCCATCGATCATCTCTCGCTCGACCGGCCTCGTTGCAGGTATCACGGAATCCAAGTGCCAACATCGATTGAGCCTGGCGGCTCATCACCGTGGTCCTCATGAGGTCTTTGTGCGCGTCGATCGGAAACACGACCCCCAGCGACCCGACGGATGCCGTCGATGTCGGAGGACTGGCCGATCAGGAGCAGTTCATCACCGGCTTCCAGCACGGTGCGCCCGTCGGGAACGACGAGGTCTCGCCGTCTCTGAATTGTGGTCACAATGACGCTGATCGGCAAACCTGCGTGGCGGAGCATCTGACCGACCAGAGGTGAGTTGGATTCGATGCGCACTCTGTCAGTGCCACCGGGTTCGCCGACGGCGTTCACCTTCTGGAGGCTCGCCAGTAGGCCCAATCGATACCCTCGGACAACATCGGAAATGGCAACCGTGCCGAGCACCTGGCGTTCGGCGTCGAGGACCGTCACCCAATGTTCGGCTGATGTTGTCAGGGCTTCGAGGGCAATGTCGAGGTGCGCGTGGCCGGCCACAGTTGGCGCCGAGACGTCGACCACGGACTCAAAACTCCGATCGTCCCCTCGTTTAACTTTTCGGAGATCGGCGAGGGCCACCGTTCCCTCGAACCGACCCTGGTCGTCGATCACCGGAGCACCGGTGACGCCAGCCTGTTCGATCTGATGGCGAGCAGCGCGCACGGTGGTGCCGTCAGTGACCACCACACGGGGCATTGCCATGGCTTGGCCGACGGACACGATGGACAGAATGGGCATGCCGGTCAACAATCGTTGAGCGGGTGCATCAGCCCGGTTCTTGAGCTGGCTGCGGTAAATGGTGTCGTCGCCCCGTCTGACGATGAACCATGCCAATCCGACGGCGATCATCGCCGGCGCCAAGATCGAGAGGCTTCCGGTCATCTCCGCCACCATCAGCATGACGGCCAATGGCGCTCGGGAGATGCTCCCGAAGCAGCACATCATGCCCACGATCACGAAGGGCGCCGGATTGTGCCCCATCGAAGGGACGATCGGCTCGAACAGTCGCCAGACGGAGGCGCCGATGAAGGCACCGATGACCATGCCCGGTCCGAAGATGCCACCGGACCCTCCCGAACCGATGGAGAGCCCGGTGGCCACGATGCGAGCGAACGGCAAGATGAGGACGATCCACAAGGGGAGGGTCAGGAGTTGGTGGCCCAGGCCCTGTTGTATCCACCCATAACCGGTGCCGAGGACCTCCGGGATCAGTAGGCCGATACAGCCCACGATCACCCCGCCGATGGCCGGCTTGCTCCAGCGCGGGAGCCGAAGTCGGCCGAAGATGTCCGAGATCCCGTAGAAGCCCTTGGCGTAGAGCAATCCGACCAGCCCACCCAGAATGCCGATCAGTGCGAACCAGAGAAGGTGGGACGGATTCGTGAAGTGGTAGCTGGAGTTGAAGCCGAACAGCGGTGTGTATCCCACTGCGGCACCAAAGATGACGTATCCGAGGATGGAGGCCACAAAGCTCGGAAGGAGCGCTTCGGCATCGAAGTCGTCCCGATACAGAATCTCGGTGGCCAACACTGCGCCCCCGAGCGGAGCACCGAAGATGGCGCCGATCCCCGATCCGATCCCGGCCATCACCGCGATGCGGGCGTCTGCTGGGCTCAGGTCCAACTCCCTGGCCAGCAGCGAGGCGAAGCCGGCGCTGATCTGGCCCGTTGGACCCTCGCGGCCACCGGAGCCACCCGATCCGATCGTGAGCGCCGAAGCGACGATCTTGACGATCACTGCTCGGAAGCGGATGCCTCTGGGATTGTGGTGCACGGCAGAGATGGCCGCGTCGGTCCCATGGCCTTCAGCCTCCGGAGCGAACCGAAAGACGAGGATCCCGCCCAGCAACGCTCCCAACCCCACCACCAGCGGCAACGCCCAAGGCCGCGAGAACGAAGCCGAGGCTGCGTGTCCGCCCTCACCCGCGGGTGTCGGCACGTGATAGCCGGCCAGCACACCGAGGAAGAAGTGCGTACAGGCGAGGAGCGCCTCATAGAAGACGATGGCCCCCACGCCGGCCATCGTCCCGATGAGAACGCCGAGCACCAGCCACTTCTGCAAGTACGACGTGCCGGAGAGCCAACGTGACGCTCTGGCCATGACTGCCCGCCATGAGGTTCGCCGAAAGATGGTCATGGCCTGAGGGCAAGCATCTAGAGGTCCCAGCCCGCTGACCAGTCCTGCTCGGGAACCTCGCCGGCAGCAGCAGAGAGGCGCTGCAAGGAGTCGACCAGTGCTGTCTGCTGTTCCCTGGGGATTGCCTTCAGAAGATCGGTGATCTCCGCCCGTCGTCGCTCCGTGACCGCATGGACCAGAACCTGGCCCTTCTCGCTCAGACTCAATCGGATCAGTCGTCGGTCACCACGCTCGTGCCGGCGCTGCACGAGCCCTTTGCGGATCAGTCGATCGCACATTCGGGTCGCGGTCGGTGGGGTCACGTCGATCGCTTCGGCCAGGGCGGCCAGGCTCTGAGGCCCACGGGATGCCAGCACGACAAGGGTGCGGTACTGCGTGAGCGTCACTTCCTCGGCCACGTCGCCGAGCGAGCGTGCCGCCACGGCTACGAGAACACGACTTGCGCTCAGCACCGCATCAACGACGGGGTCACGGCCGACCTTGGGTGTCACCACTTGGGCAGGCATATACTAATGATTGTAGTAGCTAATTACCTGACTTTCCGAGCGCCGGGCCGGGAACCCCGGTGCCTTCGAGAGTGTGCTGGCCGATCTCGCGGGCACAGCTGGTCGAGCCCCAATCTTCGGGCTCCTGCAGCAGGGGACTCTCTGCGTCGGCATCCAGTGGAGGTGAAGCGATCACAGCGGCGCAGCCGGAGGCGTACCTGGCGGCGGATGCCATTGTCGCCAGGTAGGTGATGGGGGCGACCCGGACGTGGCCGTGCCGCCGCAGGCGGGACGCTTGCCCTACGGCTTTCGTGGCTGCATCCAGCTTCGGACGAAGCAGAGGGCTCCAATGACACGCCAAAGGTGAGCGATTGAAAACTCGTGGATTGGATGCCGAGGGTTCCCCAGGGGAGCGTTACGAATCCGTAAATCCCGAAGGCTCCAACATCTGCGATCGCTCCGCGTTGCTGGAAGCCCCTCGTGCACGTTCCCAAGCGGCGTTCTCGAATGCTCTCAACCCATGGAATGACTACGGCAACCTCGCGCCTTTCCGCCCGATTCACGGGTATAGCTCGCACCCGCTTGTGTCTCATCACGCCAGACCTGGGAACCACCGACCATCGCGTGCAGCCAGACTGCGAATTGCCATCGCCGCGACACACGGGGGCGGAGGCACTTGCCTCCGAGTTCCGTGCATGTGAGCCGTCGACAGTTGCACGGACTCCGACAGTCATGCCGCGGTGACTCCGAGAAGATGCGGCTCGGACGCCAGTACAGTGATCCACGGAGAGCCGGGAAGCCTGGTCGGCAGCCTGTCGATCGCGGAAGGACTCCCCCTAGGTGGCTCTGGCAGGTATTGGCTTCCTACTCGGCGCAGTCGTCAGCTTGGCCACCAGCTGGGTCCTCGTGTCCCGGCTGGAGCGGGTGGGCGAGCGGTTCGGATTGTCCGAGGCGCTACTGGGAATCGTTGCTGCATTGGCGGCCGATGCTCCCGAGATCACCGCTTCGATCACTGCGCTGAGTCAGCACGAGAAGGCGATTGGTGCCGGAGTGGTGATCGGCTCAAATGTCTTCAACCTGGCAGCCCTTCTCGGACTCGGAGCTGTTGCCGCAGGCTTCATCGCCCTCCATCGGAGGGTGGTGCTGCTCGGCGGGGCCGTTGGCCTGTGGGTGGCGGTGCTGTGCATGGCCGCAGTCGAGGGCGTGCTGAGTCCAGTGGTGAGCCTTGGCGTCGCCCTCGTAGCGATCATCCCCTACCTCGTGGTACTTGGCGTAGCTGGTTCCAGGCTCGAGCTCCTGCCAGGGCCAAAGAGGGCAAAACGCTGGATCATCTCGGCCGTTAACGAGGAGGAGCTCGAGCTCGAGGTGGCCATCCGACCCACACGTGGTCGACCGATCGATGCGCTCGTGGCCCTTGGGGCGCTCGTGGTCGTGGTGGCGGCCAGCATCGCCATGGAGCGGGGAGCCTCAACCTTGGGCCACCACTTCCATGTGGCGGATGTCGTGATCGGTGGCATCGTACTGGCCGCAGTAACGAGCCTGCCCAATGCCGTCGCCGCCGTGCACCTCGCCCGGATAGGAAGAGGGGCGGCGGCATTCTCTACCGCCCTCAACTCCAACAACTTCAACGTGCTGGCAGGTCTACTCATTCCGGGCGTCATTCTGGGACTGTCGACTCCGTCTACCCCAGGAACTCTCACGGCAGCCTGGTACGTCGGGTTGACCGTGCTGACTTTGGTTCTCGCCTATCTCGGGCGGGGACTCGGGCGCCGGGCCGGGTGGTCCATCATTGCCGGCTACGTCATCTTTGTCGTCTGCCTCGTAGGAGTGTCCTGACGGTGCCTCGCACTCTTCGTTCGGGAATTGGAGATGGCCTCAGGATCGGTGAGGTCGTCGGATCGAATCCAACCACCCATACATCCAGTCGCTGAGTCCGCTGGTCTGGGGCAACGTGTAGGTCGTGCCCATTCGCCAAGCGAAGCTACTGAGACCCTGTCGCCGCACGCGAATCGTATGTTCGAGGGGTTCGAACATCGCAATTCGCCTCGGTAGACCAACTCCAGCCAGAAATCCCGATCTACCAGGGAACACGTTGTGATTTTTACAACACGGTGGAGACGATGGGACTCGAACCCACGACCCCCTGCTTGCAAAGCAGGTGCTCTAGCCAACTGAGCTACGTCCCCGTGCACGGGCATCACCCGCCCCACCTCCGGATCCTCATGACGCGCCATGCTCAAAGTGCGCGTCGCCGAGAGGAAGGAGAGGTAGCTCAAGATTAGGCGAAGAGGAGTGCGGCCTGGATCCGCCAGCCCGATCGTCAGCGCTGCGACGGCTGAGCGGTCCGCGAAGCCGCCCAGCAGCTCGCCGAGTGCCCGTCGCGGGTGCCCGCGCGAGCCGCCCGGCGATCATGCCGATCGCGGTCGGCACCGTCGGATGGTGACCCGGAGGCCGATGAACACCTCGGCCGTAGTTGCAGTCCGCGGCAAGATCCCTAAGAGTGACCTCATGGTCCTCACCCCACTGCACCCGGACCGACTGCTCCCCGCCGACCCCACGACCCGATCGGTCGCCCGCACCTTGTACGCCCAGGTGCGCCAACTCCCGGTGCTCGCCGCCCACGGCCATGTCGATGCGCGACTGCTCCTCGGCGACCAGCCCTTCGCCGACGCTGCGAGCCTCCTCGTCACCGGCGACCACTACGTGCTGCGGGTGCTCCATTCGGTCGGGGTGGCGCCCGAGGCGCTGGGACTCGGGGGCCGACCGGTCGAGCCCACCGAGGTCTGGCGGAGCTTCTGCGCGCACTGGGATGACTTCCGAGGCACAGCGATGCGTGCCTGGCTCGAGTACCAGCTGGTCGAGCTCTTCGACGTCGAGCTGCCGCTGCTCGCCGGGACCGCCACCGAGTCCTTCGACGCCGTCGGTGCGCGTCTGGCCGAGCCGGCGTTTCGTCCACGAGCCCTCTTCGACCGCTTCGGCATCGAGGTGCTCTCCACCACTGACCGGCCCGGCGCGGACTTCGCCGCCCACGATGCCCTCAAGTCCGCCGGGCTCAACGTCGTCCCGACGCTGCGTCCCGACGAGCTCACCGATCCGACACGGCCCGCGTGGCGCGACGCCGTCGAGTCCGCCGGTGTCGCCTCCTACGACGAGCTGCTCGCCCACCTGCGTACCGAGCGCCAGCGGAGCGCCGAGCACGGTGCGGTGGCGACCGACCACGGCCACGCCCTGCCACTGACCGAAGACCTCGAACCGGTTGAGGCCAGAACCCTCTTCGGGCGCCTCGTGAAGAACGAGGCGGGCCCGGGGGACGCCGAGCGGTTCGCCGCCAACATGGTGACCCAGATGGCCCTCATGGCACTCGACGACGGTCTGGTGCTCCAGCTGCATACCGGCGTGGTGCGCGACCACGACGGACCGGCGGCCGCCCGCTTCGGCAGCGACATTGGCTCCGACTTCCCACTGCCGGTGCACTTCACCACCGGGCTTCGGCCGATGCTCGAGCGGGTGGGTGACGAGCCGGGTCTTCGGATCGTGCTCTTCACCATGGACGAGTCCGCCTTCAGCCGGGACCTCGCCCCGCTCGCCAGCTACTACCCGGCCGTCCACCTCGGCGCCCCATGGTGGTTCCTCGACGCGCCCGACGCAATGGCCCGGCACTTCGCCGCCACGGTCGAGTCGGCCGGGTACGCCAAGCTGACCGGCTTCGTCGACGACACCCGGGCGTTCTGCTCGATCCCCGCCCGCCACGACATGGCCCGCCGGGCGATCGCCTCGCACCTGGCGCGCCAGGTCACCGAGCACCGCCTCAGCATCGAAGAGGCCTCCGAGGTCGCCTACGCCTATGCGTACGGGCAGCCCAAGTCGCTGTACCGCCTGTGACTGCCCGACTCTCCCGGCACACTTTCGAGTCGGGGCCGACGCCGCCGGTGCGGATCGTGCACCTCGGGCCCGGAGCGTTTCACCGCGCCCACCAGGCCTCCTACACCGAGCGAGCCGGCGACGGATGGGGCATCGCCGCGCTGACCCAGCAGTCGAGGACCGCCCTCGAGCAGCTCGGACCCCAGGACGGCCTTTACACCGTGCTCACCCGAGGGCCCGAACGCGACGAGGCGAGTGTGGTGTCGGCCATCGCCGAGGTGCTCGACGGGACGGGCCCGAGCGCCACCGAGCTCCTGGCCCGGCCCGAGGTCCAGGTCGTCACCCTCACCGTCACCGAGGCCGGCTACCAGCCGGGATCGGCGGCCCTCCGCCGGTTGCTCGACGGGCTCGAGGCGCGGCGCCGGACCGCGGCGGCACCACTCACCCTCGTCTCGTGCGACAACCTCTCGTCCAACGGTGCGGTCCTGCGCCGGGAGCTCCTGGCCGCCTGCGCCGGCACGGAGCTCGCCTCCTACCTCAACGCCGCGTGCAGCTTCCCCTCGACCGTGGTCGATCGCGTCACGCCGGCGACGACGCCCGCCGACCTGGCCATCGTCGAAGGCCTGCTCGGGATGGAGGACCGCGCTGCGGTGGTCACCGAGCCGTTCAGCCAGTGGGTCCTCGAAGACGACTTCCGGGCCGGTCGTCCCGCCTGGGAGCGCGCGGGTGCACGGTTCGTCGGTGACGTGGTGCCCTTCGAACGCCGCAAGCTCCGGCTGCTCAACGCTGGCCACTCACTGCTCGCGTACCTCGGTGCGCCCCGGGGCCACGCCTTCGTGCACCAGGCGCTCGCCGACGAGTGGGTGCACGCACGACTCGTGGCCCTCTGGGCCGAGGCCCGGCGCTTCCTCGACGCCGGCCCGGACGAGGAGGCGCTCGAGTACTGCGCCGAGCTCGAGCGGCGCTGGTCGAACGAGCGCCTCTCCCACCGGCTCGAACAGATCGCGGCCGACGGCTCCTTCAAACTGCGTGAGCGCATCGTCCCCACCCTTGCGGCCGCCCGCCGCGCCGGCGTCGACGCCCCGGCTTGCGTGCTGGTGCTGGCCGGCTGGATCGTCCATCTCCGTGCCGATGGGCCGCTCGCCGTGCGCGACCGGGCGATCGACCGGCTCGCAGGGGTCCCAGGGTCGCCGGTCGGGCCCGCTGTGGCCGACGCCCTCGGTGTGCTCGCCGAGGATCTCGGACGGGACTCGGCGCTGTCCGCTCAGGTCGCCGGCGAGGTCGACCGGCTCGAAGGTTCCGGGCCCGGTTCCTTCGCGAGACGGTAGAGGAGCTCGCCGGCGTCGGGCACCACCAGGAGTTCGGGGTCGTCGACGGCGCGGCGCTCCCACTCGGCCACGTCGATGCCCGCCGGGTCGCGGTAGCCGAGCCCGTGGGCCCGACAGGTGGCCTCGTCGATCCCGGTGGCCAGTGTGACTCGGATGCGTGCCTGTTCGCCT
>Ga0302150_10001009_pt1 | contig 12268 bp, 12 predicted proteins | sample I_Bog_N1_2_FD_198635 | JGI IMG/M metagenome (GOLD analysis project Ga0302150, IMG submission 198635) | Peat permafrost microbial communities from Stordalen Mire near Abisko, Sweden - I_Bog_N1_2 | ecosystem: Environmental > Terrestrial > Soil > Wetlands > Peat | place: Sweden: Abisko, Stordalen... | reverse complement strand
CCCGTCCCGCACCCCAGATTGGCGACACTCGACCGGGAACCGCAACCCCGCACGTGCCCAGTGGCCAGCCCGGCGGCGCCAATCGGCGACGTCGTGGCGGCCGCGGTCGCGGTGGCCAGGGTGGTCAGGGCGTCCCACCTCGTAATCAAAACCAGACCCGCAACGCCGACGCGCCCGTAGAGGCGTCCGCGCCCGAGGCGAGCACGTCAGAGAACGGAGCGGGTCGCGCGAAGGGCCGTCGACGTCGGGGAAGCGAACGGCGCACCCGTGCTCAAGGTCGCTACCTCATGTGCGTGCACACCACCAAAGAGGCCACGCACATCGCCACCCTCGAAGGCCGTTCAATGGTCGAGTACACGGTGGCCAAGGCCGCCGACGAGACCAACCAAATCGACGGAAACATCTACGTGGGTCGAATCCAGAACGTGCTGCCGGGCATGGAACTCGCGTTCGTGGACATCGGTATCCCTAAGAACGCCGTGCTGTATCGAGGCGATATCTCCTTCGATGACGAAGACGTCGAAGGACCGACCCACAGCGGCCGGCGAATCGAAGAAATGATTCGCGCCGGTCAGACCGTGGTCTGCCAGGTCACCAAGAACGCCATCGGCGCCAAGGGCGCTCGACTCACCCAGGAGGTTTCGATACCGGGCCGCTTCGCCGTGCTCGTGCCCAACTCTTCGACCATCGGCATCTCCAAGCGTCTGCCCGACGGTGAACGTCGTCGACTTCGCAAGATCATCGACGACGTCAAGCCCGAACGCCACGGGATAATCATTCGCACCGCCGCCGAGGGCGTCACGGCCGAAGACCTCGCGCGCGACGTGACTTCGCTCTCTGAGAAGTGGGCCGCTATCGAGGCCGAAGTCGCCAAGTCCAATCAGCCGCGTCTGGTGTACCGGGACCTAGACCTCGCCGTGCGCGTGCTGCGCGAGGAACTCAACGAGGACTACCGCGGGGTCATCATCGACGACCTGGAGCTCTTTGAAAAGGTGCGCGAGTACGTCCTCGCGGTCAATCCCGAACTCGCAGACCGTATCGAGTACTACGACCGCGCCAGCGAGGAACTTCCTTTGTTCGAGCGCTACTTCGTGCACGAACAGTTGCACCGGGCTCTGGACCGCAAGGTCTTCCTGCCTTCGGGTGGTTCGCTCATCATCGAGCGCACCGAGGCCCTGACGGTGATCGACGTGAACACCGGCAAGAACGTCGGTACGACCAACCTCGAAGAGACCGTCTTTCGCAACAATCTCGAGGCCGCCGAGGAAGTGGCTCGCCAACTGCGCCTGCGTGACATCGGCGGGATAATCGTGATCGACTTCATCGACATGGAGGCCAAGGCCAACCGCGAGGCCGTCGCCTCGGCCCTTCGCCAGGCCCTCTCGCGTGACAAGACCCGCACGCAGGTCTTTGACATCTCAGAACTGGGACTCGTGGAGATGACGCGAAAGCGCGTCAACGAGGGCCTTTTGGAGTCGGTGTCCTCGGTGTGCGCGGTCTGTGACGGGCGCGGTTTCGTGGTCGCGACGGGACTGTGACCAGCCGGAGTTTTGCTAGTATGGAAACCTTATGTACGCCGTCATCCGAGTAGGAACATCCCAAGAACGAGTCACCGAGGGTCAGGTGGTGCGCGTGGACCTGCGGCCCGAAGCGGTGGGTGATTCCATAGCTTTTGAGCCGGTTCTGCTGGTCGATGGCGACAGCGTCGTGGCCGGACCCGCCCTCAAGGGCGCCAGCGTCAGCGCGACGATCATCGGAGACGAAAAGGGCCCCAAGATTCGCGCCCTCACCTACAAGCCCAAGTCGATCCAGCGCAAGCGTTGGGGGCATCGCCAAAAGTACTCAACGGTCGAGATCACCAAGATCTCGCCCAAATAGGCCCAAGGAGCTGCGATGTCAAAGACCAAAGGTGGCGGTTCTACCCGAAACGGCCGCGACTCCAACGCCCAGCGTCTGGGCGTTAAGACATTCGACGGCACTGCCGTAAAGACTGGGAGCATCATCATCCGCCAACGGGGCACCCTGTTTCACCCGGGTAAGAACGTGGGCATTGGTAAAGATGACACCCTTTTCGCGCTCGCTGAGGGAACCGTGAAGTTTGGATACCGAGGCGGCCGAAAGCTCGTTGACGTTCTCGTTGATTGAGCTTTCCTCCTAAAACGAAAAACCCCCGGGTTCGCCCGGGGGTTTTTCGTTGAAAAGACGACTTACATTGCGGCCTTGACGGTCTTTTTGAACGTGGAGCCAATGGAAACCTTCGGCGCGCGCGACGCCTTGACCTGAATGGCTTCGCCGGTCTGAGGGTTGCGGGCGGTACGAGCCTTGCGCTCAACGCGCTCGAAGGAAAGAAAGCCCGAAAGTACGATCTTCTCGCCACCCGTCACTCCCTTTACCACCACTTCTTCAAAGGCCTTGAGGACCTCAGCTACCGTGTTCTTGGCTGCGCCACTCTCGGCAACAATTGCATCTACTAACTCGGCCTTGTTCACCGGTCGACTCCTTACTCTTCGTTGAAACGGACTGGGAGTGTTCCCAGCAACCGGAGCCATCTTTATCGCAAAAGTGTTGAAAAATGGGGATTTCTGGCCACTAATCACCCGCGGCGTTCGTTCGGGCACGTCGAAATCCCTGTTCGGAGGCTTTTTCGAATTTTCTTGGAAAATGCTGCTTTTGAGCCAAAAGTCTACGATGAACCCATGGATTACTTGAATCGAGAGCATTTGGCGACATTGGCGGCACAGGAGCGGCGTCGCTACCACGACCAGCACCCACGGTCGTTCGAATTGCACGCCAACGCCGAACATCTTTTCGCCCGCGTGCCCATGACGTGGATGAACAAGTGGCCGGGCGGATTTCCGCTGGGTTTTTCGAGCGCGCACGGCGCAGTCGTACGTGATCTGGACGGTCACGACCTGGTGGACTTCGCGCTCGGCGACACCGGCGCCTTCGCGGGCCATTCCCCGAACGCGCTGGTGCGCGCCCTGGACAAGCGCGTCGGGATCGACGGCGGCGTGACGACCATGATGCCCAACGAGGACGCCGAGTGGGTCGCCGCGGAACTGTCGCGCCGCTTCGGGCTCGCCCAGTGGTCGTTCAGTCTTTCGGCGACCGACGCGAACCGCTGGCTCTTGCGCTTGGTGCGCCTCGCCACGGGTCGGCCCAAGGTCCTGGTGTTCTCCTACTCCTACCACGGTTCGGTCGATGAGACCTTCGTCGTGCTCGACGAATACGGTCGCTGCGTGAGCCGCCCCGGCAACGTCGCGCCCGCGGTGGACCCGAGCACCACCACGCGCGTGGTGGAATTCAACGACCTCGAAGGCTTGCGGCGCGAACTGGCCCACGGCGACGTCGCGGCGGTCTTGAGCGAGCCGGCGCTCACCAATATCGGCATCGTGTTGCCGGAACCCGGTTTTCTAAAGGGCGTGCGCGAAGCGTGCGACGCGACCGGGACGCTGCTCATCCTCGACGAGACGCACACGTTTTCTGCGGGTCCGGGCGGGGCGACGCGGCGATGGCACCTCGCTCCCGACGCGATCACCATTGGTAAATCGTTGGGCGGCGGCGTGCCCTGCGGGGCCTACGGACTGAGCGGGGACCTGGCGCGCCGGGTGACCGAAGCGCTCGGCACCGGCGCGGACATCGTCGACGTGGGTGGCGTCGGGGGCACCCTGGCGGGAAACGCCCTGAGCCTCGCCGCGATGCGTGCGGTGCTCGATGAGGTGCTGACCGACGAGTCCTTTGGGCCAATGGAGGAACTCGCGACGTTGTTCGCCCACGACGTGCGCGACGCCATTATCACCCACGACCTGCCGTGGTCGGTGAGCCAGTTAGGCGCCCGGTGTGAATACCGATTCGCCAGTCCCGCACCCACCACGGGTGGCGCCTCGATGCGAAGCGCTGACGCACTACTCGAGGAGTACCTGCACCTCTGTTGCGTGAATCGCGGCGTCCTACTCACGCCCTTTCACAACATGGCGCTGATGTCGCCCGCGACGACGCTGTCCCAGGTGCAACGTCACGGCGTGGTGTTCAACGAGGCACTCGACGAACTCGTTCGCTGAGAGTCCGTTTGAGGGTGGTCCTAGGATGGCTCCGTGTCCAACTTCGTCGATTCGGCCCAATTGCACGCCAAAGGTGGCGACGGCGGGGCGGGTTGCGTGAGTTTCCGACGCGAGGCCCACGTCGCCAAGGGTGGACCCGACGGTGGCGACGGCGGCAAGGGCGGGGACGTCTGGCTCGTCGCGGACAACAATCAGGCGTCGCTGCTCGGCTTTCGCGACCACCCGTTTCGACGCGCCACCGACGGTCAACACGGCACCTCCAAGCGCCAGCACGGCTCGCGGGGCAAGGACACGATCGTGAAGGTGCCCCAGGGCACGATGGTCTACACCCAGGCCGGCGAGATGTTGGTGGACCTGAAGGGCCCCGGTGACCGGTGGCTCGCTGCCGAAGGCGGTCTCGGCGGCCAGGGCAACGCGCGCTTCCTCTCGAATCATCGGCGGGCCCCGGCCTTCGCCGAACAGGGCGAGGTGGGCGAGGAACACTGGTTCAACCTGGAATTGAAGCTCGAGGCCGACGTAGCGCTCATCGGGTTTCCCAACGTCGGTAAGTCGACGCTCATCGCGCGCGTCTCGGCCGCTCGGCCCAAGATCGCCGACTACCCCTTTACCACCCTCGTTCCGAACCTGGGTGTGGTGCGCGTGGGCGAGCGAAGCGCTCGTCGCGAGGACGCCACCGAGTTCGTCATGGCCGACATCCCGGGACTGATCGAAGGGGCTGCCGCGGGTCGGGGTCTCGGTCACGAATTCCTGCGCCACGTCGAGCGCGCCCGCGTGCTGTGCGTCTTGCTCGACCTTTCGGACCTGGCGCCCTGCTCACCCGAGGAACAGTTGTCGGTGCTCTTGGGCGAACTCGGCGACTACCAGGCCGATCTGCTCGAACGTCCGCGCGTGGTCGTGGGCTCCAAGGACGACGTCGCCGCGTACGAGATGCCCGGCGTGCTGACGATCTCCTCGCTGACGGGCGTGGGCATCGACGAGTTGGTCGCGCGTCTGGCGGGACTCGTGCTCGAGGCCCGCGCCGAAGAGGCCAAGAAGCTCGAGTACGAGGTCGTCGTGCACAAACCCCTGCCCGACGAGATCAAGGTCACGCGCCAGTCACCGAACTCGTGGCTCGTCGAGGGTCGACCGGCGCTTCGTGCGGTTCGGTTCCAGGACCTCACCGACGACGAGGCGCTCGCCGAGATCGTGCGGCGTCTGCGCGCGTTGGGCGTGGACCGGTTGTTGACGCGCGCGGGGGTGCTCGACGGGGACGTCGTGACGATTGGTCCACTCTCCTTTGAGTGGTGGCGTGACGAGGTCGGTGCGGGTCTGGACCGCGGTGATCACCACCGGGCCACTCGGCGCGAACGACTGGCCCGTCACGGACGACTGGACCTGGGCGACGGCGATGAGTAAGAGCGTCGTCGTCAAGCTCGGCACCTCCTCGGTGACCGACGCCACGGGCGGGGTCGACTACGACGTCCTGGTGAACATCGCCGCGGACGTCGTCCAGTTGCGCCAGCAGGGTTGGCGCGTGGTCGTGGTGACTTCGGGCGCGATCACGGCGGGCTGGGCCGAAGTGGGCGGCGGCAAGCAGCGACCGAGCGACGCGGCGACGCTGCAAGCGGTCTCCGCGGTCGGCCAGCCGCTGTTGATGCACGCGTGGCGCAACGCCTTTGGCGAAGTGAGCACGGCCGTGGGCCAAGTGCTGCTCGCGCCCCTGGACTTCAGTCACCGCGGCCAGTACCTGCACGCGCGAGGCACACTCGAATCGCTCCAGTCCCTGGGCGTGGTGCCGATCGTGAACGAGAACGACGCCGTCGCCGACGAAGAGATTCGCTTCGGGGACAACGACCGGCTCGCTGCGCTCGTGGCGAACCTGGTGGGTGCGACGCACCTGGTACTGCTCACCGACACCGACGGACTGCTCACCGCCGACCCGCGTCTCGATCCTTCGGCGACGCTGATCGAAGAGGTCAACGCCATCGACGCCGACCTCGTGGGGGTGGCGGGCTCCTCGGGAACCGACGTGGGCAGCGGCGGCATGGCCTCGAAACTGGCCGCGGCGCGCATGGCAACCTGGTCGGGGATCACGACGGTGATCGCCTCGGCGAGGTCGCGCACCGCGCTGCAGAAGGCCCTCAGCCCCAAGACCGGTTTTGGTACGACGTTTCACCCGCGCGCCGAGCGTCTGTCGGCTCGCAAGTCCTGGATCGCCTTCGCGGTCGCGAGCCGTGGGACCTTGCGGATAAACCAGGGCGCGCTCGAGGCGCTGGAGAACGACGGACGCAGTTTGTTGCGCGTGGGCGTCGAGTCGTTCGAGGGGGACTTCGCCGAGGGTGACGCGGTCGACGTGCGGGGCCCCGAGGACCAGATCATCGCGAAAGGACTCGTTCGCACGAGTGCGGAGGGATTCGGCGAGGGCGAGGACGTGGTCGTGCACCGTGACGACCTGGTCTTGCTCCGCAGGGCCTAGACCCTCAATTACGCTGAGGGCATGACTATGGAAGAACTCACGACCCAGGGCCGCGCCGTGCGCGAGGCGTCCAAGGCCCTCGCTCAGGCCTCCGACGAGCAACGCCGCGGCGTCCTCGAGCGCGTCGCGGACTTGCTCGAGGAACTCCAGGACGAGCTGTTGGCGGTCAACGCCGCCGAGGTCGCGGCCTACGACGAGTCGGGACCTGGTCGGGACCGTCTCACCCTCACCAAGGGGCGCATCGAGGCGATGGCGTCGGCGTTGCGCGAGATCGCCGCCGCGCCTGATCCCCTCTTTGAGGTCGTGGACCGCAACGTGCGCCCGAACGGGCTTCGCGTCGAACGACTGCGCGTGCCCCTCGGGGTGATCGGTGTCGTCTACGAGAACCGTCCGAACGTGACGAGCGACGTCGCGGGACTGTGCATTCGTAGCGGTAACGCCGCGTACCTGCGTGGTTCGTCGTCGGCGTGGCGCACGAACAAGATGATCGTCGGGCTCTGGAATGAGGCGCTCGCCAAAGAGGGTCTGCCCGAGAACGCCGTCGCGCTCGTCGAAGACCCCAGCCACGAGGTGGCCACGGCGTTCATGCAGATGACCGACGTCTTGGACTGTCTCATCCCGCGCGGCGGCCCGAGTCTGATCAAGGCGATGCGCGAACACGCGCGCGTTCCCTACGTCCTGGACGGTGACGGTAACTGTCACGTCTACGTCGACGAGTTCGCCGACCTCGATAAGGCCCTCGCGATCGTCGTGAACGCCAAGACCTCGCGACCGGGGGTCTGCAACGCCGCCGAGACGCTGATCGTGCACGAGAAGGTCGCCTCGACGTTTCTGGTGGCGCTGAGCGTGGCGATGCCCGAAGTCGAACTACGCGTCGACGAGCGCGCCAAGTGGATACTGCCCGACGCGACCCCGGCGAGCGAGTCGGACTTCGAACACGAATTCCTCGACCTCATAATGGCGGTCAAGATCGTGAACTCGCTCGACGAAGCAGTGGCCCACGTCTCGCGTTACGGGACCGGTCATTCCGAGGCGATCGTCACCGAAGACCTCGCTCGAGGCGAGGAGTGGATTCGACGGGTCGACGCCGCCGCGGTGCTCGTGAACGCTTCCACGCGCTTCATCGACGGCGGCGAGTTGGGCCTCGGCGCTGAGGTTGGCATCTCGACCCAGAAGTTGCACGCGCGCGGCCCCATGGGGCTTCGTGAACTGACCTGTCTGAAGTGGGTCGTGCGAGGCGAAGGACAGGTCCGATGAGCGCTCTGGACCCGCGAGAGGAACTCGCGAAACGACTCGGGCTCTTGCACGTGCCGCCGGTACGCTTCGACTCACCCCACGAGATTCAAAAACTGCTCGCCGAGAACGACTACCTGAGCGACGAGGCCATCGCGTCGGTGACGTTCCTCGCGGACCGGCTCGCCAAGCCCGTGCTCGTCGAGGGTCCGGCCGGTACCGGCAAGACCGCCCTGGCCCAGGCGGTGGCGGATTCGATCGGCGCGCGGCTCATCCGACTCCAGTGTTACGAAGGGCTCGACGAGAGCAAGGCTCTCTACGAGTGGAACTACCGCAAGCAGCTGTTGCGCATCCAGGCCGGGCGACCCGAAGGCTCCGCCGAGGAGTGGGCCCACCTCGAAGAGGACATCTTCGCCGAGGAGTTCCTGCTCACGCGACCCTTGCTCGAGGCGATCACCGCGACCGATCCGGTAGTGCTGCTCATCGACGAGGTGGACCGGGTCGAACTCGAGACCGAGGCGCTGCTCTTGGAGATCCTGTCCGAATATCAGGTCTCGATTCCCGAGTTGGGAACGGTTCGCGCCAAGCAGATCCCGATGGTGTTCCTCACGTCGAACAACACGCGCGAACTCTCCGAGGCGCTAAAGCGGCGCTGCCTGTACCTCTACGTGGGTTATCCCACCATCGAGCGAGAACGCGACATCATCCTCGCGCGCGTGCCGGGCATATCGGCGGTGCTCGCCGAGCAGATCGCCCAGGTCGTTCGCTCTCTTCGCACGCTCGACTTGAAGAAGGCGACTTCGGTCTCCGAGACCCTGGACTGGGCGCGCACGCTCGTGGTGCTCGGACGTGAGGAGATCGGCGAACAGGACGCGGCCGACACGCTGCACATCTTGTTGAAGTATCAGTCTGACATAGAGCGAGCCACCAAAGAACTCCTCGGTCGCTCGAAGCCCGTTGCTTAATCTCCTGGGCGACTTCATCGCAGAACTACGTGCCGCGGGCATCCCGGTCTCGATGAGCGAGCACGTCGACGCCGCGCGCGCGGTCCAGGTCATCGACCTGTCGGACCGAGCACTGGTCAAGAGCTCGCTCGCCGCGACGCTCGTGAAGGACGGCGACCACTTGCCGGTTTTCTCCACGGCCTTCGAGGTGTTCTTCGCGAACCGTGCCTTCGATTCGGTGGCGGACCTGATGGACGGTGTCGAGGCGCAGTCGCCCGAGGGCGCCACCGGCGCGTCGGGACCAGGACAGGCACCCGGTGAGGGTGGCGGGGCGTCTTCGTCGATGTCCGCGGCGGAGCTGGCTGACTTGCTCTTTCGGGCCCTTCGCGAGGGCAACCGTGACGACCTTCGTCGCGCCGCCGCCGAAGCGGTCACGCGTTACGCCGGCGTCGAGCCGGGCCGGCCGGTGGGTGGCACGTACTACCTGTACCGGACGCTTCGAAACCTCGAACTCGACGCGCTCGAACGACGCCTCAGTGAGGCGAGCCTGGCCGACCAGAACACCAGTGACGCGCTCGCCGAGCGCCTCAGTCGCGACGAGGCGCACGCGCGCATCGAACAGCTGAAGTCCGAGATCGAGCGCGAGATCCGCGAACGACTGGTCGAGGATCGCGGCGCCGAGGCGCTCGCCAAGTCGGTGCGCAGGCCCCTGCCCGAGGACATCGACGTCATGCACGCCAACCGCGACGAGATGGCCCAACTCGAACGGGCTCTACGACCCCTCAGTCGCAAGCTCGCCGTGCGCCTCGCGCGCCGGCGCCGCCGTCGCCGGCGCGGTCCGGTCGACCTTCGCCACACCGTGCGCCGGAGCTTATCGACCGGCGGGGTACCGATCGACCTTCGCTTCAAGCCGCCGCGTCCCGCCAAGCCCGAGATCATCGTCATCGCCGACATCTCGGGATCGGTGGCGTCGTTCGCGCGATTCACGTTGCATCTGGTGCACGCGATCAGCTCGCAGTTCTCCAAGGTCCGCAGCTTCGTCTTCGTCGACGGTCTGGACGAGGTGAGCCAACTCTTCGAAGGAGTGGACGACCCCGCCGAGGCGGTCGCGCGCATCAACGCCGAGGCCGACGTCATCGCCTTTGACGGCCACTCGGACTACGGACGGGCCTTTCTCACCTTCCACGAGCGCTTCGCGGACCAGCTGACCAAGCGCTCGACGATCCTCATCCTCGGTGACGCGCGCAACAACTACCACCAGGCCCACGTCGAGGTGATCGCGGACCTCAAGTACCGCTCAAAAGCCGTCTACTGGTTGAACCCCGAGCCGACGAGCTACTGGAATAGTGGTGACTCGATCGTGAGCCAGTACGCGCCCTACTGCGAACGCGTGGTCGAGTGTCGCACGCTGCGCCAACTCGAAGCCTTCGTGGGTGAACTGGCGTGAGCGCGGTCGAACCGCCCCCGGGCTTTCGCACGCGCGGGGACCAACCAACCGGGACGCGCTTGTTGCTCGTGCGCCACGGCGAGGCGCACTGCAACGCCCGCGGCGTGGTCGGTGGACCGCTCGGCTGCGGGGGACTCACGGACCTGGGCCGTCGTCAGGTGCACGCCTTATGCGACCGACTCGTGTACTCGGGCGAACTCGGCGAAGCGACGGCGCTCTACACGTCGGTGTTGCCGCGCGCGATCGAGACCGCGACGTTACTTCGCGCGGGACTGCCGGCCCTTAGCCCGGTCGAGGACTGCGACCTCTGTGAACTGCACCCAGGCGAGGCTGACGGTCTCACCTGGCAAGAGTTGGTCGACCGTTTCGGTGCGCCGGACTGGGACAAGGACCCCGACCAGCCCCTCGCCCCGGGCGGCGAATCGTGGACCCAGTTCTACGAACGTTGCGTCGGTGCCCTCGAGGACATCGTCGCACGTCACGAGGGCGAACTGGTGGTGCTCGTCGTCCACGGCGGGGTCATCGAACAAGCCATGAAACTCGTCGAGGGGCGAGCGGCGGGCGTGCGGCTTCGACTGAACACCGAGAACGCGTCGATGACCGAGCTCGAGTTCAAGGGCGATCGACGTCGACTGCTGCGCTACAACGACCGCGCGCCCCTCGCCGCGGAGTAGCCCTGCAGGAATTCGGCCACGTGAAAAGCCATGTCCAGACTCTGGGTGGCGTTCAGGCGCGGGTCACAGATCGAGGTGTAGTTGGTCGCCAGGTCCCCTTCGACGAGCCGCGATCCTCCACCCAGGCACTCGGTGACGTTGTCGCCGGTGAGTTCGATGTGCAGGCCGCCGGGCCAGGTGCCAAGGGACTCGTGGACCTGGAAGAACGACGCGACCTCGGACAAGATGTCATCGAAGCGCCGAGTCTTCTGGCCGCCCGAGGCCTTGAAGGTGTTGCCGTGCATGGGATCACAGGTCCACAGGACCCGGCGCCCCTCGTCGCGCAGCGCTTCGACCAGGGGGCCCAGCAGGTCGGTCACCTTGTCGTGGCCCATGCGCGAGATAAGCGTGAGCCGTCCGGGGACGTTCTCGGGATTGAGCACGTCAACCAGGCGCAGCAACTCGTCGCGCGAGACACTGGGTCCGACCTTGAGACCCAGTGGGTTCGAGACCCCGCGCGCGAACTCGACGTGGGCGCCGTCGAGTTGACGGGTACGGTCACCGATCCACAGCATGTGCGCCGAGCAGTCGTACCACAGACCCGTGAGCGAGTCGCGCCGGGTCAGGGCTTGCTCGTAGGGCAGGATGAGGGCCTCGTGACTGGTGTAGAACTCGACGGCCTGGAGGGCGTTGTCGTCGAGCAGGTCGATGCCGCAGGCCTTCATGAAGCTGAGGGCGCGCTCGATGTCGTCGGCGATCACCTCGTAGCGCTTGCCCTCGAGGGAGTTGGCGACGAACTCTTGGTTCCACTGGTGCACGCGACTCAGCGCCGCGAAACCGCCCGTCGTAAAGGCGCGCAGCAAGTTCAGCGTCGCGACGCTCTGGTGGTACGCGGCGAGCAGACGATCAGGGTCGGGACGTCGCGACTCGGCGTCGGGCTTCTCGTCGTTGACGATGTGACCGCGAAAGATGTCCAGTCGCACCCCGTCCACCTCTTCGAATTCCTCGGAGCGCGGTTTGGCGAATTGGCCCGCGATGCGCCCGACCTTGATGACCGGCACGCCCGCCGCGTAGGTGAGCGCCACCGCCATCTGCAAGACGACCTTCAACTTGTCGCGTATCGCGTCGGCCGAACCGTCCTGGAACGACTCGGCGCAGTCGCCCGCCTGGAGTAGGAACGCCTTGCCGTCGGCGACCATCGCGAGGTGAGTGAGCAGGCGGCGAGCCTCACCGGCGAAGACCAGCGGCGGCTTGGAGGCGAGTTCGGCCTCGACACGTTCGAGGTGCTGGGCGTCGGGCCACGAGGGGCTCTGGGCGATCGGACGCGAACGCCACGTACTCAGATTCCACTCATTCGTCGCCGACACCATCCTCCAAGGTTAGGGGTTCGGACAAGTCGCGGACAATCAAGGCGTAGGCTCAAGGGGTGACGGTCAGGCGCCTAGGGCTCTTCGGGGGCATCTTTGACCCACCTC
>Ga0302150_10000985_pt1 | contig 12407 bp, 10 predicted proteins | sample I_Bog_N1_2_FD_198635 | JGI IMG/M metagenome (GOLD analysis project Ga0302150, IMG submission 198635) | Peat permafrost microbial communities from Stordalen Mire near Abisko, Sweden - I_Bog_N1_2 | ecosystem: Environmental > Terrestrial > Soil > Wetlands > Peat | place: Sweden: Abisko, Stordalen... | reverse complement strand
AAACGGCCTCCAGACACAACAAAGCGACTCGCAAAAAGGCTGTCTTGAACAAATCCCGCCCGAAAACCACAAAGAATTCGCCGCAATGGTTTGATGTTGCGAAATCAGATGCCTGTGCAGGGGTTCCATAGGTCCCTGCACCGTCCTTATCGAAGAACCGCTCCGGGAATCAGAACACATCCACTTCACTACGCAACATGTAGCCATCAAGGAATCACAATTCTTTCCTCGATTCGCATGAGGGCATTCGACATGCAACTACTTCTTGGACAGTTTGCCAACGATAAAGAAAAGTAGGGCCACCACCATAATGGCGGTCACCGCCCAGATCCACGTCCCGCCACCCATCCATCCGTAATTGCCGTTCATCATAGGATCCCCTTCTGTGCCGTTGGGACAATTCGATCGAGCCCATCCGTGAAGCTACAAGACCTTTCACTAACCTTGGGATCTAGCCGCAGCAGCAACCACTCTTCGGCTTCCCCGCCTTTTTGTCCAGATATTGCGCTGGATCCTTATCGAACTTCTCTTTACATCCTGAACTGCAAAAGGAATATGTCTGTCCCGCGTGCCCGGTGTGCCCGGCAGCGGTAGCGGCGTCTATCTCCATGCCGCAAACAGGATCTTTAACAGCGGTGGTACTGCTCATACGAATCTCCTTCGTTCGTGAATATGGACCGCTTGCCCTCAACGATTGACTGGTAGTTCTAAACCGCGCATTCAGCTTGTCTTGAAAACTTCGTTTCGCTCACAAGCGATCTCATTTTGAAACTTCTCACTTCTGATATCTGGAGGTCTGGTCGCTTTTGCTCGAGGCGACAATCGCACCTTGGCCTATCTCATGGGACGAACAGAGCCTGCCAACAGCGATTCATAGTTTCGCCGTCCGCAGTCTCAGGGCATTGCCGATCACTGAGACAGAACTGAAGCTCATGGCGGCAGCAGCGATCATCGGGTTGAGAAGCAAGCCGAATGCAGGGAAGAGCGCGCCCGCGGCAAGCGGTATCCCAACAGCGTTGTACACGAAGGCGAAAAACAGGTTCTCGCGGATGTTGCGCATGGTTGATTTGCTGAGGTGGCGAGCGCGTAGAATTCCGCGAAGATCGCCTCTCAGCAGTGTGATGCCACCTGCTTCCATCGCCACATCGGTACCGGTTCCCATGGCAATCCCGACATCGGCCTGCGCCAGCGCGGGCGCGTCGTTCACTCCGTCGCCAGCCATTGCAACGATCGAGCCCTTCTGTTGAAATTCTTTTACTACCTCCGCCTTCTTTTGCGGCAGTACATCCGCTTCAAACTCGATGCCGAGTTTCCCCGCAACAGCCTTGGCCGTGGTCGCATTGTCGCCCGTGACCATGATGATCTTCAGACCTGCTGCCTTGAGCTCGCGAATCGCATCCGGCGTAGATTCCTTGATTGGATCGGAAACTCCCACGATGCCGGCCGCTTTACCATCCACAGCGACCAGCATCACTGTCTGACCCTCTTTACGCAGCACTTCAGCGCGCTCGAGCAACGGTGCAGGGTCGACGGACAGGTCGCGGAAAAGCTCCGCGTTGCCAACCGCGATTTGCTTGCCTGAGACGGTTCCCTTGACGCCTTTGCCGGTCCTTGAATTGAATTCGACAACACCTACAAGTGACAGCTTCTTTGCTTCAGCGCCTTTCACAATCGCTGCCGCCAGAGGATGTTCGCTGGAGCGCTCAAGGCTGGCAACGAGTTGTAGCAGGTCGTCTTCGTGGATGCCAGGCTGCGGAAGAACCGCGCTCAGCGTCGGCTTGCCTTCGGTCAGGGTGCCCGTCTTGTCGATGATGAGCGTGTCCACCTTGCCAAATGTCTCCAGTGCCTCCGCATTGCGAATGAGAATACCTGCGCGAGCCCCACGGCCAGTGCCCACCATGATGGCCATGGGAGTAGCGAGCCCGAGTGCGCATGGACAGGCAACGATCAACACCGCTACGGCATTCACCAGTCCATGTGCAAAGCGCGGATCCGGCCCAACAAAATACCAGACGATGAAGGTGACAATGGCTGAGCCAATTACAGCAGGGACGAAGTACGCGGCGACTTGATCCGCCAGCCGCTGAATTGGCGCACGCGACCGCTGCGCCTCGCTCACCATCTTTACAATTTGCGCCAGCAGTGTGTCAGCACCAATACGTTCCGCACGCATCACGAATCCGCCGGTTCCGTTCACCGTCCCGGCCGTCACTTTTGCGTCCTTGGCTTTCTCGACGGGGATGGGCTCGCCGCTGATCATCGATTCATCCACAGAACTGTGGCCTTCAAGAACGACCCCATCGACGGGAACCTTTTCTCCAGGACGAACGCGGAGCCGGTCCCCAACTTGCACCTGATCGAGAGGCACGTCGGCTTCGCCGCCCTCATCATCGAGCCGCTTCGCCGTCTTCGGTGCCAGGCCCAGCAACGCGCGAATCGCGCCGCTGGTCTGGCTGCGGGCGCGCAGCTCCAGCACCTGCCCTAGAAGTACTAGGGCGACGATGACTGCCGCAGGCTCGAAATACACATCTATCTGCCCTCCGCCTCCGCGATGCAGCGCCGGAAACATTTGCGGAACGACGGTAGCGAAAGCGCTGTAAACATAGGCCGTGCCCGTACCAAGGGCGATCAGCGTAAACATATTCAGGCTGCGATGCACCAGGGATTGCCAGCCCTTGACGAAGAACGGCAGCCCGCACCACAGAACCACCGGCGTTGCCAGCGCGAACTCAATCCAGGTCCATACTCTTGCCGCAAGCATGTGTTGCATGGGCATGGAAGGGAGAAATGACGAGATCATGAACGCTAGCATCGGCGCAGCGAGCACGACACTGATCCACAGCCGCCTGGTCATATTGGCGAGCTCTGGATTCAACTCTTCGGCGGTGACCTCCCGCGGTTCGAGCGCCATGCCACAAATCGGGCACGATCCCGGTGCATCGCGCACGATCTCCGGATGCATCGGGCAGGTGTATGACGCCGCTGGCTCGATCTTCGCCGCCCGGTCCGAGGGAACTGCTACCGGCTTAGCCTCCGTATATTTCTCCGGCGAGGCGCGAAACTTGGCGGCACAGTCCTGGCTACAGAAGTAGAAAGTGACACCCTCGTGTTCAGCGCTGGCCGCCGCTTTTGAAGGATCGATCTTCATCCCGCATACGGGATCGCGCTCCTCAGTCCTAGGCATAGTGCGATTGTTGAACTGTGTGCACACTTGAATCTGTCTCCTTCTGCACTTGCAGCTAGCGAACAACAATCAGTTCCAGGCCCCGGGAAGTAATTCGCTCCGGGGCCTGCAGAGGAACGAACCAGGTAAAGTCTGCCAATGTTGTTTAACTTCTGTTCCGCATCTCAGGCCATTTGCTTATGCAGTTGACCAGGTTCGTGGCTCTTCACGCACATGTCCCTGAACATCTGAACCCTGTGCTGGCAATCACCTCTGCTCCTCGTCCGATTCTTGTCGGTGGACTGGCTCGAATTCTCCTTGTACGCAGCATTCATCGATTCGTGCTCCTGCGCCTGTGCGAGATATTCCAGAGCTCTTTCCTCATAGACGTTAGCGATGCGCTCATGCTCCGCCAGAGTCTTTGCGGTGGCGATCAAGGTGTTGAGCTGCTGCTTAATTCTGCTTCGGTACACATGAGTAGTACTGAAGTTTGCGGCAGCTACAGCCTCCAGGCCTACATTGTTGCGAGTCCAATCCCGTCGAAAAGCATGAGTCTGAGCTCACGTTCAGTAAGTGATGACGTCCGCTCAGGCGGCGATCTCGCTCAGGAGTCTGCTTGCTTCGTAGCCCTGGGCCACAGGTGCTGGCAGAAGGGGGCATGTTATTGTGAGGAAGAGCGAGAGCAAAAAATATGGGATCAACGTCTTGTTGCTTTCAAAGAAATGGATTTGAACTTGCCCCCTTGGCCTGGTCTTAGCCGGCTGGCTGGAATTCGAAGGCCGAGATAGATCAGTATTATTCTCCGGATTCGAGCGTCTCCTCGATCGAAAGAGATTCCCAATGCCTGTAGGCAACAAGGAACATCATCACACCGATCGCGTTGGCTGGCTGCGCGCAGCGGTCCTGGGCGCGAACGACGGCATACTCTCAACATCTAGTCTCGTGCTGGGTGTTGCAACCGCGCATGCGTCACACCGCAATCTGTTGATTGCGGGAATGGCTGGTCTAGTAGCAGGATCAATGTCGATGGCTGCCGGTGAATATGTCTCTGTTCATTCGCAGGCAGACACAGAGCGAGCTGATTTGGACCTTGAGCGCGCGGAGCTAAAAGAAGACAATATAGGCGAACACAAGGAGCTTGCGGAGATTTACATCGCTCGCGGGCTCGACCCTGCTCTCGCCAAGCAGGTTGCTCAGCAACTGATGGCTCACGATGCGTTGGGTGCCCATGCCAGCGATGAACTCGGCATATCGAAGACGCTTCGTCCGCGCCCCATTCAAGCAGCGTTGTCATCGGCCGGAAGCTTCGCACTCGGCGCATCGATGCCCCTGCTGGTCACAGCAATCGCACCGGTCGGGGGATTGATCCCCCTTGTCTCTGTCTCTTCATTGGCGCTGCTTGCACTGCTGGGCGGATTGGCAGCATTCGCGGGCGGGGCAGGAGTGGTGACCGGCGCCATGCGTGTGACGTTCTGGGGTGGATTGGCCATGGCCATGACCGCTGGCATCGGATGGCTATTTGGATCAGTTGTGTGAGGGGCGCTGGCTAGGCAATCTGTCATTCGGCATCCTTCTAAGCGAAAAGTCGGAGAACGACAAACGCACCAGACAAACCCGCTCACCGGCCGTGGTCGGCCCGATCTTTTGTACTAGGGCCTGTTCACACTACCTGAGTGGTGGCGACGGGAGCGGAGTTTTCCTCAGTTCAAGGAGCGACGCAGACATGGGGAAAACTGGCCCCGTCCCTGCGGGTTGCGGCGCAAATCGGGCCATACCGCGTTCTCGCCCTCGGCGGTGGGGTCGCCACAGCTCTCGGACTCGGCCTTGCGTGCCCAGAATTGCTTGGCCCGATTCTCGCTCGCAACGCCATCCATCCAGGGAGTGTGAACGGGCCCTAGATTGAATGTGAGTGTAGCGCGGCGGTGGAACAGGATGCGGCGCTGCAGAACAAGAGTGCAAACGTCGAACGTGTACGTCTGGAACGGGACCTGAAGGCACTCGAATCCCATACCGACCAGGCGAACTCGGGCAAGTTGGAAGGAGTGATTTCAACGAAGTTCTTGCCGCGGAAGATGGCCAAATGATAGGCGGAGGAAATCCGGATCAAGGCGCAATTGGCAAGCCCGGTAAAGGAGCAAACCGCCAGCCTAATCCAGGAGGTGCGCAGAATTCTAGAATTCGATAAACTTTCTTATTATCAGTAAGTTACGGGAAAACCAGCAGAACAAGCCGATTTGCTCAAAAATGTACTTTCGAACTGCTCAAACGATGCCCTGAGTGTTTTCCCTGCATATAGAAAGCCCTTCGACTTGATAGTCAGAAGGGCTCAAAGTGAAAATTGGTCGGGGAGAGAGGATTCGAACCTCCGACCCCCTGCTCCCGAAGCAGGTGCTCTACCAGGCTGAGCCACTCCCCGAACCGTGTGGTAAAGGCTGCGCGTTCTGCTTCTGCCTGGTGTTTTGAAGCAAGCGGCGCACCGTTTTTAACTATACCAGAAACGATGGGGCGGTTGTCTTGGCGGGTAGGTCCGCTCAGGGCGGTGGACGGGTGCCTGTTTTGACGGGGCTGCGTCGTAGGGAGAAAGTATCATGGGCTGAAGGTTTTGGGTTTGTGCGGAGGGTTGCGCGTATGGCGGAGTTGGCAGGCGAACACGTGCTGGGCGGGATTCATGTGCTGGACGGGGTTCATGTCTTGGACGGCGGGCTTGGCTCGGAACTGGAGTATCGCGGCGCGGATGTGAGCGGGCCGCTGTGGTCGGCCGAGGTGCTGGAGCAGCAGCCGGAGGTGGTGGCCGGGGTGCACCGGTCGTACGTGGAGGCGGGCGCGGAGTGCATTGCCGCTGCGAGCTACCAGATTTCTCGGCGGGGCTACGCGGAGCTGGGGCGGCCGGCTGTCGAGGCTGACCAGGCTCTGCGGCGGGCGGTGGATGTTGCCTGCGGGGTGCGGGACGAGTTTCCGAGCCGGCGGGTTGTGGTGGCTGCGTCGCTGGGACCGTTTGGGGCGGTGCTGCATAACGGAGCGGAATATCACGGGAATTACGAGATTCCCTTTGCCGATCTGGTGGAGTTCCATCGGGAGCGGGTAGCAGTGATGGCCGGAACCGCGGCCGACATGGTGGCGTTTGAGACGGTGCCTTCGCTGGAAGAGGCGCGGGCCATTGGCGAGGCTATTCGGGGCTTTCCGGAGTTGCGCATCTGGGTGAGTTTTGTGTGCCGGGACGGGTTGCACGTGGCCCACGGCGAGTTGCTGCGAGAGTGTGCGGCGCTGGTGGCTGGGTGGCCCCAGACAGTTGCGGTGGGGGTGAACTGCACTGCGCCGGAGTATGTGGAGCAGGCCATTGGCGAGTTGAAGGCTGCCGGGGTAGCGCGGGTGATGGTGTATCCGAACCTGGGCGAGGGCTGGGATGCGGTACGTCGCTGCTGGACGAGCGGGACGGGGGGTGGCGCGGCCAACAATGCGGCGGCCTACGGCTCGCTCGCGCAGGTGTGGTTTGCCGCCGGGGCGCAGATTGTAGGCGGATGCTGCCGGACGCGGCCGGAGCACATTGCGCGGGTCGCCGCGGTGGCCGGCGGGAATCGCTAGACGACGACAGGGTCGGTGAGCAGCAGCTTGGCGATGGTGGCCAGTTGCATGTTCGATGTGCCCTCATAGATTTTGCCGATTTTGGAGTCGCGGAAGTACTTTTCGGCGGGGTAGTCGCGGACGAATCCGTTGCCGCCGAAGATTTCCACACACTGGCTGGCGACGCGCTCGGCGACCTGGGAGACGAAGTACTTGGTCATTGCCGCCTCGGTGACGAAGGGTACGCCGGCGTCCTTGCGGCGCGCGGCGTTGTAGACCATGAGACGCGCGGCCTCGATTTCCGTCGCCATTTCCGACAGGGTGAACTGGACGGCTTGGAACTGGACGATGGGCCTGCCGAACTGTTTGCGCTGCTGGGCGTAGCGGGCGGCGTGGTTCCACGCGCCCTGGGCCAGGCCGAGCAGTTGCGCACCGATGCCGATGCGGCCTTCGTTGAGCACCTCAATGGCGATGCGGTAGCCCTTGCCCTCTTCGCCGAGGAGGTTGGCGGCCGGGATTTCGCAGTCTTCGAGGAGGACCTCGCAGGTGCTGGAGGCGCGTATGCCGAGCTTGTCCTCGTGGCGGCCGACGGTGAGCCCGGGGGTGCTGCGATCGACCACGAAAGCGGTGATGCCACGGTAGCCGGCCTGGGGATTGAGGTTGGCAAAGACCAGGAAGAGGCCGGCTTCCCGGGCGTTGGATATCCAGAGCTTGCGTCCGTTCAGTCGATAGCCGGTGGGGGTGCGGTTGGCGCGGGTTTCGAGAGCAAAGGCATCGGAGCCTGAGCCTGCCTCACTAAGGGCGTAGCTGCAGAGCATGCCAGAGGCGAGTTTGGGGAGCCAGGTTTGCTGCTGATCGGCCGTTCCCCAGCGCAAAATGGCGTTGACGGAGAGGGTATTCTGGATATCGACGATGAGGGCGACGGAGGGGTCAACGGCCGCCAGGGCCTCGACGGCGAGGATGCAGTCAAAAAAGCTGCCGGCGGCGCCGTTGTACTTTTCGGGGATTTCGATGCCGAGCAAGCCGAGTTCGGCAAGCTTCCCGATGAGGCCGGGGAAGAACTGCTGGTCTTCGTCCATGGAGCGGACGTGGGGAGCGACGACCTCGGCAGCGAAGCGGCGGACAGTGGCCTGGAGGAGCTGTTCTTCTTCACTGAGCTGGGTCAGCAGGGTGGGTATCGGAGTCATAGCAGGGCCTCCTGAAAAAGAAGAGAAGAGAAAACCCAGCCTAGCAGAAAATGAATGCAGGCTGGCGAAGGAAAGCTTGGATGGCGTGGAACCGGGCGCGTGCGAAGGACGTAGGTGACGTGTAAGGATGGATGGAAAGGCTGGGGCGGAGTTGCGCCTGGGCAGGCTTCATCTGGTTACGAGTTTACGTCTAAGAAGGATGGCTATGTTAAAGATTTCCTGTGGAATGGTGTGCGCCGGGATGCTCGGCGTGGTGAGTGTATTGCTGTGTGGCGCGAGCGCCGATGCGCAGAGGCTCCCGCAGACAGTGTTGCCGGAGCACTACGCGCTGCGGTTGACGCCGGACCTTAAAGCGGCGACCTTCCGCGGCGATGAGACGATCGACGTGATGACATCCCAGGCGATGAACTCGATTACGCTGAACGCGCTCGAGATCAAGTTTGATGCGGTGACAACGATGGTTGCGGACAAGACGCTGACGGCGACGGTGACCGAAGACCCGGCGAAAGAGCAGGTAACCTTCCACTTTGGGCAAACGCTGCCGGCCGGCAAGCTGGCACTGAAGATTCGGTACACGGGCATTTTGAACGACAAGCTGCGCGGCTTTTACCTGTCAAAGACGGCGAAGAGGAACTACGCGGTGACGCAGTTTGAGTCGACCGACGCGCGGCGTGCCTTCCCCAGCTTTGACGAGCCGGCATTCAAGGCGACCTACGCGGTCACTCTGGTGGTGGACAAGGGCGACACGGCGATTTCAAACACCAACATTGTGAAGGACGAGCCGGCTGCGGGCGACAAGCACGCGATCACCTTTGCCGTGACGCCGAAGATGTCGACCTATCTGGTGGCCTTCCTGGTGGGGGATTTCGAGTGCATTTCCGGGGAAAGCGATGGTGTGCCGATCCGCGCGTGCGCGACGCCGGGCCAAGCCAAATATGGCAAGTTCGCGCTCAGCGCGGCGGAGTTCGTGCTGCACTACTACGACACCTATTTTCGCATCAAATATCCGATGCCGAAGCTGGACATGATTGCGCTGCCGGACTTTGAAGCCGGCGCGATGGAGAACTTTGGCGCGATTACCTATCGCGAAACCGACCTGCTGCTGGACGACAGCCATGCGTCGGTGGACCAGGAGAAGGAAGTGGCCGCGGTGGTGGCGCATGAGATGGCGCACCAGTGGTTTGGCGACATGGTGACAATGCAGTGGTGGGACAACATCTGGCTGAATGAGGGCTTTGCCACATGGATGGAGCACAAGCCGGTGGAGGCTTGGAAGCCGGAATGGAATATCCCCGAAGACCAGGTCGCCGAGACGCAGAACACGCTGAACTACGATGCGCAGAGGGTAACGCGGACGATTCGCGCCAAGGCGGATACGCCAGACGAGATCAACCAGATGTTTGACGGCATCAGCTACGGCAAGGCAGGCGCGGTGCTGGCTATGGTGGAGCATTATGTGGGCGACGAAACCTTCCGCCAGGGCGTTCATGCGTATCTGTCGGCGCACATGTATGGAAATGCTACGGCAGAAGACTTCTGGGACGCGCAGACGCGAGTGAGCCACAAGCCGGTGGACAAGATCATGGAGTCTCTGGTCGCACAGCCAGGTGTACCGATGCTGAGCTTTGGCGCGGTTGCCGATGGCAAGGTCGCGGTGACCCAGGAGCGCTTCTTCCTCAATGGCAAGATCAAGGCGGACAAGCCGCAGACTTGGACGCTGCCCGTATGCTTCAAAGCGGAGGGCGGGGCAAAGTGCGATGTGCTGTCCGCGGCCAGCCAGACGCTGACGGTACCGGCAGCGCCGTTCCTGTTCGCCAATGCGGGGGGTGCGTCGTACTACCGGGTGAGCTATCCGGCGGAGGCGTACCAGGGCCTGCTGCTCCATGCGGAGACGGATTTGACGCCGGAAGAGCGCATCAGCCTGATTGGCGATGAGTGGGCGCTGTCGCGGGCCGGCAAGGCTACGGTGGGCGACTACCTGGACTTGGTGCGGACGGTGAGCAAGGACCAGAGCCCGGCGGTGCTGGAGTCGGCTGTGAGCAACCTGGGCGCGGTGAACAGCCGCATTGCCTCGACCGAGGAGGAACATGCGGCGCTGGACAAGTGGGTGCGCGAGCAGTTCGGCTCGGAATACCAGCAGTTGGGTGAACCGGCGGCAAGCGACACCCCGGCGAAAAAGGAGATGCGGGCGCTGTTGCTGGGCATTGTGGCAGGAGCGGAAGATGCCGACGCCATTGCCCAGGCACGGGCGCTGACCACGCGCTGGCTGGCCGACCAGACAAGCGTGGAAAACACCCTGGCGCAGGAGGCGCTGTTTATTGCCGCGGCGCATGGGGATACCGCACTGTTTGACCAGCTTCAGAAACTGAGCACTTCTGCCGCCGATCCGCAGCTGCGCGAGAATGCCCTGTACGCGCTGGCGATGTTCCGGGACCCGGTGCTGGCGAAGCGGGCCCTGGACTTTGCCGTCTCGGGTCAGGTGCGCAATCAGGACGCCTTCGCGCTGTTTGCGGTCCAGTTGCGGAATCGCCAGACGCGGGAGTCCGCCTGGCAGTATATCCAGCAGAACTGGGACAAAGTCGCGGCGCAGTTGACGACATCGTCGGGCAGCGGACTGGTTGGCTCGACCGCCAGCTTCTGCAGTGCCGACAAGCTGGCCGACGTGCAGAGCTTCTTTGCCACGCACAAGGTGGCTGCGTCGGAACATGCGTTGACGCGCGCCAGCAACCAGATCCGCGACTGCATCGACCTGCGGGAAGCGCAGCAGGGGAATCTGAAGGCCTGGCTCGCGAAGCAGTAGAGTCTGGCTAAGCCGTGTGACGGGGAAGCGGGTGGATGCCCGCTTCCCCCTTTGCTTTATGCGCCAGGGGCGTGGTCGGGTATGCTTTTGGGGATGAGCCGCGAGGGCAAGTGCGAAGGCGGAAGCGCGGCGGAGCGGCTGTTTGCCGGGCTGCGGAGCGGGGATGCGCGGGCGCTGGCCCGGGCGGCGAGCCTGGTGGAAGACCGCGCTGCCGAGGCCGGGGAACTGCTGGCACTGTGCCAGGCCGCCGTCGCCGATGGCGAGCGGGCGCTGCGCATTGGGATTACCGGGCCGCCGGGAGCAGGCAAAAGCACCCTAATGAATGCGCTGAGCCGAGAGTTTGCTGGGCGTGGCCAGCGGGTGGGCATTGTGGCGGTGGATCCGTCGAGCGCGTTTACGGGCGGTGCGATTCTGGGCGACCGGATTCGGCTGGCGGAGACCGATGCGGTCTATATGCGGTCGATGGCCACGCGCGGGCACCTGGGCGGATTGGCTGCGGCCACGCGCGACGTGCTGACGGTGATTGAGGCCAGCGGGCGGGACGTGCTGCTGATCGAGACCACCGGCGTTGGGCAGGGCGAAATTGAAGTGGTGCGACTGGCCGATGTGGTGGCCGTGGTCCTGGTCCCAGGCATGGGCGACGGAGTGCAGGCGCTGAAGGCCGGAGTGCTGGAGATTGCCGACGTGTACGTGCTGAACAAGGCAGACCGCGAGGGGATCGACCGGCTGGAGCAGGAGATGCAGGCGATGCTGGGGCTGGGTTCCGCTACGGATACCCGGCCGGTGCTGCGCACGGTAGCGACGACCGGCGAGGGTGTGGCGGCGCTGGCGGAGGCACTTGAGAATGCCCCACGCCGGACCATGCCGGGGCTTCTGTCGGGTTTGCCTTTGCAGCAGACACCTGTTCTGGACCATCTGGGCATTGCCGTAGAGTCGATTGAAGCGGCGCTGGCGCTCTACGGGGCGCTTGGCGTGCCGTTGCTGGGGACGGAGACCATTGCCCAGGAGCAGGTACGCGTGGCAATGCTGGGACTGGGCCTTGGGCCACGCACAAGCCGGATTGAGCTGCTGGAGCCCACCGAGGCGGACTCGGCGGTGGGACGTTTCCTGGCCAAGCGCGGCCCGGGCCTGCATCATATTGCCTTGCGGGTGAAGGATTTGGCCGATGTGATGGCTCAGTTGACGAGCCATGGCGTGCGCCTGGTGACGGATGAGATCCAGACGGGCGCGGGCGGTCACAGGTATGTGTTTATCCATCCATCGAGCGCGAACGGCGTGCTGATGGAGCTGGTGGAAGAGGCGCGGGGATGAGTGAAAGTTCGGTAGTGCTGGCGGTCGATACGTGTGGGCAGACGGGGACTGTGGCGCTCGCCCGGGTGACGGGCGGGGAGGCCACGCTGCTGGGACAGAGGGAGTTGGCCGGGGGCGAGTTTGCCGCGCGGATTGTAGTGGTGATTGCAGAGCTGCTGGCCGGGCACGGGCTGGCGCCGGCTGATTTGGGCGGCCTTGTGGCGGTGGATGGTCCAGGAACCTTTACCGGCATCCGCATTGGGCTGAGCACGGCCAAGGCGCTGGCCGAAGCCACGGGAGCGGGGCTGGTGACGGTGTCGCGGCTGGCTCTGCTGGCCACTCTGGCGGGTACGCCTTGCGCCGCGCTGGATGCGCACCGGGGGCAGGTCTTCCTGGGGATGTACGG
>Ga0302150_10000937_pt1 | contig 12663 bp, 10 predicted proteins | sample I_Bog_N1_2_FD_198635 | JGI IMG/M metagenome (GOLD analysis project Ga0302150, IMG submission 198635) | Peat permafrost microbial communities from Stordalen Mire near Abisko, Sweden - I_Bog_N1_2 | ecosystem: Environmental > Terrestrial > Soil > Wetlands > Peat | place: Sweden: Abisko, Stordalen... | reverse complement strand
CCGGATCGGCGCCAATCCTGCCCGAAGCCGCTTCCAGCCATTTCCGCCACGGCGTGTCGGCCTCGACGTACGAGTCGTCTTCGAGCAGCGGCATGAAGCGCGGACCGGTGCTGCCCAACTCCCGCCCTGGTTCGTAGTTGTCCCAGGCGATCTCGATTTCGCCCGGCATACGCTTGACGAGCCAGCGCGCGACGTCGAAGCTGAGCGTGTCTTCCATCTGCGTGCCCGCAATGCCAGATGTGTCGAAATCGTCGAAGGCGTCCATGTCGGCGCCAGCCTTGCGCAAGGTTTCCGCTTTCTTATGAAAGCCATTCAGAACCCGCTCCGCAGCACGAACCACGGCCGGACCTTGCGGAAAAGCACGCAGGAAGAGCAGGGTCTCATGGAACCGGATCAGCGCAGCCGGATCGGAGAAGCGCGCAGCGGCGAGATGTTTGAGCAGTTTGACAACGCGGCCGGCTTCGTTGCGGCCGAAGCGGTAGCGGATGGCCTCAAGTTGGGTGAGTTGGCGATCGAGAGCGTTGGCAGCCATGGCAGATTCCCCCAAGGGTACCTCATTGCGCGTCGCCGCGTTGTCGCGCAGATGACGGGAAACTGCTGTTCCTCCCGCAGTTCGAACGACGGATTGGTTCACGCCCGTGCTATAATTTCTATTCGCCTGAACGTTTTACGTCGAGGCTGATCCTGTGATTTCCTCCGCGGGCGGATCCATAATTCCGAGAATCAGCGCCATTTTCGTTCTCGTTTTATAGAAAACTAGAGACGAGGTACCGCTATGTCCGGCCATTCGAAATGGGCAACAATCAAGCACAAGAAGGGTGCGCTTGACGCCAAGCGCGGCAAGATCTTCACCCGTCTCATCAAGGAAATTTCCATGGCCGCCAAGTCGGGCGGCGACCCCGACATGAATCCGCGCCTGCGCACGGCAATCCTGGCGGCGAAGTCCGAGAACATGCCGGCCGACAACATCAAGCGCGCTATCCAGCGCGGCACCGGCGAACTGCCGGGCCTGACCTATGAAGAGTTTGTGCTCGAGGGCTACGGGCCCGGCGGCGTGGCATTGCTCGCCGAAATCTCGACCGACAATCGCAATCGCACGGTGAGTGAAATCCGCCACGTGTTCGGCAAGAACAATGGCAACATGGCCGCAGCCGGCGCCGTCGCGTACATGTTCCACAAGAAAGGCGATATCATCATTGCGAAGTCCGCCGCCAAGGAAGACGATCTGATGAACATCATCCTCGAAGTGGGCGGCGAAGATTTGAAGGACGATGGCGAGAATTGGGAAATCCTCACCGAAACTTCCACCTACGAAGCCGTGCTCGATGCGGTGAAGAAGGCTGGCATTACTCCCATTTCTTCGAGTGTGAGCATGGTTCCCGATACCTACATCAAATTGGAAGGGCAGCAAGCGGCGCAGATGATCCGCCTGATGGAAGCGCTCGAAGACAGCGAGGATGTGCAGAACGTGCACGCCAACTTCGATATCGACCAGAAAACTCTGGAAGAAGTCGCGGGTTGAACGGATTGCGCCCTAACGGGTTTACGCCGGTCTCCCTTTTATTTTCGATCACCCGATGCCACCATCCCACTTTTCAACACCAATGAGGAAAAGTTTGTGGAAAAGCAGAATCCTATTCCCCTAACCTGCTGCTAACGAATACCTTCAGCACTTTGCACTGGATCGGGTGCGCGCTGTACGAATCCAGCAGAGAATTAGTCCTCCGTGAAGACGCGTCTAGACAAGTTGCTCGTCGATCGAGGTTTGGCGCCGTCCCGCGAGCGCGCGCAAGCGCTCATCCTCGCCGGAAAAGTCCTCGTCAACGAGCAGAAAATTGAAAAGGCAGGCGCATCGATTGATTCCGGTTCGACTCTGCGCTTGCTCGGCGACGATCTCCGCTATGTCGGCCGTGGCGGCCTTAAGTTAGAGAAGGCTCTCGAGCACTGGCACATCGATCTCCACGATAAAGTCTGTCTCGACATCGGCGCATCCACCGGAGGCTTCAGCGATTGCATGCTGCAACACGGCGCCGCCAAAGTGATTGCCGTCGATACCGGATACGGGCAGATGGATTTCGGCTTGCGCAACCATCCTCACCTGCGTCTTCTGGAAAAAACGAATGCTCGCTATCTCGTTCCCTCCGACATTGGCGAGCCGATCGGCTTCATCGCCATGGATGTCTCCTTCATCTCCGCCACGCTGGTGCTGCCCGCGGTGCTTCGCGCCGTGGCGTCTTACGCCAAGTCCATGCGCGAGGTCCTTTGCCAGATTGTCGTCCTCGTAAAACCGCAGTTCGAAGCGGGCAGGGAACTGGTGGGCAAAGGCGGAATCGTGCGCGACGAATCGGCCCAGCTAGGGGCAGTAGCCAGAGTCGAGGCATCGCTCTTGGAACTCGGATGCAAGCGCGCCGAATGGATCGAGTCTCCAATCCTCGGTGGCGAAGGCAATCGCGAATTTCTGCTGCACGCGGAGTTTCCCCCGCCGGCCATCGGCTGATTCTGTACAATCGCTGATTCGGTACAATCAGAAGTCCGATGCCAGAACAAACGCCTGCAGACATGCCCACCGCCCCTCAAAGTTCGACCCGCCAGAAAACCGTAGCCATCGTTTCCAAGCCAGATCGTCCCGAACTGCGCGAAGTTCTACCCGCGCTCGAAAAGTGGCTGCGCCAGCACAACTACGCGGTCGTGATGGACCAGGAAAGCGCGGCCTATTTCGCGGCCACTAACGTCGTGCCGCGAAGCGAATTAGCCGCCCAATCGCCGTATCTGGCTCTGGTGCTCGGCGGCGACGGAACGCTGCTCTCAGCGGCGCGCGCGGTTGCCAAAGCCGGAACCCTGATCCTCGGCGTCAACCTCGGAACGCTCGGCTTCCTCACCGAATTGCCGCTGGCCGATCTCTACCCCGCACTGGAGGCAGTCGCCAAGGGCAAATACGTGGTGGAGAGCCGCTCCATGTTGCGCTGTGCCGTGGTGCGCGACGGAAACGTAATTGCAACCCACCACGCATTGAACGACGTCGTCGTAAGCAAGAGCGCCATTGCCCGGCTGAACTACTTCGAGTTGTTCGTGGACACGGAGTTCGTTTCCAGCTACAAAGCCGATGGTCTGATCATTGCGACGCCGACTGGTTCCACCGCATATTCTCTCGGAGCCGGTGGCCCGATCCTCAAGCCCGATGTGGATGCGTTCGTCATCACTCCCGTATCGCCCCATGGTTTGACGCACCGTCCCGTGGTAGTGCGCGATTCGGTCGAGATTGACATCCACGTCAAGACCGGGCAGGAGGAAGCCTACCTCAGTCTCGATGGACAAGTCGGAATGCCCGTGCAAGACGGCGATATCGCCCGCTGCGTCAAGGCCGAGCATCCCGCCCGCTTGCTGCGTTTCGAGAAAACATTTTTCGAAGTGCTCCGCACCAAACTCAAATGGGGAGAGCGCTGACGTCAACTGTGTCCGCGCTTGAGGACGCCACAAACCTGAGGATGAAATGAATCGTTGCACCAAACATCTCGTCGTCGTTCTCGCCAGCGCCATCTGCCTCTTCGCGCAAACCAAGCCCGCCGCCGACCTCATCATTCAAAACGCGCGCGTCTGGACTGTCGATTCCTCCCACCCCGAGGCTGAGGCTGTCGCTGTTCTCGGCGATCGCATTGTTGCCGTCGGAACGAATTCACAGGTGGATGCCTGGCGCGGCCCCCAAACTCACGTGGTCGACGCGAAGGGAAGGCGCCTGCTGCCGGGCTTCAACGACGCCCACGTGCACTTCACCGATGGCGGAGCGCAACTCGACAGCGTCGAACTCAACGACGTCACCAGCACCCAGGAATTTGCCCGCCGCATCGCCGAGCGCGCCGCGAAAACCGCCAAGGGCGAATGGGTGCAAGGCGGCGATTGGGATGAGACCAAGTGGAGTCCAGCCGAGTTGCCCACCAAAGAACTGATCGACCCGGCAACCCCCGAAACCCCGGTCGCAATCGATCGCTACGACGGACACATGGTTCTGGCCAACTCGCTCGCCTTAAAGTTGGCAGGCATCACCGCCCAGACACCCGATCCCGCGGGTGGAGTCATCGTCCGCGACCGCCAGGGAAATCCAACCGGCGCTCTCAAAGACGCTGCGATGGACCTGCTGTTCAAAGTAGTTCCACCGCTCACTCACGACCAGCGCCGCCACGCCATTGAGCGCGCGCTCGCACACGCTGCCTCTGTCGGAGTCACCAGCGTGCAGCACATGAACCCCGATTATCCCGACATTGCCGTCTACTCCGAGTTGCTCGACGAAGGCAAACTGACCACGCGCATCTATGCCGCGCCTCTCATCACCGGCGTGGACGACCAGGTGAAAATCGGTGTCCGGCGTGCATTCGGCGGACCCTATCTGCGCATCGGCGCCGTCAAGGCCTATGCCGACGGTTCGCTCGGTTCGTCGACAGCGTATTTCTTCGAGCCCTTCGGGAGCCTGCCCGACAATCACGGCTTGCTCTCCGATGAAATGCATCCCCTCTCACTCATGCACGATCGCATGATGCGAGCCGACGCCGCCGGTTTGCAGATCTGCACCCACGCCATCGGAGACGCCGGAATTTCGGCGATCCTCGACATTTACTCGGAAATCCAGAAAGACCACGGCAGCCGCGATCGCCGCTGGCGCATCGAGCACGCCCAGCACATGGCGGCCAAAGACTTCGACCGCTTTGCGCAACTGCACGTGATCGCGTCCGTGCAGCCCTATCACGCCATCGACGACGGCCGTTGGGCTGAAAGCCGCATCGGACACGACCGCGCGAGCCGCACCTATGCCTTCCGTACATTCCTTGACCACGGCATTCGGCTCGCCTTCGGCACGGATTGGAATGTCGCCCCGCTCAATCCCATGCTCACCTTGTACGCGGCCACAACCCGCGCCACTCTCGACGGCAAAAATCCCAACGGATGGTTTCCCGAGCAGAAACTTACGATCCAGGAAGCGATCGAAGCCTACACCATGGGTTCGGCCTACGCGGAATTTCAGGAAAACGAAAAAGGCTCGATCACCGTCGGCAAACTCGCCGACATGGCCTTGCTGAGTGACGACGTGCTCGCCCTCGACCCCGTGAAGATTCGCGACGTCAAGGTGCTCAAAACCTGGGTAGGCGGGGAACTGACGTATGACGCCGAAGGCGTCCCCCGGGCAGCCCTGAAGAAACCGCGGTGAGTGAAACCCATCCAGGAATCGTCGAGCGCACCTTCGACATCGGCGAAGGTCAGCTAGCCGTTCGTCTAAACTACGCCGAAGGCCCTGCCGCTGGGCCGCCGCTCGTTCTGCTGCACGGACTCGGCCGCCGCTGGCAGGTGTTTCTCCCTCTAATCCCTGCGCTCAGCATGCGCTGGCATATCTTCGCCGTCGACTTGCGCGGACATGGAAAGTCCTCCCGCGTCCCTCGCGGATACCACGGCCCCCAGTATTCCGAAGACATCGCCAGCCTTCTGCGCGAGCGGGTATCGGTTCCCGCCGTGCTCTTCGGACATTCCCTCGGCGGCATGTTGGCCATGCGCGTCGCTTCCGATCATCCGGAACTGGTGCGCGCCCTGATTCTCGGCGACAACATGATCGTTACCGGACAACTGCGCAATCCCATGTACACGTCGCTGTTCGCCGGATTGCGCGATCTCGCGCGGCGGGGTGGCTCCGTCGAGAAGATCGCCGACGGCATCGGCAAAATCGCGCTCCCACTTCCGGGCGGCGAAAGTTATATGGACGGCGACAGTAATAAGAATAAGAACGAAACCATCACCATCCGCCAGCTTCCCGGCAACGATGAGGCCTATCTGCTTTCCTGGGCACGCTGCGTGCTACAGACCGATCCCGACACCTACGACATGACGCTCGATGGATCGTCGCTCCAAGGATGGGACGGCGAGAAGTTGCTGCGCGGAATCACCTGCCCAACGCTGCTTCTGCAAGGCACACCGGAATTAGGCGGCCTGATGTCCGACGCGGATGTAACACTCGCCACACGCTTGCTGACCCATCACGCCCATGTGAAGTTCCGTAATCTGGGACACGCGCTGTTCATTCAACAGCCCGAGCCGGTATTGCGCGCGGTGACCAATTTTCTGGAGTCGCTGTAACCTCCGCTAAGGATTCTCCATCCTCATCTGATCCTCGAAGCTCTCGCGCCGCCGTATCACTTTCGCCCTCGTCCCATCCACCAGCACTTCCGCCGCCCGCCCGCGCGTGTTGTAGTTCGATCCCAGTACCGATCCGTAGGCTCCCACGTCGAGAATGGCCAGCAGATCTCCTTCGTCAACCAAGGGAAGTTTCCTGTCGCGCGCAAAAAAGTCGCCAGTCTCGCAGATAGGCCCGACCACATCGGTGATCTCAGTCTCGTGCGACTTTCGCCTAACGGAAACAATCTCGTGGTACGCGCTGTAAAGTGACGGACGCAGCAGATCGTTCATCCCGGCATCCACAATCAGAAAGCGCTTGCGACGATTCGTTTTCCGGTAAAGAACCCGCGCCAGCAGCACGCCCGCCGCTCCCACAATGGCGCGTCCAGGCTCTAGCAACAAATGAACATTCAATCCGCGCAAAGGAGTTAGCACAGCCCGCGCATACGCGGCAATCTGCTCCTCGAAATTCCCCTGCGCCCCCTCATACGAAATTCCCAGGCCACCGCCGGCGTCGACATACCGAATGTCATGCCCTTGCCGGCGCAGTCTACGCACCAGATCGGCCACGCGTCCCAGCGCCTCTTGAAACGTACCCATATTGGTAATTTGTGAACCAATGTGAACGCTCACTCCCGCGACGGTCAGATAGGGCTGCTGTGCGGCCAAAGCGTAGAGCGTCCGCGCCTCGGGGATTGGCACGCCGAACTTGTGCTGATGCAGGCCGGTCGAAATATACGGATGAGTTTTCGCTGAGACGTCGGGATTTACCCGTATCGCAATCGCAGCCCGCTTCTTCAATCGTGCCGCAGTCGCCGAAAGCAGCTTCAATTCCGACGCGCTCTCCGCGTTGAACAGCAATATCCCCGAGCGCAGCGCAAATTCCAGCTCCGCCGCCGTCTTACCTACGCCGGAGAACACAACTTTGCCCGCGCCCTTGGGGCTGGCGCGAAAAACTCGCTGCAACTCTCCGCCAGAAACGACGTCGAAGCCAACTCCTTCGCCCGCCACCAATCGCAGAATCGCCAGTGTCGAATTCGCTTTGACCGAATAGCATAAGGTATGGGGGATGGGGCGAAATGCGCGGGCGAACGCATCGAGCCGTGCGCGGATCATCGCCGCGGAGTAAACGTACAGCGGAGTCCCGTGACGCGCAGCCAGACTTTCAAGAGCGACGGCTTCGCAGAAGAGTTCGGACTTGCCTGACCGCGCAGCCCGATACGCAAACGAGGGGCGCCGCAGAGCCAGCGATTCGCGCTCGCCCTTCACTTGCGTTTGCCCGGGCCACTTTTCACCTTAATCGCAACCACCGTTTGATCGTCGAACGCGTCCACGCCCGCGGCGAACTCGGTCACCGCCTTAAAAACTTCGTTCACCACGCAGTCCGCCGACTTGGTGGCGCATCCGGCAACGATCGCCTCCACTCGCTCCTGCCCAAACGATTGACCGTGGCGGTTGCGCGCGTCGAGAATGCCGTCACTGTAGAACACAAACAGATCCCCCGGCTTGGCCTTAAAGCTCACTTCGTCGTAATCGGCCTCGTCGAACAACCCGAGCGGCAACCCGGTCACCTCGATCGTCTCAACTTTGCCGTCATGGCAATATAAGGGCTTCGGCAACCCCGAGTTCGCCACAAGCAGCGTCCGTCGCTCATCGTCCCACACGGCATAGATGATAGAGACGAACTGCGCCGCGATCCTGCGTTCTGCCAGCGACAAATTCACGGCGGAAAGCATCTCCGCCGGACCCGGCTCAATCGGCGCATGCGAACGCAGAATCCCGCTGACCAGCGCGGCGTAAATGGCCGCTGGTGCGCCTTTGCCGCTCACATCGCCAATGGCAATGCCAAGCCGCGAAAATGAATACGGAACAAAGTCGTAAAGATCGCCGCCAATGGCGCGGGCGGGAAGAAACTTGGCCTCGACATCAAGATGCGCCATCTTCGGGCTGGAATGCGGCAGGAGGCGAAATTGCAACTCACGCGCCAGCGCCAGATCGCGCTCCAGGCGCTGCTCCTGCCGCGCAATCTGCTCGTACAGCCGTGCGTTCTCAATCGCGATGGCCAGCTGCGCTGCCAGCGTCGTCAGCGTCCGTTTATGATCCTCCGTGAAGTAGCCGCGCTTCGTATGCTCCAGATCGAGCACCCCGATGACCTTCTCCTGGTAAATCAGCGGAACCGCCAATTCCGAACGGGTCTCAGGATTCGTCGCAATATAGCGATCACTCTTCGCGACGTCAGGCACCAAGACCGCTTCCTTGGCCTGCGCTGCGTAACCCACGACGCCGCGGCCCAGCGGAACGTCGTGCTTGAGATGCAATCGTTCTTCAAAGCGCTGCGCGAATCGATGCTGCAGTTTCTCGCCTGCCTGGTCGACCAGAAGGATGCTGAACATCTGGTAGTCGATAAGCCGGTTCAGCAACTCGGCAATCCGCTTGAGCAGTTCGTCCAGGTTCAGAATCGACGTGAGTTCCCGCGCAATCTCATTCAGCAAAAGCAGCGTGCGGGCCTGGCGCGTGGTGCGCGTGTGCAGCCGCGCGTTTTCGATGCCCACCGCCATGCGCGATGCGATCAGCGTCAGCAGGCGCTTATGCTCTTCGGTAAAGTAGCCCCTCTCGCGCGCCTCAAGATCGATCACGCCAATCAGACGGTTCTTGACGATCAGCGGAATGGCCAGTTCGGAGTGAACGTTGGGCAGGGCCTCAATGTAAAAATCTTCCTGCGTGGCATCGGCGACGAGCACTGCCTGGCGAGTCTGCGCCGCGCGCCCGGTTACGCCCTGGCCCACTTTCACGCGCACGCGCTCGGCGACCTTTTCCGGATACCCTACATGGAAGCGGACGTACAGCTCCTGAAGCGGCTCGTTGAGCAGCAAAATCGCGAAAATCTCGTAGTCGATGACCTTACGGACCAGTTCCGCCACGCGCCGCAGCGTGGTTTCCAGGTCGAGCGTGGTGTTGACCACGTCGGCCACTTCCAGCAGCAGGGGTTCCACCTCGGAAGCGCGCAAAGTTTGCGAAACGGTCGTTTTCACAGGCTTCATCATAGCAGCCGCTCGGAACAGCTCCGCCGCGGAAAAACTGGTCCATGGCGCAACAGCTCACGCGCCTGCCGGATTCTCCGGCGGATTTTCCAGCACGCACACATCCGGCAAATTGCGGTAGCGTTCGGCATAGTCCAAACCGTAGCCGACCACGTAGGCATCGGGAATCGTGAAGCCGATGTAATGTGCATGGATCGGCTGCTGGCGGCGGGAAGGCTTATCCAGCAAGGCCGCAATGCGCAGCGACCGGGGCTGATGCGCCCGCACCAGCTTCGAAATGTAGTTCAGCGTCAGCCCCGTGTCGAGAATGTCCTCCACCAAAATTACGTTTCGGTCCGCCATCGAACTATCCATGTCTTTGGTCATCCGGACTTCACCCAGCGAATCCCATGCCGCGTGACCGGCCGGATCTTCTTTGACCGTGGGACGATTTCCGTAGCTCGAAACTCCAATAAAATCAAAAGTGGCGTCGAGCGGAATCTGACGCGCCAGGTCGCTTAAGAAGATGGCTGCGCCCTTGAGAACGCCGACCAATACAACCGATTGCCCGTCAAAATCGCGGGCAATCTCTTTGCCGAGTTCGGCGACCCGCTTGGCAATGGTTTCGCGCGACAACAACACTTTAAGTTCGGGCATGGAGTCACCATTCTATACACGAGTTCGAACAGCCGAAAAGGGTCTGAGGCTGACCAGACATTTGGCGGCCCTTGCTTCGCCCATTGCGCGCCCCTTCTCACGCCACTAGAATGCTATTTCGCAGCTTACCCTGAGGAGCCTGTCGTGAATCTCAAAGGAATCCAGCTCACATGGCTCGGCCACGCCACCTTCCGCGTCGAGACGCCGGAAGGGAAGACTCTTTACATCGATCCGTGGATCGCCGGCAATCCCATGTGCCCGGAGAGTGAGAAAAACGTCAAGAAAGCCGACGCTCTGCTCTGCACCCACGGCCATGGCGATCATATTGGGGACGCGGTCGATGTGGGCAAGAAGCTGAATCCGGTCGCCGTCGGCATCTACGAGCTTTGCCTGTGGCTCCAGAAGAAGGGCGTCAAGCAGATCGCGCCTATGAACAAGGGAGGCACGCAAACCGTCGCCGGAGTGAAGATCACCATGGTTCACGCCGTCCATTCCTGCGGCATTCAGGATGGCGACCAGATCGTCTACGGCGGCGAAGCTTGCGGCTACGTGCTCGAGTTCTCCAATGGAGTCAAGCTCTATCACGCGGGGGACACCGCCGTCTTCAGCGACATGGCCATCATTCGCGATCTTTACGCTCCGAAAATCGCCATGCTGCCGATCGGCGATCTTTTCACGATGTCGCCGCGCGAGGCTGCTTATGCCTGCAAACTGCTGCAACCCGAAACCGTCATTCCGATGCACTTTGGTACGTTTCCGCCGCTGACGGGAACTCCCTCGGAGTTGCAGAAACTCGTGCCGGATGTGGAAGTGCTGGCGCTGAAACCGGGACAGACAATTTCCTAACCTCTGCAATTGGGGCCACTTTAGAGTCAAGGAGCAAAATGCCCGAGCAACCCGCAAAACCCGACTGGCGCATGGGAGGAATCACCGTCCCACAAGTCGAAGACTACCTCTACTCCATGCTGCCGCCGCGCGACGAAGTTCTCGCCGAGATGGAAGCCGATGCCGCCAAGAACGACGTGGCCATCGTTGGACCCGCCGTCGCTCGCGTGCTGCATCAATTGGCGGTGATCAGCGGCGCGAAGAAAATCTTCGAGATGGGCTCCGCCATCGGCTATTCCACCATCTGGTGGGCGCGCGCCGCGGGCGAGGGCGGACGCGTCATCTACACCGACGGCGATCCCAAGCGCGCCGAAAAGGCGCGACGCTATTTCGATCGTGCCGGCGTCGCCAAACGCATCACGGTGCGCGTAGGCGATGCCCTCGAAATTCTTTCGGAAGAAAAGGAACAATACGACATCATCTTCAACGACATCGATAAGACCGACTACCCGCGCGTGATTCGTTTGGCGCTCCCGCGTCTGAAAAGCGGAGGCCTCTTCATTACCGACAACGTTCTCTGGAACGGCAAAGTCAGCCAACCGAATCCCGACGCCCAAACCAAAGCCATCCTCGAATTCAACAAACTGATCTACGCGTCGCCCGACCTGTTTACGACGATTCTGCCCCTCCGCGACGGAGTTTCGCTTTGCGTTAAGAAGTAGAACTACGGGTTCACTCGTGTCGTTGGACTCGGTGCTAGAATTGTCGGTTTCCACCTCACGATGAAGACTCCAACACTTTCGCGAGCTGAACAGCTTCCGCAGACGCTGTCGCGCACACAAGCGCAGTCGCGTCCCAACTCCGCCACGGACGTTCTGGTCGTCGGCGCTGGTCCCACCGGCATGGCCTGTGCCATCGAGGCGCAGAAGGCTGGCTTCAAGTCCCTCATCGTTGACAAGGGATGCCTGGTCAATTCCATTTACCACTACCCAGTGAACATGGTGTTTTTCACCACGCCTGAATTGTTGGAGATCGGCGATATTCCTTTCACCACCGCCTCGGCGAAACCCAACCGCCAGGAAGCGCTCGAATATTATCGGCGCGTCGCCGAGCACTACCACTTAAACGTTCGCCAGTACGAATGGGTCAAGACAATTACCGGCGAGGATGGCAACTTTCGCGTCACCACCACGAACCGGCACGACGCCATCCACGACTACCGCGCCCGCAAGATCGTGCTCGCTACCGGTTACTACGATCTGGCCAACCAACTCGCCATCCCCGGCGAAGACCTCGAAAAGGTATTTCATTACTATCGCGAGCCACATCCTTATTTCGATACCGACGTCGTGGTAATCGGCGGCAAGAATTCAGCGGCGGAAGCGGCCTTGGACCTGTGGCGTCACGGCGCGCGCGTCACGCTCGTCCATCGCGGAGCGGAGATCCACAACCACGTCAAGTATTGGGTGCGTCCCGACATCGAGAACCGCATTCGGGCTGGCGAAATCACCGCGCACTTCAACAGCAGCGTGCGGGAGATCAATGCCGACTCAGTGGTGCTGCAAACTCCGTCCGGTCCGGTTCACGTGAAGAACGATTTCGTATTTGCTCTCACTGGTTATCATCCCGACTACGATTTTCTGCGCAGCGTGGGCATTGAGCTGGCCACCGAACAGCTTCGTCCCGTCTGCGATCCGGAGAACCTGGAATCGAACGTTCCGGGAATTTATGTCGCTGGAGTGATTGTCGCAGGATCGCGGACCAATGAAATTTTCATTGAGAACGGCCGCTTCCACGGCAAACTGATCGCCAACCATATCAGCGAGAGGCTGGGCGGCGGCAACCCAAATTTTCCTCTTGACGCGACGTAAGGCGGTCGAGCAAAATGCACCCGCCAACACAAATGAACCGGAGGAAACCATGAAACTCGTTCCTAGTTTGCTTCGCAAAACCGCTGTCGTTGCGGCAGCCGCGATCGTCGTTTTTTTCGCCAGCTTCGCTCTGACGC
>Ga0302150_10000936_pt1 | contig 12666 bp, 14 predicted proteins | sample I_Bog_N1_2_FD_198635 | JGI IMG/M metagenome (GOLD analysis project Ga0302150, IMG submission 198635) | Peat permafrost microbial communities from Stordalen Mire near Abisko, Sweden - I_Bog_N1_2 | ecosystem: Environmental > Terrestrial > Soil > Wetlands > Peat | place: Sweden: Abisko, Stordalen... | reverse complement strand
GGGAGGGGGGATGGGGTTTTGAGGGCGTAGGTGGCCAGGTGGGGGAAGTTCTGGAGAAAGACGACGAAGACAAGAAGGGGGCGGAGTTGGGCGAGGTGGGCTCCGGTGACGAGGGCAGCGATGGCAGCCGCGAGGAGAGCGGCGAGGTAGAGAGGAAGGATGCGGAGAGCTCGACGAATGTAGAAGTTGCGGAAGCGGAGGACGCTGCGGTTGGTCTCCCAGAGGGAGCCCGTGATAAGGAAGGCGGAGAGGGCGAAGAAGAGAGTGATGCCGCACCAGCTGAACTGGGTGATGTAACCGAGGAGGCGCTGGGCGGGATCCGTGGGCGAGACGCCTGGACCGTAGTGGTAAATGAAGATGAGCAGGATGGCGAGGCCCCGGAGGCCGTCGAGGGCGGAATCGCGGCGGGTCTTTGGGGGCGTGTTGGGTGCAGCGGAGCTATTGCCAGCAGAAGGTTCCGCGGCGAAAACGGACGAATCGAATGGTGGACCGCTGGGGGGAACCTCGGATGCCATTTTCCTCAGCGTAGATGGATGGGGAACTCGCGTCAACGAGGTTTTGAGGGAGATGCACGAGATGGGAGCGGCGGAGGAGTGATTTCTGTGGTGGCGAGGGCGTGGGGAGAGAGAGATTGTAGGCGGAGGCGGGATAAGTTTGAGATGGGTGCATCCAAGCGGAGGGGTTTGCCATCATATTAGTTGACAGTAAGTCACTCACATGCGAATCTAGAGAGGCTGTGAGGGTTGGTCAAGAGTTTTGGGCTGCGGCTTCGGTTAGGGCTGGGCTAAAGGATGAGGTCAGGATATGGGAAAGATTATTGGCATTGATTTGGGAACGACCAATAGCTGCGTTGCGGTGATGGAGGGCGGAGAGCCCAAGGTCATTCCTAACGAAGAAGGTGGTCGGACAACTCCATCCATCGTTGCGTTTACCAAGAGCGGCGAGCGGTTGGTGGGTATGGTGGCGAAGCGTCAGGCGATCACCAACCCCGAGAACACGGTGTATTCGATCAAGCGCTTCATGGGCCGTCGGCTGAATGAAGTGGGCGACGAGATGAAGATGGTGCCGTACAAGGTTGTGGCCAAGGGCGACAATATTGCTGTGGTCGCGCAGGGTAAGGAATATACGGCGCCGGAGATTTCGGCGATGATCCTGCAGAAGCTGAAGAAGGCTGCTGAGGATTATTTGGGCCAGTCGGTGACGGAAGCCGTGATTACGGTTCCGGCGTACTTCAATGACGCGCAGCGGCAGGCGACGAAGGATGCCGGCAAGATCGCTGGGCTGGACGTGAAGCGCATTGTGAACGAGCCGACCGCGGCAGCTTTGGCCTACGGGCTCGACAAGAAGAAGGACGAGACGATTGCCGTGTATGACTTTGGTGGCGGTACGTTCGATATCTCGATTCTTGAGGTTGGCGATGGCGTGATCGAGGTGAAGTCGACTAATGGCGATACGCACCTCGGCGGCGATAACCTCGACCAGCGGATTGTGGATTGGCTCATCTCGGAGTTCAAGAGCGAGAGCGGTCTGGATCTTACGGCGAAGGGCAACGAGATGGCGCTGCAGCGGCTGAAGGATGCTGCGGAGCGCGCGAAGATCGAGCTTTCGACGGCGCAGGAGACGGAGATCAATCTGCCGTTCATCACGGCTGATGCTAGCGGTCCGAAGCACCTGGTTCGCACGCTGAGCCGCGCGAAGCTGGAGCAGTTAGTTGCGGACCTTCTGGAGAAGTCGGTTGGACCGAGCAAGCAGGCGCTGAAGGATGCGGGCATCGACGCTAGCAAGATCGATGAGGTCGTGCTGGTTGGCGGACAAACTCGTATGCCGGCGATCCAGGAGCTGGTGAAGAAGCTGTTCGGCAAGGAGCCGCATAAGGGTGTGAACCCGGATGAGGTTGTGGCGATCGGCGCGGCTGTCCAGGCGGGCGTTTTGTCTGGCGACGTGAAGGATCTGCTGCTGCTGGATGTGACTCCGCTGACGCTCTCGATTGAGACGATGGGTGGTGTGGCGACGGGGATGATTCCGCGCAACACGACGATTCCGACGAAGAAGTCGGAGACGTTCTCGACGGCGGCTGATAACCAGACTGAGGTTGAGGTTCACGTGATGCAGGGTGAGCGGCCGATGGCGGCGCAGAACCGGACGCTGGGCAAGTTCAAGCTGGGCGGGATTCTTCCGGCTCCGCGCGGAGTGCCGCAGATCGAGGTCACGTTCGACATCGATGCGAACGGCATTCTGAATGTCAGCGCGAAGGATAATGCGACGGGTAAGGACGCAAAGATCACGATCACGAGCTCTTCTGGTCTGAGCAAGGACGAGGTTGAGCGCATGGCGAAGGATGCCGAGGCGCACGCGGCCGAGGACAAGGAAGCCAAGGAGAAGATCGAGGCTAGGAACCAGCTTGATTCCCTGGTGTACAACGTCGAGAAGATGCTGAAGGACGGCGGCGAGAAGGTTGCGGCGTCGGATAAGAGCGAGGTTGAGAGCGCGCTTGCTGAGGCGAAGTCTACTCTCGGCGGCAGCGATCCGAGCACGAGCGACCTGAACGCAGCGAAGGACAAGCTGACGGCGGCGAGCCACAAGCTGGCAGAGGCGGTTTACAAGGCCAATGCAGCGGGTGGTGCGGCTGGAAGTTCGGCACCGACGGATGGAGACGCTGCGGCGGCTGGAACGGCTGACGAAGCGAAGAAGGACGAAGGCGTCATCGATGCGGAGTATGTCGACGCGGAAAAGTAAGCAGTAAAGAGTAAGCAGTAAGAAGTAGGGATGGATGAGGAGGGGCTTCGGCTCCTCCTTCTTCGTCTCGATGTGATTGCGGCAGGGTGGTACCGACCGCGTGGATAGGATGAAAGTCGGGTTTAGAGAAGTAGTTCGGAAGCGACGGTTGGTGAATCCAATCATCAGGGTGAATGCAAGACCAGGAGGTAGCGCGATGACGAACGATCGAGAAGGACAGCAGGACCAGGCGTGGCCTGGAGCGTTTCATTGGGAGTTGGGCGAGGCCAGCGTGCTCGGGCGCGAGACGTTGTGGCAGTGCGATGCGCTGCGCGCGGGTCGACTGTACCAGCGGAGCGTGTTTGGAACGCGTGAAGAGGCTGAGGCGTTTGTCGCGAAGATGAGGAACGTTGAGCCGGATCATATGTTCAATGTTGAGGCGATCAAGGCGTCTACGGTTTGGAATTAGATTGCTTCATAGCGCGGGCCGCGTTCAATCTATTTCGACAGGCCTGGAGGAGATCACCTCTAACCGCTGCTTCATCTTGAGGAATGGAGTTTCGAAGAAGCGATAGGAGAGCAGGGCGAGGACGATGGTGACCAGCAGAGAGAGGGTTTGATGAACCCAGAGGGAAGCATGGAGTTGCACACGGGAGAAGACGGAAATGACCGGCAGATGGAAGACGTATAACCCATAGGAGACTTTTCCAAGGTGTACAAGCCATTTGGGCCAACCGCGGCTTCCTAGAACCGCATACGTGAGGAGAGCACAGGACCCTGCCACTAGTGCGTATCCAAGGCACAGGCTGAGTGGGCCCGATGATGGATAGCCGACTGTTTCTATATGGAAGAAGTACTCGGTAGCAAAGAGGGTTGCGAAGACGCCAGCGATGCAGACGGTGCGCGCAGCGTAGGAGGATAGCCAGCTAGTTGGGTTGGGCGTGACGATCGCAAGCAAGATCCCTGCGGCAAACATTTCGAATTGGACGAACGAATTAAACCATACTGGGTAATCCGAGCAAGCGTGAATACGTCCGTAGTGGATCAAAACCAAGTTAGCAACGAGGATTATCGCGGCAGCGGCGAAGACGAGATGCCGGGTGCTTAGCTTGCGCGCGAGTCCTGGCCATACGACATAGAATTGTTCTTCGATGGATATGCTCCAGAGATGCGCAAAGACTGTTCCTCCCAGGATATTCGTGTTGCCAAGCATGAAGCATGCCGCGAGGTACCAACGCCAGTCGAGCTGAAAGTGACCGTGGGCGACCGAAAACAGAAAGCCGGTTAGGAGTGCGCCGAAGTAAAGGGGCCATATCCGCAGGATGCGCCGCTGGTAGAACTTTCCGATGGCGATCGTTCCAGTGGCCAGTTTTTCGCGGAGAAGAAGGGTTGTAATGAGATAGGCGCTGAGGACGAAGAAGAGAGGAAGCCCAAATCCCGCGGCGTCTACGAACGTGCTGGAAATTGTCGCTGCACTGTTCGGGGTGCGAGGGGAGGAGTGGTGGACAAAGACGAGTAGGAATGCGAGCAACCGTACAATATCTAGCTCTGGCCTGTAAAAGCGAGTACCCGCGCTGCTCCCCATCAAGGCAGCATACAGGATGGCAACCAATTCTCCTGCAACTCCGGGTTTGGAAGGTTGCAGGCGATGGTCCAGGTCTTTCCGAGGACTGGATCGGGCTTAAGATCGGCCGTGACCGTGGAGGAGAAGTTCAATGCCTGAAGGGAATGAGATTCATCGGTGGGCGGAGCGGCATGCTGCTGCGTTTGCTGGGAAGACGGTGCGGATGGATGGGCCTCAGGGTCGGTTTACGGACTGGGATTTGCTGGATGGTCGGAAGCTGCGCAAGGTGATGGCTGTGGGGAAGCATTTGGGGTATGACTTTGGGACGGACCGGATTCTGCATGTGCACCTGGGATTGCAGGGGGATTTCACGGAGGGGTCGGGGGCGCTGCCGGAGGTGCGCGGGGCGCTGCGGATGCGGATGTGGAATGCTGCTGCGGTGAAGAAACCGATGGTGCCGGGGGTGAGCAAGCGGCATGCGTGGTACTCGAGCGACGATGGAACGGGCCATTTGCAGCCAGAAGAGATTGCGTGGGTGGAGCTGCGCGGGCCGATGGATTGCTCGGTGTACACGAATGCGCAGTGGGATGCGCTGAGGGAGAGGCTGGGGCCGGATCCGCTGGGCGTCTCTTCGAAAGGCGGCGATGGGCCGGAGAAGGCGATCGAGCGGATTGCGAAGAGTAAGAAGCCGATTGGGATTTTGATCATGGAGCAGGATGTGATAGCGGGGGTGGGGAATATCTTTCGTGCGGAGGTGCTGTTTCGGGCGAGGCAGAGTCCGTTTACTCCGGGGAGGGAGGTTCCGGCGAAGGTTGTGAAGACGATGTGGAAAGAGCTTGGGCCGTTGATGCGGGCGGGGATGGTGGACAGGCGCATTGTGACGACGCTGGCGAAGGATAGGGACCACAAGACAGGGCCGGTGCAGGTGGGCGATGAACACTACGTCTATCGACGGAATGGGAAGCCTTGCCGGGTGTGCGGCACGAAGGTGATGAAGCTGGAAGGATTCGCGGGGCGGAATTTGTTCTGGTGCCCGGTGTGCCAAAAGGATGGTTGAACGCGGCGCGTATAACGCGTAGCGTGATATGCTTAGGGCATGATCGGGAGCTTTAAGAACGAGGAAACCCGGCGCATCTTTGAGCGTGAAAGAAGCAGGAGATTTGGGCCACTCGTTCGTGTGATTTATCGAAAGCTGCTTCAACTTGATGCTGCGATTGCCGTGGACCAACTCCGGTCGCCTCCGGGGAACCGGCTTGAAGTCTTGCGAGGTGATCGTGTGGGACAACACAGTATTCGAGTGAACGATCAATATCGAATTTGTTTTACGTGGAGAGACGGTTATGCCTACGACATCGAAGTCACGGATTACCACTAAGCGGCCTATGGTGCGGAGAAGGGGGCAGAGAGTGCCCCCCGTGCATCCGGGAGAGATGCTGCGGGAGGAGTTTTTGATTCCATTGGGAATGAGTGCAAATGCTTTGGCGATGTCGCTTAGCGTGCCGGCGACGCGCATTGGCGAGATTGTGAATGAGCGGCGTGGAATTACGGGCGACACGGCGATTCGACTCGGAGAGTTTTTCCGTGTGGGACCCGAGTTCTGGATGAATCTCCAAACTCGGTATGAACTGGAGTTGGCGCGCGATGCGATGGAAGCGGCGGGTTCAAAGAAGATTGAGCCGATGCCTATTGATGATCGGGGATCACTGCTCGCACGAACGGCTTAAGAGGGACTGAAATGGCAACGACGAAGACGAAAGATTATTACGGCACGCTTGGCGTGAAGAAGACGGCGACGACGGAAGAGATTCGCAAGGCGTTTCGGAAGCTGGCGCGGAAGTATCACCCGGATGTGAACCCGGGCGATAAGAAGTCTGAGGAGAAGTTCAAGGAACTCTCCGAGGCCAACGACGTGTTGAGCGATGAGAAGAAGCGGAAGATCTACGACCAGGTGGGCTTCTACTCGGACAACATTGATGCCGCGACGGCGGAGGCGTATGCACGCGGTGGCGGTGCTCCGGGCGGGGTAGGGGGATTTGGCGGAGGTGCGGGCGCTGGTGGTGGCCGCGGGCAGCAGGGTGTTCCGTTCGATTTTGAGGGGTTTGATTTTTCGGGGTTCCAGGGCGGAGGGAAGGCTGCGCCGAGGGGGTCGAGTGAGGGGTTTGGCGGCTTCAAAGATGTGTTTTCGGGGATGTTTGGCGGAGGCGGGCGGCAGCCTCGCGGGCCTCAGCCGGGGACGGATCTGGAATATCAGGTCGAGATTGATTTTTGGACTTCGATTCGCGGGGGGTTGACGCGCCTGGAGATTCATCGGCAAGAGCAGTGCCCGACGTGCAAGGGTAAGGCCGTGATGGGGGGAAGCATGGAGTGTCCGGAGTGCCATGGCGCGGGGCAGGTGACGCAGATGGGTGGGCGGATGAAGTTCAATATCCAATGCCCGCGGTGCGGTGGATCGGGCAAGGTGCAGAATGCCTGCCCGACGTGCGAGGGTGAGGGCGTGGTGACGAAACGCGAGCCGCTGTCGTTCAACATCAAGGCGGGGACGCGGGATGGGCAGAGGATTCGGCTGGCTGGGAAGGGCAATGCCGGGACTGAGGGCGCGCCGAATGGGGACCTGTATTTGATTATCAAGGTGGGCGCGCACAAGCTGTTTCGGAGGGTGGGCGATGACATCCATATCACTGTGCCCGTGACGGCGATGGAGGCGGCATTGGGAGCAAAGATTGATGTGCCGACGGTGGATGGCGTGGGGACGGAGTCGGGGCGGTCGCAGTTGAAGATTCCTCCCGGGACGCAGACGGGGCAGAAGCTTCGCATGCGGGAGAAGGGCGTGATCAGCGCAACGAAGGAGGGGCATCGTGGCGACCAGATCGTGGAGGTGAGGATTGTGGTGCCGAAGGTGCAGGATGAGCGGTCGAAGGAGATTTTGCGGGAGCTGCAGAAGCTGAACCCGGAGGATCCGCGGGCGGAGATGCTGGCGGAGGTATGAGCGACGACGAGATTTACGAGTATTTAGGGCAAACGTTCGAGTGGGATGCTGCAAAGGCCCGCAAGAACTTCATGCGCCATCGTGTGATGTTTACGGAAGCGGCGACTGTGTTCTTCGATGCCGACGTTGTTTATTACGAAGATGAAGCGCATTCTGAGGGCGAGCAGCGATATATTGTGGTTGGGCACTCAAAGCGTGATCGCCAGCTGTTTGTGGTGCACATGTACCGGGGTGAGCATGTGCGAATTATCAGCGCGAGAGCCGCAACGCCGCGAGAGAGGAGCGAGTATGAAAGCGAATTGGGAAGATGACTACGAGATGCCGGAAGAATTCGACCTCAGCAAGCTGAAGCGAGTTCCGAATCCGTTCGCGCAAGAGTTTCGAGAGCTAAATTTGGTGTCGCTTGAGAATGATGTGAAGGCGGTGTTTCCGGATTCTGAGTCGGTAAATGCTGCGCTTCGGACGTTGATCAAGGCGGCAGGTGTGGTGGTGCCGGAGAAGATGAAGAAGGCTAGTTAGGGTGGGCGCCGACGTGGGTCGTGGCGGGTTGGGACGCGGAGGCTGATGTGGCGGACGTGATGAACGGACGGTTTGCGGGGAAGATCGATGGGGACTTTGTGGTGTTCCTGATCGGGATGCGGATCAATCAGCTTTGGGCGGTGCATAAGTGGTTGCCGGTGTCGCGGGCGATGCCTCGGATGCTGGCGGAGTTGAAGCGGCAGCCGGAGCTTGGGTTGCTGGAGGCTAGCTACTTTTTGAGTCCGCCGGTTGCGATGACCGTGCAGTATTGGCGGTCGTTTGAGCATCTGCACGCTTATGCGCATTCGAAGGATAAGGAGCATCTGCCGGCCTGGGCGGAGTTCAATCGGCTGGTGGGAGCTACCAGGGTGGTGGGGGTGTTTCACGAGACGTATTTGGTGTCGGCTGGGAAGTATGAGGCGGTGTATGTGAATACGCCTCGGATGGGGCTGGGGGTGGCGGGGGATGTAGTGCCGGCGGTGGGACGGATGCAGTCGGCTAAGGAGCGGATGGCGGCCTCGGGGGAGAAATAGCTAGGACGCAGCTGCTACATCTTGCTAGGCAAGAACGAGCGCACTCGTTGCGAGCGAAGCAGGTTCCTTGCTTCGCTCGGAATGACAGACAGAAAAGCAGCGGAAAAGCAGCGGCAAAAGCAAAGGCAACAGCAAAGGCAACAGCCAATACAGGGGTCTCTCCACTGCGCAGGATGATGAAGCCATCCTGCTTCGGTCGAGATGACGTACGTTCATGGGTGGAACGAGTGTGGCCTTTGGATTCGGCTAGAGTTCGCTGGGGGCCTTGGGGAGGATGTGTTGGTTGGTTTGGGCGTTGAGGTATTGGAGGGTTTCGGGGAAGACTCCGCCGAAGCGGGCGGCTAGCCATGCTTGCGGGGAGATGGTGATTTCGGCTCGGCCGGCGGCTACTGCGTGGAAGATTTTGTTGGCAGCGTATTTGGCGGAGACAGCGATGCCGGGGGTGTTGGCGGCGAAGTTGAACCAGCGGCGTTCGAATTCGACGTCGCCTACGATTTTGGCGTGGTCTTCTCCGCCGGTGCGCATGAGGCCGGGGCAGACGGTGGTGACTCGAATGCCCTTGTGGCGAAGTTCGGCGTGGAGGCCTTCGGAGAATCCTACTAGTGCGAACTTGGCGGCGGAGTAGGGGAGCATGTGGGGGACGGCGATCTTGCCGCCGATGCTTGCGATGTTGACGATGGAGGCGCGGCGGGTTCCGGCGAGTGGGGTTTGCTTGCGCAGGTGCGGGAGGGCCGCCCAGGTGGTGTAGAGGGCAGCGAAGAAGTTGATCTGCATGGTCTGCTCGAAGATTTCGAGGGTCTGCGATTCGATGGGACCTACGTCGATGATGGCGGCGTTGTTGACGAGGACGTCGATGCGGCCGTAGCGGGCGACGGCTTCGGCGACGAGGCGCTGGCACTCTTCGGGCTTGGAGAGATCGGCGGCTACGAGGTAGAAGTCTTCGGGTCGCAGGTGGGAGAACTGGGAGAGGAGCGTGTCCTGGGCCTGCTGGAGCTCGGCTAGATTGCGCGAGGCGAGGACGAGGCGGACGGGGGTTTGGGCGAAGCGGGTGGCGATGGCGAGGCCGAGGCCTCGGGAGCCTCCTGTGATGACAACTACGGGACGAACGGCGTTGGGGTCGTTCGGGTCGGATGTCGGAGCGAGCTTGCGGGAGCGGACCGAACGGACTACGAGGACGGCGGCTCCGGCGGCGACGACGGCGGAGGCGACGGAGGTGATGGCGATTCCTGCGGCGGTGGCGGTGGCAGCGGCGGCGAGGGTGGCTAGGTTGAGTCGGCTCATAGTGGATTATGATGCGTGGCGGGGAGTTGAGGTGTTCGGTGGAGGACGAAAGGAGGTATTCTTCAGGCGATGGCTACAAAACGTAAGAGCAAGGGCGCGTACATGATCTCGGCGGTGGCGGAGATGTACGAGATCCATCCACAGACGCTGCGGCTGTATGAGCGTGAGGGGTTGCTGCGGCCTTCGCGTTCGGATGGGAATACTCGGCTTTACACGGATGAGGATTTGGAGCGGCTGGAGTTTATTTTGAGCCTGGCTCGCGATATGGGCGTGAATATGGCGGGGATTGCGATTGTGCTGCAGATGCGCGAGCGGATGGAAGAGATGAATCGGCAGATGCAGGGGTTTGTGGATTATGTGCGGACGGAGATGTTGACACGGATGCAACAACACGCTCCGACGCCGGGGCTCGTGCCGTTGAAGAGGCCGTTTGGGGTGGCGGGCCGGGAGCCGGCTCCGCATGGAACTGGGCGGAAGAAGGTTAGCTAGGTTGTCGCGGTTCGTTTGAGGTGACGCTTGTGAAGATGGAACAACGGATGGCAATGTTCGGCGCGACTTTCATTGGCGCGGTTAAGAAAGGTATTACGGCGATCGTGTTGCTGCTGTCTTGCGGGCTAGGCGCGAGGGCTTTTGGCCAGCAGGATGTGCATGCGGCGCTGGTCCCGATTGCAACAAGGGTGACGGCGCCGGATTTCAGTCTGGCGGATGCAACAGGCAAGTCGGTGGGACTTTCGACGTATCGGGGCAAGGTGGTGCTTTTGAATTTCTGGGCTACGCCGTGCGGCGGGTGTTTGCTGGAGATTCCGAATTTTGTGGCCATGCAGACCGAGCTCAAGGGTGAAGGGTTTACGGTCGTCGGGATTTCGATGGACACCTCTTACGAGAAGCTGAAGACTGCGGATGAAGCTTGGGCGAGCGTGAAGCCGTTCGTTGCACAGCACAAGATGAACTATCCAATTCTGATGGGCGATTCGTCGTTGCTTGCGACCTATAAGGTGGCTGGACTTCCAGTGACTTACCTGATCGATAAGTCTGGAAGAACGGCTGCTGTGTATGGCGGGGTGGTGAACAAAGACGATGTGGCCGCGAACATGAAGGCGTTGCTCGCGGAACGGTAGCGCTGGATGCAGGGGAAGGTCGCGTAGACTTGGGGATGGTGCGGGCCGCGGTGGGTGGTTTGCGCGATGCTGGTAGGGTCGGTGCGATGAAGGTTTTGGTGCACGTTGTTTTTTGGGTGGCGATGGTTGGGTCGGTCACCTCTTCGATCTATTGCGGGATGGTGTTGGCGGCGGCGGCTCGTTTTGGGCTGCGCAAGCGGAGAGAGCAGAGTGCGGTGCCGGACTTTCTGCCGGCCGTGAGCATGCTGAAGCCTCTGCATGGGACAGAGCCTGGGATGGAGCTGAATATTGCCAGCTTCTTTGAGCAGGAGTATCCGGGGGAGTGGGAGTTGCTGTTCTGCGCGCGGCAGGAGAGCGATGAGGGCTTGCGGCTCGCTCGATCGGTGGGCGCGCGGTATTCGCAGGTGGATGCGCGGTATGTGACGTGTGGAGAGCCGACTCCGAAGTTTCACAATGCGAAGGTGTACTCGCTGGCGAAGATGGATTCGATGGCGAAGCATGCGCTGTATGTGACGAGCGATGCGGACGTTCGCGTGGAGAAGGATTACCTGCTGCGCATGGTGCAGAACTTGAAAGATCCTGCGTTGGGGATTGCGAGCTGCATCTATTTGGGGACGGCTCAGCCGGATACGGGGAATGGTGGTCCGGGGTTCGCATCGCAACTGGATGCGGTGGGGAAGAGTGTGGAGATGAGCTCGGGCGTGCTGGTGGCGGACATGCTCGAGGGCACGAAGTTTGCTCTGGGCGCGACGATGGTGCTGCCGAAGAAGAGCTTCCAGGAGGTGGGTGGGTTCGACCAGCTTGGGGAGTTTTATGCGGATGATTTTGTGATTGGGAATCGGCTAGCCGAGCAGGGTAAGGGCGTTAAGATGGCGACGTACATCATTCGTCTGATGGTGCAGGATTCGCCGTTCTGGCTCAGCTTTCGGAACCAGCTGCGGTGGATGCAGAGCACGCGGCGGTCTCGGCCTTGGGGACATTTGGGCAGTGGGCTCACGTTTGCGATGCCGTTTGGGTTGCTGGGGCTGGTGTGGGGATTGATCAGTGGGCATGCGGGTTTGGGAGTGGTTTGGCTGGCCGCGATGGTCGTGAATCGGTGGCTGCAGGCTGGGGCGATTCTTGGGGTGTTGGGGGATCCGGATATTTTGTGGAACGCGATGATTTATCCGCTGCGGGATTTGCTCGGATGGGTGCTTTGGGTGGGGAGTTATGGTGGCGAGAACTTTTATTATCGCGGGAAGGTTTATAAGTTGAAGGATGGGGGACGGGTGGAGTCGCCGGAGTAGTCCCAAGGCTAGAGCGCATTCGCGTAAGGATCGATGGTGCCCGGGCTAAACCCCAGGCCTATCTATTGGAGAGGATGGTTTTGCCGCCGCTGGTGGCGTAGGTGTGGACGGGGGCTTGGGGCGATAGGAATTTGGTGCGGGACTCGGGGTTTTCGGTTAGGAGGAAGAGGCGTTTCGGGCCGTGCCAGAGGTGGGCTAGTTGCTGGTCGTCGAGGAAGATCTTGGGGGCGTCGGGGTAGAAGCTGCCGAACCAGGGGCCGTTGATGCGGCCGTTGACGAGCAGGATGGGCGCGGCCGATTGCGGTGTGTAGAAGAGCAGGGCTGAGCCGGAGGTTAGCTCGCCGTCGTTGAGGATGAGGTCGCCGGGGCGGAGGCTGCGGTCGATGGCGAGGGCGAGGTCTTTGGAGCCGAGGTTGGGGTAGAAACGGACGAGTCCTTCGTGCGCGGCTAGCAGGATGGCGGTCATGGCGGCGGCGATGAGGAGGTTGGCGGCGAAGGGGTTGCGCCGGACGCGTGAGGCTCCGCGGCGAACGAGGTAGGCGATGGGGCCGAGGGTGAACATGCCGAGGGCTACGGTTAGGAGTGGGCCTCGGAAGAAGCCCATGGCGGGGCCAGTGAGGTCGAAGAGGTGGCCGAGGGAGAGGGTGTAGTCGGCGGGGTTGGA
>Ga0302150_10000928_pt1 | contig 12722 bp, 8 predicted proteins | sample I_Bog_N1_2_FD_198635 | JGI IMG/M metagenome (GOLD analysis project Ga0302150, IMG submission 198635) | Peat permafrost microbial communities from Stordalen Mire near Abisko, Sweden - I_Bog_N1_2 | ecosystem: Environmental > Terrestrial > Soil > Wetlands > Peat | place: Sweden: Abisko, Stordalen... | reverse complement strand
GAGGAAAAGATACAGTTTGAGCTCTGGTTGCGGGGACTCTGGCCGGCGACAGGGAGAGAGTCTCAGGAAGGTCGATTCACTACGATCAGAAATGGTCTAAGTACATGGGCAAAGAGCCGAGGTGACTTTTACCTTTCGCTCAACCCGCGTTTCGTCGATGAGCCCGCCAGCGCTCCGATTGAAGGCTTGTTGCCACGTCCGCCGCAAGGCTGGGTCATTACCAATCCGATCGCAGCGCGCCTGGCTTTGGAAGATTTCTACTGGATCGCGCGCCTGCTCTGGGCTGACGTTTCTTCAATGGGCACGGTACAGTATAAAACTTTTAATTGGCTCCAACTGCTCCGCTTCAGAGCGCTATATGAAGAAGACAGTCATGAGGCCGATCGTCTTCGGATTGCCGAGGACGTGCTTCGTTCGGTCTTCGATTTTGCATGCGACCTGGTCCAGAACTCCGTTGAGATCACGCGTGCCAGGGAGCAGCGCGAGAGCGCCACAAGTAAGAAGCAGTATGACCCCAGTTCGCCGCATTCTGCCAACCTTAACCGTTGTGTGAAACACTGGCGTGCCGTCTTCAATGAGGAACTCCAGGAAATCATCAGGCAACGTCAGATTCGTCACTTCCGTGACCCGTCTCTGCCTCTCGACACCAGTGCCGGCGTGGGGATTAAACTCGACCCGGCCTCTTCCGCGACTAGCGATGACGACGTTTGGAGCGACCGATTGACTACCGGCGAGTACCCGCTGAATCTCATCGGCCTTGCGTTCTCGGGTGGCGGCATACGCAGCGCAACGCTGAACCTGGGCGTTCTGCAGGGGATGCAGGAACTGGATATGCTGCGCCACATGGATTACATCTCAACGGTGTCGGGTGGCGGGTTTACCGGCTCGTGGCTGGTAGCGAATGTGCGTCGCAGCGCCCACTGGCTTGGCCGCCTCACCGACTGGAGCGATTCGATCGCGCACCTCCGTGCGTACTCTAATTACCTTGCGCCGCGCACCGGCATTCTGAGCGCGGATACCTGGAATCTCGGCAACAGCTGGTTGCGCAATGCATTTCTGATTCAACTCACAGGCCTGGCATGGCTCTTCGTGTTGTTGCTCACAACGATCGAGACGATACAGGCGTTCAATGCGCTGGTGCGATGGCATTATCTGACCGGTATAGGATTGATCGCCGCGTTAGTCGCACTGATCTCTGTGCTGAAGAATCTCGTTGGGGCAGAATCGGCGAGCAAGGCCAAGCATCGCAGTGCCAAATGGGTACGGCGCACCGCTGTGATTCCGGCATGCATCGGCGGCTACGCTCTTGCAGCACGCCTGTGGGCCCAGGCGCTAATCTGGTTCTGCAATGGTGGAATAGCCACGGACAACAAGTACTCCGGTATCTTGTTCTCGGCAGTAGACAGCTTGTGGTGGTGGTTGATTCTCCTCGCCAGTTTTAGCGCTTTCTTAGCTATAGCCTGGAGCACACTTCGACGAAAGAAGTACAACGCAATCTGGATCGCGTTCCTTTGCGATGTGGCGCTTTATCTTGAGCTTGCTGGCATTCTTTATGTTTTCCGGGTGTGGACCCTTTACAAGCAGAGCACTTCGGCACTTGCATTCGTCTTTGGCCCATCCTTGGTTCTTTGTGCCTTCGGTGTGAGCATTCTGCTGCTCATTGGATTCACCGGACGTAATACAGATGAGGCACAGCGAGAATGGTGGACACGCTTCGGAACGTGGCTGGGAATTCTCGCCGGCCTAGGCCTCGGCCTCTGCTCCATCACAATCTTCGGTCCCTTCTTCATGTCGAAGGCTTTCACCGCTCAGTCGGGCCAGCCGATCCCCACATGGCTGCAAGCCATCAAGTGGTCCAGTGTCGTGAGCTGGATCGGCACCGTGGTCGGCGGACTGCTCGCAGGCAAGAGCAGCAAGACGGAAGGAGACGCAAGTTCGAAGTCACCCTGGCTCGAAGCTCTGGCAAAGGTGGGTGGATTTCTTTTCATCTTCGGCAGCCTCCTACTTGGCGCTACACTGCTCGCCGTTATTCTCCGTGCAATGTTTTCGAGCGACACGTATGTCTATCCGGATTTCATAAGCTTTTTTTTCAATCTGATGTGGTGGAAGACACTCATATGCCTCATCACGGTCCTATCACTCGGGGTTCTTTTCTCATCGTTTTTCGAAATTAACATCTTCGGGCTGAACCAGTTTTACCGGAACCGGCTGGTTCGTTGTTATCTTGGTGCGACTCGTTGGACGCCTGGCGCGAGGAAGCCGAATCCCTTTACGGGTTTCGATTTCCGGGACGATCTTGACCTCTCGCGGTTCCGTAGCGACTCCAAGGCAGAAGGCCTCACCACCGAAGAAGGTGACCCCGTCACCGAGTGCGGGGCCTACCGTGGCCCCTTACCCATCATCAACTGCACGCTGAACCTTGGTGGGAGCGCCGACCTAGCTCTGAACACGCGCCACAGTGACTCCTTCACGCTAACCCCGTTGCATTGCGGCTCAAACCGGCCAAAAGTGGGATACGCTCCCACCACATCCTCCTCTGGTAAGTTTGCGGACGGAGTCCGACTGGGGCAGGCGGTGGCTATCTCAGGAGCCGCCGTGAGTTCGAACATGGGCTACAACACATCGCCACTCGTCGCGTTTCTCTTGACGATGTTCAATGTGCGCTTAGGCTGGTGGTTTCCCAATCCATCACAGACTAGTTGGAAGAAACGCGGACTCAGTTTTAGCTTTCTGTATCTGCTGTGCGAGCTGTTCGGCACGGCAGACGACAATCGCGCATATCTGAACGTTTCAGACGGCGGCCACTTTGAGAATCTTGGCATCTACGAGCTGATCCGCCGCCGATGCCGGCTCATCATCGCGTGCGATGCGGAGTGCGATGAGTCGCTCGAGTTCGGCGGTCTGGGAAATCTCATGCGCATCTGTAAAACAGATCTTGGCGCAACGATCCAAATGGATGTGAAATCCCTTCGGCCGAAGCTCGATGGCAACAGCCTCGCGCACTGCGCCGTGGGGCTTATTCACTACAGCAGCGGCGAAATTGGACGACTGATCTATTTGAAGGCATCCGTCACCGGCGATGAAGATGTGGGCATTGCGCAATATCGCAGCTCTCATCCTTCCTTCCCGCATGAAACGACAGCGAACCAATTTTTTACGGAGGATCAGTTCGAATCCTACCGCGGCTTGGGCCTGCACATCGTTCGAACCTCGTTCAAAGGAACAGCACCTGGCGACGACCCGTGGTTGACTGCGGAACGGCTTGCCGATGTTCTTACTCCGGCTGGTTGCCTCACGCCGGACTTCCTGACGCACAGTGCCACCCTTGCTGGCATATGGGAGAAGTTCCGCGCCGCCACCCCCACACTCAATCTATTCATGAATGAGTTGCTTTCCATCAAGCGGCATCCGCCCGTGAACTCTATCTCAACGGAAGAGCTCTGCATTGGCATGGAGCTGATACAGCTCATGGAGGATGTCTTCCTCGATTTGCGACTTGACGAATTCTGGGACCACCCAGACAACCGCGGCTGGGCGTTCCTGTTCATGCGCTGGGCACGAAGCCCGCGGTTCCAGAACGCATGGAACCAGGCTCACCGCACCTTCGGCATTCGCTTTGAATACTTCTGCAGCGCGCGGTTAGGGCTCTCTCGCGACCGGCCGATTAGCCGGGTATAGCCTACTAAAACGCTTGGCCCTTGGGGGGCTCTGTTTTCGCGTTCGATTCGGTGAAGCAGATGCTTGTTGGAGCTGGCCATTCACTGAGCTTGTCAACCCGTAATTAGTGTCAGGGCATGGTTCAACTGCAGTTCGAGTGATCTGGGTGAGCACGTCGCCAGAGGCTTCCGAGAGGCGCGCGGTCTCTCCTCGCCCAATATAGCGATGACTAAAAGGAAACGGAGAACGCAGCGCCTACAGGAAAAGCAACGCTGAAGCGAGCGGAATGCAGCTTCCGGCGCATAAAGATTAGGGATATAACGTACTTCCCAACCTTGCCGCGCAATCCTTCTCAAGTGTGGCTGACAGGCCGAGTCACTTATTAAGCCCGGAATGGTGAGCTCGTGGGGTTGCGTGTGGATCTCCGGAAGCTATGCGGCTCGGGAATAGTGCACGAGAAACGGCGTTTCATGCAATCAGCAGATCGGGATTGCCGTCACTGTTAGAGTCACCAATCCCAATGTCGCTGGACAAATGTCCGGTCGGAAAAGGGGAGCCTTGAGCCTTATGAAAGTGCCCCTTACCGTCACCAAGCAAAACGGTTACAGTGCCAGCTTCCGGATTTGCCACGATGATGTCACGGATACCGTCATGGTTGACGTCAGCCACAGCGATTGCGTCTGGATCGCCGCCAACCTTAATCGTAATGGTGGTGAAGAGCGCGGTGTTAGAACTCTGAATCTAAGCCGGACATAGAGGCAGCAGTAGCGTCGCTAGAACGACGAAGCAAACACATCGATACGATCCTCGCCAGTCGGAACCGGTCATCTAACCCCGGCAGATGGAAAAAGAATAGCAGCAAAGTGTCGAGCAACTTACCCATGCCGAACCACTCGGTGAAGGCTGTCGACCGTACTTTAGAAACCACGTTCCTCGAAAGCGGTGGTATCGACAATTATGACTCGACCCGTTGAGGCCGATTGCTTTTGCGGCAAATCTCGCCAGAAGACTCTGCCTTTCCCTGAGCGGGAGGGCCTCATGCGTTGCGGAGGGCGACCATGGGGTCGATGCGCGAGGCCTGTCGGGCGGGGACGTAGCCGGCGACGACTGCGACGATGGCGAGCAGGATGGCGATGGCCGCGAAGGTAGGGGGATCGTTCGGGTTTGTATTGAAGAGCAGCGAGGCGATAAGCGAGGAGACGGCGAGCGAAGCGAGTGCTCCAACGGCGATGCCGATCGTGGCGAGGCGAAGGGTCTGGCGAACGATGCTGAGCTGGACGTTGGCACGGGTGGCGCCGAGTGCCATACGGATGCCGATCTCCTGGGTGCGCTGGGTGACGGAGTAGGCGACAACGCCGTAGATGCCAAGCGAGGCGAGCAGGAGGCCAAGCGCGGCGAAGGCTCCTACGAGGTAGACAAAGAAGCGCCGGGGCGATGTGGCGTGGTCGACCAGGAGCTGTATGGGCTTGAGGTCTGCGGCGGGCTGGCCGGGATTGACCTGGCGGAGGATGGCGAAGACGGTGGGTTGCAGGGTTGCGGCGGGAACGGTGGAGCGGATGACTAGCTTCTGGTCGTTGGAGTCCCATTGGGTAGCGTTGGCCGCAAGATACATTTGGGCGGAGGCGCCGGTTTCGACGCTCGTTTCGTGAACGTCTTCGATGATGCCGATCACACGTGCTTTTAGGCTGGGGACGATGCGATCGATGGGGTCCTGATTGCCGAAGAGGATGCGGGCCAGGGTGTGGTTGAGGATGACGACAGCTTCGTCCTTCTTGTTGTCGTTCCAGGTGAGATCGCGGCCTTCGATCAGGCGCATGCCCGAAGTGTGGAGGTAGCCGGGCGTGATGATGTAGACAAAGGCGTCCTTGTAGTCGGCGTCGTTTTTGCTGTTTGCGATCATTGAAACTCCCCAGGCGCGGTTGCGCGACATGGGGAGCGAATCGGTGATTCCGGCGCTCTGTACGCCGGGGATAGCTTCAATTTGGCGCAGGACCTCGCGGTCATAAGATTCGCGCTCGGTGGCATGACCGTGGTCGTCGTGGCTGAGTTGAATGGCCGAGGCCTGTGTGGGGTTGAAGCCGAGATCGACGTCGAGAACGCGCAGGAAGCTGCGCAGAAGCAAGCCAGCAGCGACGAGCAGCACGCATGCGAGGGCGATCTCACAGACGACAAGGGCGCTGCGAATCCGGTCGTGCCTACGACCGACGCTGGCGCCATGGCCGCTGTCTTTTAGCGCTTCCTGGAGGTTTGATCCGGAGATGCGAAGACCAGGGACGATACCGAAGAACAGAGCAGAGACGACTGCGATCAGGACTGTCCATGCAAGGGCGGTGGCGTCGATGCGGATGCTGCTGAGCAGAGGAAGCGCAATGGAGTTCTGATGCGCGAGGTAAAAGACGCCAGCGTAGGCAAGGATGAGGCCAGCGACAGCTCCGGCGGTTGAGAGCACAAGTGACTCGGTCAGAAGCTGACGGATGATGCGGCCGCGGCCGGCACCGAGGGCGGAGCGCATGGCGAACTCCTTCGAGCGGGCTGCCGAGCGGGCGAGGAGCAGGTTTGAGAGGTTCACGCAGACAATCAAGAGGATGAGCCCAACGGCGCTCCAGAGGACGATGAGCGAGCGACGGAGGCCACCCGCAATGTAGTCTTTCAGATCGCGAGCCTGGGCAGTGTACCACTTGCCCGAGATGCCCCGCTTGACGCTGAAGTCGAGCGTCGGGATCAGACGGCCGGCCTCGGTATCTGCTTGGGCGACGGTAACGCCGGGATGAAGACGGCCGGTGAGCGAGAGCACGTTACCGCATTCGCGGCAGTTGTCGTAGACGTAGGGGGTAAATACGTCCATCTGGGTGCCGGGGGCATAGACGCTACCGAAATCGAAGGATTCCGGCAGCACTCCGATGACGGTGGTGGGAGTGTTGTTGAAGGAGACGGACTTGCCGATGATCGTGCGGTCAGCATTAAACCGGCTCTTCCAGTAGGCGTAGCTGAGGATGACGACCTGGGGGCCGTTCGGCTTTGATTCCCCCGCCGTGAACATGTCGCGGCCTAGCAGCGGCTGCACGCCGAGGGTACGGAAGAAGTTTTCCATCACATCGATCTGGGAGAGCGACTGTGGGATAGCGCCAGTGGTGAGCTTCCAGTTGCCGGCCGAGGTGAAAGCATCGTAACCAGTGACGTCGGAAAAGGAACGATTTCGCTGCTGGAATTCCTGCGTGGCGTCGGTGGAATAGGTGGCGCAAGAGGCGCCGCACGTCGAGACTTTCGGGACAATACGGACGAGCTGACTGGCCTCTGGGAACGGGAGCGGACGCAGCAGAAGTGTGTTGACGACGGAGAAGACAACAATGTTGGCGCCGATGCCGAGCGCCAGGATTATCAGGGCGACGATGGCGAATGAGTGGTCGCGGCGGAGCGTGCGGAGGGTGAAGCGAAGGTCCTGCAGAAGAATGTCGAGCCAGGGTAGACCGCGGGTAGCGCGTTGTTGCTCACGAGCCAGTTGGACCCCGCCGAAACGCATGAGGGCGCGGCGCCGCGCCTCTTCAGGGCTCATGCCAGCGCGGAGGTTCTCTTCGGTCGCAAGCTCGAGGTGCAAGGCGAGTTCGACTTCGAGGTCGGCGTCGTGCTCGGGTTTGTGGAAGAAGGCGCGGACGCGAGCGAGGGACTGGCGCAGGAGGCTCATTGGTTCTCTCCTTCCGTGACGGATCCATCGTGGGTCATGGCTAGCACGTTGGCGATGACGGTGGATAGACGTCGCCAGTGAGCTGTGTCTTCGGCGAGCTGCTTGCGGCCGGGCTTGGTTATGGAGTAGAACTTCGCTTTGCGATTGTTATCGGAAATGCCCCACTCGGCGGTGATCCAGCCGCGTTGCTGCAGACGGATGAGCGAGGCGTAGATGGTTCCCTGGTTCAGCAGGATGGCGTCGCCGGAGACCTGCTCGATGCGTCGCGCGATTCCGTAGCCGTGTTGGGAGCCCATGGTGGCGAGGGTCTTCAGAACCATGAGGTCGAGGGTTCCTTGGAGGAGGTCGAGCTTGGGAATAGGCAATTGACGGCTCCTGTGGCTACGCCACATTAGTATGCAACGAATTCATGTGGTTTGGCCACAGGAAAATCTCGAAGAGCTAGTCCTCGGGCCAAAGCCCGTTTTATTCCCAGAAGGCTCAGAATGCCAACTCTGAAGGCTTGGCCTCCAGAACGCTAACATTTCCCTATGTCATCTCCCAGCGACGCACCTGGACGAGTGTAAGCAGCACAGTCGATGGTCTGCACCGGGTGGATGGGTCGTGACGTTTGATCGGTCCCGGGAAGTCGGCTTGTGTTTACTGAATTCAGTGAGGAGAGGCAAGGGAGGCGAAGAAAGCATCTGAGTTGAAGAAGAAGCGTGGCCGGTATTGCGATCTGCTTGATATATTGAAAGCGAGGAGAAAATGGTTTCGATGGACGTTGTCTAAACTTTGTCCAAATCGAGCCTACAGACCCTCAAATAACCTTACGGAACCGAGCGATAGTGTTTCCTAAGCTGCTGTATCCATATGATTCTGGGCGAGTGAACTTAAGGCTTCTACGGTCTCACAATCCGCCGACCGCAAGGTCGTGGGGGTTAGTCCCCCTCCCGGCACCATTACAACACATTGAAAATGAATGGGTTAGAAAATCCAAAAAAAATGAGAAGCCTCTCAGCCCGAGAGGCTTTTCATGCCCAAAAGTGCCGGGGATACTTCTGGTGATACTTTGCTATTTTGGTTTCGAGAGACCGTTTATGCCGAGAAAACGGAAGGTAAGGGGCGTTTGGGAGCGAGATCCGAGATCATGGTAGCGACATCTGGTGGATTCGCTTTAGGGTTGATGGTGTCCTGAGGCGTGGGAAGGTTCCCGGAGCATGAAGCAGAGCTGACTATTTACCTTGGGGCAGGCATGCGTCTCCATGCTGCCGTCAGCGGGCTTTACCAGTTCCGGTAAGCCGACATCTCGGCACCAATCGAATCTGGCAATTACGCCGACGTTTACCAGTCTGAGAGGATCTATCTCTATGCGATGGCAGTTTAGCCTGATCCGCCTGTCGGTATAAAGTAGTACGGCACGTTCTGGGATAGTCAATCTAAACAAGAATTAGTCTGCAGAGGGGACCCGATGAAGCGAACGTGGACGATCATAAGGGGTAATCAACGTGTTGGGCAGCTTGAAGTGGTACCAGGCTCTGTTTGTCAGCCGACTACCCTTCCTGCCCGTGATCACTTTGGGCAAATCCTCGATTCAGATGGAACAGTCTTGCTCTGCCTCCATGAGTGGGGTACGCTACCATCGGCTTCAGAGACCGCACTCGTGTTCATCGTCGCATGGTAGTTTGAAAATTGCTGCGAACTGATTTCGCAACTCGACAAGCGCAGCCGTGTATTTTGCCGAAGCGCTGGCAAAACCCAAAAACGATTGAGTGTATGTGCTTTCCATCTTTTCGCACTTTTGCGAAAAGAATGAGCCGCTATTGTAAGAGATGCTGGAACATCCATTGGCTCGCAACGCAAACGAGATAGCCGGCTCCCGCGATCAGACCGGCGACCTTGCCAATCGCTGTCATCGGCTTCTTCTCGAGGTCAAGAAAAGGAAGAATTTCCCCCCAGGCAGACAGGATTCTATACAGAATGCGAATCGAGACCGAAGACAACACGTAGAGCCAGACCCAAATCGAGGTAAACAGCGATGCAAAGAGAAACACTCTCATTTCCGGAAGATCCCGGATGTTTAAAGCCGTAGATCGAAAGATCGCCAATATTCTGACTGGTATGCAGCTTCCGCTCACCCCGCTCATAAGCATCAGCAAAATGCAATTAAACACAGCAAAAGTGATATACGCCATTAAAAGCGTGGCGATTGTGTCAAGCAGTAGGAGCAGGATGACCCGCATCGCAGTTGGCCGCTTAGCCATTGAGCGAATAATCCAGCGGCTGATCAACACAGAAAAATAGTCCGGAAGACAGTTGATCGCAAGAGCGGCGGCAGGAAAGAGAAAAAGATCGGTATAGGCGCCATTTGTAGAAACAAGATGACCGCCAATCTCAATCAGCCAGAATCTGCTGAGAAAGAGAACTGTGGTTTCGAGGGAGATGACGACGGCGAAGAGCGACATTACCGTAGACCATAGAAAAAACGTCCAGGACAAAGCCTTCGGGCCAAAGATGCGGTCAATCAAATTAGGAAAGACGTTCCCCCAAACATAGATTTGTTCGTCGCCGGGCACGTTCTTGAGCCAAAGACCAAGCCTGCGCCTGCCTTCCTCACTCACTCCGTCCTCGAACCATTCAAATGCCTTGGCGACTCCAACCGTAATGCCAAAGAACTTTGCTCCCTTCATGATGGAGCCGGCCTGGCTGAACAATGTGTCAGGAATTGTCATCGCGGAATGCAGTCAACATAGCACAGAGCCAGCTACAGCCAGCTGCCGACTAAGTTAGGAACATTGGTCCTCATGAACGCGCTTGTCGTCACCATCCTTGGTACTTGTCTTTCTCAGGATTGATTACACCGCCGGATTGTTCTATTCCAAGAATGTCCGACATCGATTCCTCTGCCTGGCGAGCCTAAGGTACTGCTTCGCCGGTCGCGTGACAACATTCCTAACGATTGCGTTGATGAGATCGGCAGCTTTTTATCCTTGCCGTACAAGTTCGGCAAGCCGTTCTTGGATGAGGGGGACCCGCTCGTTATCCAAGACGAATCCAGGAAGCACATCAAGGAACCGAGGTTCAGCGAGCAACATCTTTGCTGCCTCAGCCAGATAACGCCGAAGCTCTTGCGGAGATTCGGCGATCTCCTGAAGCAAGGTATCTCGTCCCTCAATCACAGCAACGAAATCTTCAAGATCGTGACTGGCCTGAAAATCCATCTTGCCGCGTCCCCGGAATGCTTCTATCTTCGTTCCCAGGAAAAACGGCGCAGTAATGACTCGGATCGATTGTCCGCTGGGCAGAATGACTATAAATGCATGGCGAAGCGCCGACTCATACCAGATATTTGTGAACCCAAGGACTTCTTCGTTGAGCGCCAACACATCCACCGTTAGAGCGCCATTGTGCCACCGACAAGTGAGAGGTTTTTCCCCCTTGTCTTCTGTGAAATGGGCCTCGCGGAGACGTTCCGAGAACGCGATGTAATCCACATACGTGACAAAAGGCCCGCGAAAGAGCATCTTCAGTTCAGGCGTGCGATGCATCTCCGAATGACGATTAAGCCGCTTTAATCAAAGCTCTTCCCAACAGCTACTCTCAGCTGGTAGATTCTTATGGCGTTGCTGTATGATGAACCCCGACTCATAGTAAACGATTTCTGGCCGAGGATCATCAGGCCCCATCGCACTTCCTGTGGGTAACCGTTGACAACTGTAACAGGAGATAAGAATAGAGCGATGGCGCAAATTCAGGCAGCTACCAACCTACGGTCGTCAAACGCGCTTCCAGGATCGACCAACTATAGCGCCATGGCAATGGTCACCACCCTGTTCTTCACCTGGGGCTTTTGCACGGTGCTCAACGACGCTGTTATTCCACACCTTCAATCGATCTTTCAGCTGAGTTATTTGCAAGCTTCCTTAATCCAACTTGCTTTCTTCAGCTCTTATTTTGTGTTCGCGCTCCCTGCCGGCAAGCTGGTAGAGAAGGTCGGATACAAATCGACGATGGTGATCGGTCTCGGGTTGATGTGCCTCGGTGCCCTTCTCTTCGTTCCGGCAGCCACCGCCGCCACCTATTCTTTCTTCCTAGTAGCGGAAGTCGTTTTGGCCGCAGGCGTCACCCTTCTGCAGGTCGCAGCAAATCCTTACGTAACCATCCTTGGTCCTCCCGAGACAGCTTCGAGCCGCCTCAACCTGACACAGGCCTTCAATACGCTCGGCGACACGGTGGCACCCTATGTCGGTGGAGCTCTCATTCTCGGTAAGATCGCGGCGGTGCCGAACGCGGGGAAACTGCAGGGAGCAGCCCTGCTGGCGTACCGCACTCACCAGGCATCCAGCATTAAGCTTCCGTTCCTCGCGATTGCGAGCGCCACGTTGATCCTGGCGTTAGCCATAGCGTTCTACAAGTTCCCCCGTCTGGAAGTGACGCAGGATTTCCGGCCAGGCGGCCTCGATCTCGAGAAGGACAGTATCTGGAATCACCCTCACCTTTATCTTGGCGCTATTGCAATCTTCATTTACGTGGGAGCCGAAGTATCGATCGGCAGCTTCCTCGTAAAGTACTTCGCGGATCCTAAGATCCTGGGCATATCGCTGGAGAACGGCGCAAAGCTTGTCACGCTCTACTGGGGCGGGATGATGGTCGGCCGCTTCATCGGATCGGCCGCCATGCGCCGGATCGCCGCGAACAAGATATTGATGTGGGCGGGCTTTGGTGCAGCCTTGCTGGTCTTGGGATCATTGCTCGGCGCCGGTCACTTCGCCGCGGTCACCATTTTGTCGGTGGGACTCTTCAATTCAATCATGTTCCCCACAATCTTTACGCTGGCTGTCGCAGAGCTCGGTCCGCTCACCGGACGGGGCTCTGGCCTGCTCGTGCAGGCGATTGTCGGAGGAGCTGTGTTTCCCATGTTGATGGGTTACCTTGCCGACCACTACGGAATTCACCATTCGCTCGCCATGCCGCTCCTGTGCTACTTCTTCATCGCCTATTACGGCTGGAAGGGCTACAAAATCAAGCCACGTGAAATGCAATCTCATATTGAAATAGCGGAAGCCTAGGCTTTGGTTTCCGCATGATTGGCAACGCACCGTGCCCCCTACCGGCCTTGGCCGGACGACATCAACAGACCTTAAGCCATAACTAGGAACAAAGAACGGATATACGAAGGAGAACGTATGGGTCGTCAAATGACTATGGGCGTCATCGTCGGTAATCGTGGATTTTTCCCCAGCCACCTTGCTACCAGCGGACGCTTGGAGATGATTGCAGCACTTGAAGCCGTGGGAATTAAGCCCATTGTCCTTACCCCGGAAGTAACCGCACACGGGGCTGTTGAAACCTACGAAGACGCCAAAAAGTGCGCAGAGCTCTTCAAACAGCATGCCAAGGAAAT
>Ga0302150_10000913_pt1 | contig 12787 bp, 18 predicted proteins | sample I_Bog_N1_2_FD_198635 | JGI IMG/M metagenome (GOLD analysis project Ga0302150, IMG submission 198635) | Peat permafrost microbial communities from Stordalen Mire near Abisko, Sweden - I_Bog_N1_2 | ecosystem: Environmental > Terrestrial > Soil > Wetlands > Peat | place: Sweden: Abisko, Stordalen... | reverse complement strand
ACGCAACAAACGGCCAGTTGGTGCCGGCGCCGCAACAGAACCGCCGCCGCCCGGTCGAAATCGTAGGATTTTCGTCCGTGTTCTCGTTTCTTACCGTACGTTTTCGCACGGATGGGCCTTCCGGCCCTAGACGCCGGTCGGCACCGCCGCCGACAGTTGGGACGAGGGGCGCCCCGACACATCGACGCAACGCGCTCGCCGCGCGGCGTCGAACAAGGGGCTTGGTTTTGAAGCTGCTTCCCGCGCGCCTCGCTGGAAAGGCCCAGGCAGAATCGGCTTGACAAGGAAAGCCCCATACAAGTTCCGGCGAATGGGGTGACGCCACCGCCGTCTGCGCTCCCCTGACCGCGCCGCTCCTCGTCCTGACCTGCCCCCCGGCTCCCGCGCGCGACGCAGTCCCCAGACCGTGCGCGCCAGATTGAGGGTGCCAGCCTTGGCCTTGGCGACCATGCCGTGGAAGTAGCCGCCAGGCGAGGACGTGAAGTGCCCGGCGGGCTTGGCCGACACGATGACGAGGGCGATCGCGGCCTCGGCGGCATCGACGATATCGGGCCAGATCGGAGCTGAGGTCCGCAGTTAAGGCCGCGCCCCCCAACGCTGTCCGGGTAGTAGCAAGCCGCCGATGTCCATCGGCGGCAGCGAGCCTGAAATGCTAGACTGCCGGGCATGGGCAAGACGCAGACAGCGATGATCGCCGGGTTCACCGCGAAGGAGCGGGACTACATCCGCAGCGAACTCGATATGTTCTTCTCGACGCTGCCGAGCGTCGCGGAGGGATTCCAGCTCCGGACCTGGCGCGGCGGTCCCCACGCCGGCAAGCCAAAGATCCCGCAGGCCGCCCAAGGGCTGCTGGATCGCGGCGTGATGCGCCTCGACCTGACCGGCCGGCTGCCCATGCTGTTCTTCACCGACGCCGGGCTGGACGCGCTGCGGACCATGATGGCCGACGCGCGCCTCGCCGATCCGAAGAAATTCGCCCATGTCCGGCAGGAACTTGGGATCGATCCCAGTCCAGAAGCGAAAGCCGCCGAGTGAGCGAGCTGACGCGGTGCGGCTGCGGGAGAAGGGCGGCAAGGCGCACGCCAAACGTCCGGCGGTTAATGGAGGAACAGCTTGACGGTGATCGCGATTTGAAAAGCTAGCACGAAGCCGAGCATCCACTTCATCAGCAGCACGTCCGACTTGATTGAGGTCACGTCGTCATCGCGTTTGCTGAGCGCCGTCGCGGCTTTCAGCGCCTTGTCTTCGGGGACGTCGATCGCCCGAAACGCCTCGAAAACCTCTGCCTGTAGGTTTGACATGGAGGCCTCCTAGCCGAATGTGGGCGCTCGAGGAAGACACGGGACTCTCGAGAAGGCGGCGGGCCGGCGCTGGGGCGGCGGTTTATTGAGCTTGTCCGTCAGAATCGGCTGCCGGTAGGATCGGCCATGAACGTGGCTCCGGACTTAGTTGGCGTCGGCTTATACACCGTCAGTGACGCGGCTCGCTTGGCTGGTGTCGCCTGCCCGCGTTCGTGGCTGGGTGCAGGGTTATCACCAAGGGAAGGGTAAGCCGCGCCGATCAGCTATTGTTGGCCCGCATCTTCCAGATGTGGAAGGAAAGACAGCGCTCTCCTTTCGCGAACTGGTCGAGGTTCGGTTCATCCGCCACTTTCTGCGCGCAGGCGTGTCCTGGCGGGTGATCCACCGGGCGGCCGGCGAGGCTCGGCGCGAGTTGCTGGGCCATGATGACCATCGGCTGCGGTTCTCGACGGACGGCGTAACCGTGTTCGCCAATGCCCTGGCGGCGGATGGTGATCGCCAGGCTCGCGACCTTGTGGCCAACCAATACGTCCTGCTGCAGATCATCGACCAGAGCATCAAGTCAGAGTTTGATCTGGAGGTGGAAGATCTGATCCGGGCATGGCGCCCGCGGCTGGAGACCCCGCTGGTACTGCTCGATCCGCGCCGCTCGTTCGGGCGCCCCATCGTGGCTTCAGGTGTGCCAACACGGACGCTGACTGACGCCTTGATGGCCGAGCGCGGGAATGCCGCTCTGGTGGCCGCAATGTTCGACACGTCCGAGGAATCGGTTCGACAGGCGGCGGCTTTCGAGATGACACTGAGAGCGTGAAGCTCGCGCTCGATGAGAACCTGCCCCCGGCCCTCGCCCATGCCATCAACGCTCTACTTGCTCCCTCCGGCGGGCAAGCCATCAGCATCCCGGAGCGGTGCGGGAGAGGCGTTTCAGACCGCGAATGGATCGAAGCGCTACAGGCCGAGGGGGGCTGGGCTGTTCTGACATTTGACCGCAAGCTTCGCACCAGGCCAGCACGAACGACTCGCGCTGGACAGTCGGGCCTCGTGGTATTCATCTTGGCTCACGGGTGGAATCAAGCGGGCTACTGGGCCATGGCCGCGGGGGTCATCCGCTGGCTGCCGCATATGATGGACGCCATTGCCAAACATCAGCCGGCGGTGCTGCTCGTCGTCCCTTATCGCTGGACACCTACACCGATCAGTCCTTTCAAGCGCTAGCGCTTGCCCGCGCCGTGGGGTTAAGTGACGCTCCGGATCAGGCGATGCGGGCGACGGGTGGCCGAGCCGGATTGAGGGTAACGCCTTTCTCGCTGAGGTCAGCGCGAGCCTCCGGATAAGCGGCAAGGGCGGCCTTCAATGCCTCTGTAAAGCGGGGTTTGAATTGCCGGGTTGTTTTGAAGCCCGCGCCAAACTGCGCATGTATGCCAGGCCACGTTATGCTTGTCGGTTTGGCAAGGCGGTGCAGACGCCATGCGAGCCACACGTAGATATCCAGAGACATCGACCGATCACGTAGCTGCCGGATTGCAGCTTCGAGAAGCGGAACAGGATGGTCTCGGAGCGCCGTATAAAATGTCTCGTCAAGGACGACGCGATCTTCCCAGAGGGTGCCTTGACCGCTGTCTTCGACGTGAAAGCGCAGACCAGACCGAACGATAGCACCTCGCTCGAAGCCGTCCGCCTCCCCATCTTCCCAGAAGAATTTGAGGCTGCACGCCGAGATCCGGGCTGCTTGCTCTCGCAGGGCGCGGGCTGTTTCGCCGCCATTCGCCAGTCCCATTCGTTCCATCCAGTCACGCATGGAACGACCTAATGCTACCTCACGGCTTCTGGTGCGAATGGCCTGCGTTTGGAGGTAAAGAAGAATCATGCGGGCGCGAGCGCCATAGGGAACGCCGTAGAGCTGGGTCTTGCCGCCAATTTTCAAACGGCCAGGTTCTACCAGAAGTGTTACTTTGTGCCCCTTCTTTTCCCATGGTTGCTCATCGGCAAGCCGCTTGTGTGGTAGGGCAGTCAGGCAGAAGCCAGTATATGAAATGCCTATTCTTTGGGCCTCGTCGCTCAATACCTCGGCGGCAATGTCGATTAGCGGCCGGACCTTCTCATCGACCATCTCACGTGCACGGTCTCTGCCGTGCAGCAATACTAGGCGATGAATGCTGGTGGTGTCGCTCTCGCCGGTCACCCTCGTCCTCAATAGCAAATCTTCCTGCGAAGTTGCAGGCCCGACATGGACCTTGTCAACTGTGGGGTTAAGCGACAGGGCTAGTAGGAAGATAGTTGTTCTTAGCTAGTAGATTCGTCACTTCTCCCCACGGGATAACCCCGAGTCGCGTCACTTAACCCCACGAAATGCGTCACTTCTCCCCACGGGATAACCTCCTTCGCTGTGGATAAGTGGCCGGTGTCACTTAACCCCACGGGGTAACTCTCGAGACCGATCCGGAACGGGCGCTCCCGAGTCGCAGTTTGCCTGAAACTGCAGTCGCTGGGGTGCGTCTGCGCATCGGCTCACGATGCCCCTCCGCCGCTGCTTCCGGCCAGCTCACGCTCTAGAGCGGCGAGCGCGTGCTCCAGCGTCTCGCCAAGAACCCAGCCGTTGCGGTCGGAAATCGCGTAGAAGGTGTCCACCGTCTCCTGGGATGCCTTCATATTGAACTGCACGTTCCTTCCGGTGCGATACCGGCGCGGTGGCCGCTTAGGGGAGAGGGTCGGGGACGTCGGTGCCTCGCGACTGCGGAAGTGCGCGGCCTCGGCGACCGCCCTCACCTGTTCCGGCGCTGGCGCCGATGTGTCCGGTCCGGCCTTAGGTGTAAAGCTGCTTACGTCGAGATCATCGGTTTCAAAGATGCTGGCGCGTGGTTTGGACACTTAGGCGACCTCCGCTGCCTTCGCGGCCTCCGTCGTTCCCTTGAGGAACGAAACAACCTCGGCAGCAAAGGCCCGCGCATTGGTGAGAGCCGCCGGGACATTGGTGACTTGTGCCCGGTCGAGTCCGGACAATGTGCCCCCGAACGCAAAAATGGCACGGTAAGCATCACGCTCATGGATCTGGGTTTCAAAGACCCTGATGCCATTCTGGGAGAACTCCGTCTCGATGCTTTGCAAGGTACGGGGACGGATCGCGACGCTCGTGCGCGTGAACAGGACGGCGAATGGGATGGTCTTGTTAAACGCCCTCTCCTGCCCGCGGACCAGCTTGATGGCCTTGACGGCTTCGGTCGCATCGAGTTGCGAGCCTTGTGTAGGAATGATGACCAGATCGGCACGGCTCATGGCGTAGCCGACCATCATGGACGCTGTGCCTTCAAGATCAACCACGACGAAGGCCGTCTGCACGGCTGCCCGCTCGATGGCGTCGATGATGGACTCCTCGGTCACGTCGGCAAGCACTGTGAGGGTTTCGGGCTTGCCGGGCCGCTTAGCCCACCGTGAGACCGGCTTGTTCGGGTCGGCATCGATGATGGTTACAGTCGTGCTGCGCGCGGCCAGTTCGGTGGCCAGCAGTACTGCCGAGGGCGACTTCCCTGCGCCCCCTTTGGGGCTCGCAAAAACGATTGTCGGCATGGGGCTCCGAATCAAGGGTGGCCAAACCACAATATCGGATAGCTGTCCGATACTCAACAAGAAATCGGAAGGCTATATGATAGCTACCGGATATTATATAGATATCCTAGGATATCCGATAGCTATCTGGTATCTGCGCCGTCTCCGCTTAGCCTCGCCTCGCCCGCGTCCGGTCGCCCCCCCGACGGCCGGGCTGGAAGCCGCGCCATGCCACGCGGTGTCTTGCCCGTGTCCCGCTTGCGCCGCCGGTCGGCCGGCGGCCATGGTCCGCCGCATGTTCGCCGTAGACGAAGCCGACGCTGCCGCCATCCGCCGCGTGTTCACCGAGGAAGGCGAGCTATCCGCCATCGTGGAATTGCGCCGCCGGTTTCCGGGCGTCGCGCCCGGCCCCAACGCGCGCGAGTGCGTTCGGATCATTGCCGGATGGACGCCGCCGCCGGAGCCGGCAGACCGCGTGGTTCCCCTGCGGCCGCGCCGGTCAGCGCCGCCGGGACGGCGCCCCCGCTGAGTCCGGCGTCCCGCGGCGACGGGGCAGATCGCCGGCGTGCGGCAGGGGGATCGCCCGGGACAGCGGCCAAGCCGACGGCCGCGATCAACCCCGCCGGCGTCCACCGCCTCTGGCGGCTAATCGTGTCCAGCGCGCAACCGGAGGCGGCTCCAATGTTTTGTAACTGGCGGTTGCCGCTGCCGCTCCTGCGGCGCCACGGCCGGCGCTGGAAAGCCCGGCCGAAACCGCGTCCACTTGTGCGGTCGCGCAGACCCCTGGCAGGCTCGGGTTGGATCGGGAACAATAGATGCGCAACCGGATTTTCCATCAGGCCAGGATCGCCGACATGATGTTTGAGGGCGTCATGACGGGGAGTGGCCCCGCCCTGTCCTGCCGGATGAACGGCAGCGTGGCACTCGGTGTCTCCGGTCTGCGCCAGTTCCAACCCGAAACCATCGGATCGCGTCGCGCTCCGCCGTCCGGCTGGTGGGTCGTGAAATACCATCTCGAGGAACGCATTTTCCTGCCCGACTTCGACCGCACCGCCATCCGTGCACTGTCCGACGAATTCGGTCTGGTGGTGCTGGCCGATGATGCCGTCGATCCATCCGACCATATCCGCCAGCACTACTTCTTCACCTCGCCGGCATGGGATGCGTTACGCCAGTGGGTCATTCACCATCCGCGCCTCGCCAGGACGTGCGCGCCATACGATCCGTATCTGCCGCGCTGGTACCAGCGGGCGATCATTGAAGCCGGGGCGCTCTCGGCTGGTCCCCCACCGCTGCAGCCGGCGGGGAAGGGCAGCGCATGGCTCTGACCGCCGAACAGCGTTGGATCGCCACGAAGATCGACACCAGGATGCAGAAGCTGATCCGCGCCGGTAAGGACAATAGGGCCATCATGGCGGCCATGACCGATCACATGCCGGCATGCCACCAACTGCTGAGCACCGTCCAGGCCGCCGACATCGACCAGCTGACCCGCACCTTCCCCGGCTTCCACAGATACGCCAGGATTCTCGAATCGCTCGCCACCGGCATCCAGTCAGGCGCGATCCCGGTGCCCGGACGGCAACCGGCGCCGCCGCAACCGGGGCCAATGCACGACAGCCGCCAGCGCGCGGCGGCGATGGACCTCCGCATGCGTCAATTGGCCGAGGCAGGGGTGCCGCGGTCGGCGATCCTCGAACGCATGACCGGCTATGTCGTCGATCTCGGTAACATCTGGAACACAACCACCGACGAGCAACTTGCCGCCCTCTGTCGCGACTATCCCGGGTTCCACAGCTACGCCGTGCTGATGGAAGAGGCCGCTGCGGCCGAGCGGCAGAAGCCGGCCAGGCCCTATGATGGCCTGCCGGAATTCCCCGCTGCCCTCAAAGAGCAGCTGTCATCGCTGCTCGGCACCGCCGCCAGACTGGAACGCGACTACCAGTCCGTGCTCACGGCCGCCGGAACGCCGGCGCCCACATCGTGGCTGCTGCCGCTCAGCCGGCTTCACGCCCAGTGGCAAGCCGATCTGACGCGCTTCCGAGCTGCCGTCCAGGACGACGCCGTGCCGCAGGCGTCACGCGACCTGGTGCTGCCCGTACTCGAGCGTATGGCGCACCAGATCGGCCAACTCGAAGCGCGCCTTCAGGCGCCGCAGGGGCACGCGACACCGTAACGCGACCGGGAATCAAGCCCCGAATCCCCTACGCCCGACAAGGATATTTATCGGGCATACAGTGGCCGGAACGTGCCTTACTAGCGGCGCATGCGTTCAAGAGTTATGAATGATATTAAAAGTGACTACGCTTTTGACAGGATCGCTTACGAGAAAGACCAGTTCTACATTGCGGCATCTCAGCTCGTTCAAACGAGCTGCGACGCGACAATTCCACTCCGGTTTCTTGTGGTAACCACCGGAACGTCAGCGGTGCAATTTGACGTTGTTGTTCTGCGAGAGAAAAACTGCAGTGGCCACGGGCCATCCAATTTATATTCTTCTGAGTTCGTTGAAGTTCCTGATAATAGCAGTCCGAGCAACCCGTTTCTGGTTTGGGCGAGGGGTGCATTTAACTCCAAACTCGCCAAACAGGTCCTGTCAGATCAAGACCCTGTGGTCTCACCATATAGCTTTACCGTTGACCCGTTCAAGTTAAATTTCTTTGCGCTCCGTTATCAAATACAGGGCATTAGCAACCCGCCAGATGGGTATGTATCCTGTGTTATTGCCGCTTTCAGGGGGAAGTCTGCGGACGATGCTAACCTCGAAGGACTCCTGGGAACAAACGTGTTCCTGCCGGATCCTTAGCTAGCCGACGGACCGGCATCTTCGATCAGGTCCGGGCCAGCGGCATAGCCTCCCAGGCGTCGCCCGGGGCCAACCCCGAGGTTGTCCCGACCGGCCACACCACCGCCTGAACCGATCAGCCCCTGGTGGGCAAAGAAAATTCGCTGCAGGCGAATTTTCTTCTTGCCACGACTCCGGCACGTATCGTCCTCATTCCGCTGTCAGACACTTGAAGGGACGAGCTGCCATGAACAGGGCCTGAAACTTGGCCCGCGGAAGGCTGAGGAGCCTTCTCCACACCGTCAGCGTCAGGGCGACCGGGCGCGGGCGAGGGCGCGGCTACGCGGAACGCCGCGCCCATCGGAACTCTGGGCCTAAACCGTTGTCACCCCTGCCCTCCGTCTAGGCGGCGCCACAGCGATCCCGCTTGTGGCGAGATGGAGTGCAAGCCGATGAGTACTAGGAACTACCGGCCAGTGGCTGATGGACGACGGGGATCTAAGCGGGACGCACGTAAGGGGAAGGCCTGGTTAGGCTGGCTCCGCAACCCGCTGGTGTTGAAGGCGGTTATCGCGTTGGCGAGATTTGGCTACGAGCTCGCGCGGATCGTCCTGACGCAATGATGATCAAGGCTCAGTTTTCCAACTCCCTACACTCTGGCTCCGAGGGGGAGACCATGCTGAACGAGGCGCTACGACTAATTCGAGTTTTCCACGACGTGTCGCAGAAGGAGCTGGCGACGCGGCTGCAAATTGCCCCGTCCTATTTGTCGGAGATTGAGACGGGAAAGAAGGAGCCCACGCTGCAACTGCTACGCAAGTACGCCGAGGAATTTAACATCCCGATGTCCTCGATCTTGTTTTTTTCGGAACACATGAAGGACGGAACGGCGGCCAGCCGGCTCAAGATCGCCGTTTCGGGAAAGGTGCTGGCGCTGCTAAGATTCATAGCCGCCCGCTCGGGAAGAGATGCCGCATAGCTCCCTGAAGCGTCACCCGCTTAATCAGTCACGGCTGTACGCTGTGCATTCCCGTGCAAAACTGGCGGAGACTTTCGGCCTCACAAGGGCCGGCCTGGATGCGGTTCTGGATATGGAACGCCCCTACACCAAGCGCTCGAAGGACATTACCCGCAACGGAAAAACCAAGACACGCATCATCAATGAGCCGCGCGGCGCTTTGCGGCCAATCCACGTCACCGTAAGGAAGTTACTATCGAGGATAGACCCTCCCGATTTCCTCTTCTGCCCGGTCAAGCGGCGTTCATACGTCTCGAACGCCGGCCAGCATATTGGGGCGAGGGAGATACGAACGCTCGACATCCACGCCTATTTCCCGTCGACGCCGCGCCATCGCATCTACTGGTTTTTCCATGAAATCATGCGCTGCAGCCCGGACGTAGCTTCGATTCTCGCGCAGCTGCTGACCGTGGACGAACATCTTGCCACAGGCAGCACTGCGAGCCCGATTCTGTCATTCTTCGCGTTCTACGATATGTGGAATGCCATTGCAAAGATCGCAAAACGGGCAAGATGCGTTTTGTCCGTCTATGTGGATGACGTGACGCTATCGGGGGACTCAGTCCCTGAGAGGGTGGTTTGGGAGATCCGCAAACAGATCCACAGCCGAGGCCTGCGCTATCACAAGGAACGCCGTTATACCGGCGGCGCCGGCGAAGTGACGGGCGTACTGGTCAAGCAAGGTAAGCTGATCGTCCCCAACCGACAGCGAAAGAAAGCCCACGACGCCCGAATGAAACTCGCGACCGCCGTCGATCCGACAGAAGCGGCAAGGCTCACTTCCGTTCTACGCGGCTTAAATGAGCAGAGAAAGCAGGTCGAGGGCTAAGGCGCGATCCGAGGCGAGGTGCCTTCACGCCCGCGCCCGCATGCCGGATCCACCAGTTTCATTCGTTACAATAGGATCCTCTCCACCTCATCCTGCGTTAGCCGTTCCCTCGTCCGGTCGTAGAGCTTCGTCGTGCGCGGGCTCTCGTGCGCGGCCATGACCTGCGCATGCTCAAGCGTTCCGCCATTGGAAAGATATGCCGTGATCCCGGTCGCGCGGAAGCTGTGGTTGCCGATCGGCGCCATAATCCCGGCTGCAAGTGCGCGCTTGCGGACCATGCGCCAGGCGTCCGTTTGGGTCATCGGCTTCTCGCCGAGCGTGATCCCCTGATGTCCGCGGCTGGTCCGAAACAGCCAGCCCTTCCTGTCCTGGCCGATGCCCGCCATGGCGATGTAGGCGTGCAGTGCTTCGGCGAGCGCATGGTGGCAGGGCATGACGTGCTGCTTGCCGCCTTTCTCATGCAGCCGGATCAGCCATGCCGAGCCCTTCGGCTCCAGGTCCGCGACCGTCATCGCCAGCGCGGCACCGATGCGGGCGAAGCCGTAGGTGAGGGTGGCGATCAGCGCGCGGTCCCGCAGATCGCGCACGGTCCCGATCGGAATGCTGTCGAACAGCCGGCGCCACTCCTGGCCCTCCAACACCGGCGTCTTGCCGGTCTTCACGACGTGAGCCGGCCCGCGCACGGCGGCGGCCGGGTTGGTCGGCATGACCTGGCCGATCACCAGCCAATCGAACAGCATGCGCACGGCGGCGAGCGACTGCTTGACCGAGGGCGGCGCCGCGGAGCGCTGCAGCGCCTCGACGTAGGCGCCGACATCGTGCGGCCGGATGCCGGCGAGGGTCAGCCCGCGCATGTCGCACCAGTGGAAGAAAGACCAGCAGGCACGGGCGTAGGCGCGCCGCGTGTTCGGATTGCGGATGTTGGCGGTGAAGAACTCGACGTAGCGCCAGGCGGCCGCATCCCCGAGTGCCACCACGAGCGCTGGAACGACAGTCGTCCCGCCCGGTTGGGCGAGGCTCATGTCCTGGTCTCCGGGAAGGGATAGAAGTGCGCCACCCATCAAGCGGTGCTCCTTCCGTGCTCCGCGAGGATTCGGTGACGCAACGCGGCGGTCCAATGGAAATTGGTCTGCCCAAGGGCATCGAGCGCGGCGGGAAGATCCAGAAGCCCACGCCGCGCTCCTCTGACCAGCAGCCCCAAAGTGCCGGTCACCACGAACCCCTTCGCCTGCGCGACGGCGACACCGGCCCGGTCATCCATCAGGACAAGACCCGGCCGGACCTGCACAGCCAGGGCGATTGCCGCACGCTCGCCGTCGTCGAGCGACGCCTCGACCGCGTCCAAAGCTGCCGACGGAACCGGGTCGGCAGACAACCAAGGCGGGGGCGAGGCTATCCAGTCCCGGACGGACGCCGGCGCTCCGGGGTTGCACAGTTCGCCGTGAACGGCGTCCGGTATCAGCACGCGATCAAGCAACTGACCGAACAGGTCCGCGTGGCCGATCAGAACGAGGTAATGGAGCGGTCCGGTGTCCGCGACGGCCAGCATGTCAACTCAAAGGCCGATCCGGTCCAGGTCCTGCTGCTCACGTTCGAACTCGGCAATCGTCATCCCCTCGACCACGCCGCGCTCCTTGAGGAAGCCGTCGAGTTCGCCGCGGGTCGCGAAGCCGAGCAGGCGGCGCAGTTCGGGGCGCCGCAGCCGGCCGGCGCGGTACTCCTCCAGCGCCAGCGCCTCCAGCGCCCGGCGCCCCAGGTCGGCGCCGGCGCCGAACCGGGCGGCGAAGTCGTCGGGGATGGCGACGGTCACGTTCATGGCGGCATGCTAGCGCAGCCGCGTTTCGGTGGCAAGTCACGCATGATAAAGGACGTTATCATGGGTGATTCTGGTATAAGCGGTTTGGCGCCGGCACGATTGAATCTTGGTCTCGAGGATCTCGAGTAGGACATCGCGGCCAGCGAGGCCGCAAAGGGAGAGACAGCACCGCAGACGGCCTGGCGCGATAGCGCCTCTCCTGCGTCCTGGTCTCATACCGACCTGGTCCGGCCGCGGTGTGTCATAGGTTTGACGAACGCCGGCAGAATTTGGAAATCCCGCGCCCCCTGATGGGTCGCGGGATCCGTCCAGCAGGTACGGTTTGTTCAGAACGGTTCTATGGTGCGCTGGAAGCCGATTTGCCCGCGCGCCGTGCCAGGCCGAGCAGACCGAAGGCGGCGGCCAGAACGAGCCCTGACGCCGGTTCCGGCATTGCGGTGGCATCAAAATTGACCGTGACGGTTCCGTCCGTGGCACCCGGGAGCGTGAACACATACTGACCGGGCGTAATGCCGAGGCTTTGGAAGGTGCCAACGAGCGTCAATGTATTGTCCAGCGCAGCCCCGTTCGTGTAGCCGGCCGGCACAATGAGTATGCCTGAACCCACCTCAAAAGGCCCAGACCCGGTCGCTGTTGCATTGTCCACAACGTTGGATCCGAACGAAGAAGGGCCGGTAACGCCCTGGTATTCAGTTCCGACGTTTGAACAGCACGGCGTGGGCGATGCGTTGATGTAAGCCAGACTCGGAATTATGGTCGGCCCGTAGGAAGGGGTTGCGAAACCCGTGGCGCCGAAGAGGTTCAGCGAACCGGACAATGTCCCGACGACATCGCCGCCAGACTGAACGAACGTAAAGATCGCGGATGCGCGAGCGCCAGCCGATCCTGCCAGGATCGCGACGACGAACACGATTAATAACGCGGCTTGCCGACAAACGCGCATCAGTCGCCCCCAAGAAACATTTTTTAGACGAAACGGCATTTTAGATCAAAAAATTCGGGTCGAAACGGCATTTTAGATCAAAAAATTGTGTGCAAGGTTGTGGCATCGTTTTGCGCCCGATGATCCACCGGCGTGAGGGCGATGTGGTTCCCCCACCGATCCAATGCGACCCGGCCCTTCGGATCGCGAACCGGCACGCTGCCTGACGCCGCATCCCGCGACATCAAATGGCCCACCGTTGCAAACCCAGCAGGCGAAGCCCGGCATCGCCCGCGGTCAGGCTCTCCGCTTCGCCCGCCGCCGTTCACCACTGCCGGGAGCATCGGACGTGAGGCAACGACAATCTGCCTGGGGAGCATTTTTCGCTGAGGCAACACGGCAACCGTCCTGATTGTCGGTGCGCCGGGAGACCGGCAAGGAGTGGGTGGTGAAAGTCCATCACGGTGAAGGAGTAGTGACCCACACCGGCCCCGAGCCGTGCGTCGGCATCCGCGAGGGTGCGGGCGAAGCGTCGGTAGGGGAGCGCATAGGCCAGCCATTGAGCCGCGAAAT
>Ga0302150_10000903_pt1 | contig 12862 bp, 8 predicted proteins | sample I_Bog_N1_2_FD_198635 | JGI IMG/M metagenome (GOLD analysis project Ga0302150, IMG submission 198635) | Peat permafrost microbial communities from Stordalen Mire near Abisko, Sweden - I_Bog_N1_2 | ecosystem: Environmental > Terrestrial > Soil > Wetlands > Peat | place: Sweden: Abisko, Stordalen... | reverse complement strand
AGGTATCGGGTGTTCCACAAGATGATCGCGGTGATGACCAGGTTGAGGCCGGACATGCGGTGTTGCTGGTTCTCATAGGTACGGTCACGAATGTCGCCGAGCCGATGAATAAACACGGCACGTGCCAGGCTGTTGCGGGACTCTCCCTTGTTCAATTCCTGCCCGGTCTCACGGCGAAGTTCGGGGTCCTCGATCCAATCCAGCGTGAACAGCGTGCGCTCCAGCCGGCCAAGCTCCCGCAGCGCGGCGGCGACGCCATTCTGCCTTGGGTAGGAGGCGAGTTGCCGCATGATCACCGAGGGGGACACGGTGCCGGCCCGGATGGACGCGACGATGCGCAGGATTTCCGACCAGTGGGCGCGGATCAAGGCGACATTGATCCGCCCGCCGATGAGCGGCTCCAGGGTCGGATAGTCCGACGGCTTGCCCAAGCTGTAGAGCCGCCGGTGCTTCAGGTCGGGGATGCGGGGGGCGAACAGAAAGCCCAGCAGCGTGCACAGGGCGAAGACATGATCGGAATCGCCGCCGCCATCGGTGTGGTGGCGGCGGATCGTGACCTCGCCCTGGTGGTAGACCAGCGCGTCCAAGACATGGAGCGCCTCGCTGGCTGTCGCCGCGATCAGCTTGCTGGAATAGGGTCCGTAGCGGCCAGAGATGTGCGTATAGACCTTGAACCCTGGCCGCTGGTCGTAATGGGCATTACGGCGGCCGGAGTCGCTGCCGAGACCGGCCGCCCGGAAGAACTGGCCGTCCGACGAGGAGACGCTGCTGCTGCCGAAATTGGCGGCGAATGGCTCACGCTCCTGCTGGCTGAGCAGACACCGTAGCGCCGCCGCGTAGGTTTCCTCGCGGATGTGCCAGTCCGATGTCCAGGCGAGTTCCCCCAGGCTGGCTATGCTGCAGGCCTCGGCCATCCGGGTCAGTCCGAGATTGAGCCCTTCAGCCAGCAGCCCCGCCATGAGGATTCGGCTGTCGGACGCCGTTTCGCCGGTGCGCAGATGGGTGAAGCAGTCCGGGAACTGGGTCCAGCGCGCCACCTCGGCAAGCAGGTCGGTCACGCGGATGCGCGGCAGCATGGCGTAGAGGCGCTTGGCCAGCGCTTCTGCCTCAGGTGGCGTGGATTTCTCGATGGGCGAGATTTTCAGGACACCTTTCTCGATCGTCACGCCTGGAAGCAGACTGTCCTTGGCGCGGCTATTGACCTGCATCAGCCGCTCGTCGAGCAGAGCGCGCCGTTGCGCGATGAATGTATCGAAATCCGCTTCGACCGCGACCTGCAGGGTGCCACTGGTCAGGAGAGCCTGCAGCGTCTGTTGTGAAATCAGCCGTTCTTCGGCCGAGCGATAGTGCCGGCTGCCGCTGACCCACACCTCGCCGGCGAGCAAACGGTCGCGCAATTCAGACAGCACGCAGAGTTCGTAGTGGCGGCGGTCAACGGTCCCGCCCGGCATGACGTAATCCGCCCAGCGCTGCCGGACGAATCCGGTCGGCACGGATTTGGGCAGGGTTGCCACATCCGTCCTGTTCATCTCCCGCAGTACCTCGATGGCGCGCATGAGCGAGGCCGACGCGGGCACACTATCGAATGCGAACGCCGAAAGGAACCCGGGCGACCAGCGCCTAATTGCCGAGTAATGCTCTCCGAGTTTCTCGAACGCATCAAATTCCTCCGGCCGCGCCAGCGCCTTCGCCTCCGCGACGGTCTTGCAAAAGCGTTCCCACGGAATCACCGCGGTGATCGCGCCAAATGCGTCCTGCTTGTCGGTCTGCGCGGTGATCAGGGCGGCGCCAACGCGCGCGTAAAGCCGAACCTTCTCGTTGATGGCGCGGGCATCCGCCTGGAAAGCGCGCGCGTGCCGTCCTTCGGCCTTGCGGAATAATCCACCGACCAGGCGGTCGAACAGATCGATCGCCTGGTCGGTCAGGCTGGTGGCGAAATCCAACGTCATCGCAACCAGTGTCGCATGGCGGCGCTGCCGTTCGAACCGAGCGACGTGCTGGACCGTGGTCTTGTCGGCCTCGCGCGCGAGCTGGCTCAGGCGTGCCTGATGGATCAGGTGCCCCTGGCTCGGCGCGATGCCGATCGCGCGGACATGCTCGAGGCGTTCGATCAGGCCAAGCATCGCCCCGGGCGTGGCGGCTTGCGGAGTCTGCCGCAGCCAGGTGAGCTGGACCTGGCCGGCGTCGTCCCGCGGCCCGGTCAGCGCATCGAGCCGGCGCCGTTGTTCGGCGGAGAGTCCGCTGGTCAAGCGGCGATGCACTTCCCGGCGGGCCTGGTGGCGCAACTCGCCACACAGCCGTTCAACGGCGCGTGGCGACGGCGCGATGATCCGCTGCTGACGGCAGGTTTGCATGACCAAGGCCGCCAGATGCACAAGTCGATCATCCTCCATCGCCTGCGGCAGTAGAGCCGCGGCAACTTCTGCCGCCGCCCGCTTGCCGAAATAACGCAGTCCGAGCTGTTCCTGGCACTCGACGGCATGGCGCTGCCGGTTCCGCTCCGTCGCCAGGTAATCATCGATCGTGTCCGGGAAAACGCCGATTTGATCGGCGACAAATGTGAGCAGCGCTGCGGGCGGCCGCTCGCCCACACGCAGAGGCCGGCCCGGATAGCGCAGATAGCAACGCATCAGGGCATGCCCCAGCCGGTTGTGGTCGCCGCGCCGGCGCGCGATGGCCGCCAGGTCGGTCGCCGACAAGGTGTAGTGGCGGATCAGCTCACGCTGCTCGGTCGGCGGATCGAACAGCTCCACGATCTGGGTTGCGCTCAGTCGCTGGCGTCGCGTCACTCATGCCTCCCGGGCCTTGATCCCGGCAGACCAGCCGATCCGCGCCAGGGAGTCGATCAGCGTGCTGCGCTTGAGGCCGAACGTGCGGCAGACCGCAGCCTTGGTGGCGCCGTCGTCGAGCGCCGCCGTCACTGCGGCGAGTTTCTCGGCGCCGATGCTGACGGGGCGGCCGCCATGCCGGCCACGACGCCGTGCCGCGGCAAGTCCGGCCTGGACCCGCTCTTGGATCAGCGAGCGTTCGAACTGTGCGAGCGACCCGAAAATGTGGAACAGCAACTCGCCCTGCGGCGTGGTGGTATCCATCTGCTCGGTCAGCGAACGAAAGGCGACGCCGCGCTGCTTCAGATCGGTGACCGTGGTCAGCAAATGCGGCAGCGATCTGCCGAGCCGGTCCAGCTTCCAAACCACCAGGCAGTCGCCCGGTCTGATGAAGGCCAGCGCCCTGGCCAGCCCAGCACGGTCGCCACGGCTTCCGGTCGCGCGATCCTCGAACAGGTGGCGTTCATCGACCCCAGCGCCGAGGAGCGCGTCACGCTGCAGGTCCACGACTTGGCGGTCACCGCTGGTGGAGACGCGCATGTAGCCGACCAGCATGTGCGGAAAACCTCGCCAGAGCGGTTTCCGCACACTACACCAATCCGACACGGTTTGTCGTATAGTTTTTCGGCCAGAACCGGACGATTTTCGCCGGTGCCGCGTGGCTGACGGAAATCAACTGATTCCCGTCATCGCCGCCGAAGGGACCGTCAATGGCTGGCACCCGATTTTGGCGAATTTCTGCGGGTGGACCACCGAGCCGTTCTGGTTACGTCCCCTTATGCGTACCAGAAGGCCAGTTGGTTAGTTCCGGCCGTGTATGTCCTTCAGCCGTCCGCCATCGCGCAGCCCCGCCGTTTCCATCGCCATACCGCCCATTCATGCAGGAACACTCCTGCATCTGGTAGGGAATCAGCGCGAATCGGCGCAAGATGTGGGTTGACGAAAATGAGGGGAGTCCTGAGGATTGCTCCCGAAGCGGCTAGGCCTTTCGTCAAGAAAGGCAAGAAAAACGACCCTGCCGATGCAGCCGCACTTTGTGAGGCAGGGCGTCGCCCCGATATAAAATTTGTGCCTATCAAGACTGTGGAACAGCAGGGTGTCATCGCCTTGCATTCTGTTAGGTCATTGCTCGCCAAGCAACAGACGATGCTGGCGAATGCCATGCGCGGCCTGGCGACAGAGTTCGGCCTCACCGTTCCGAAAGGCATCGAGAAGCTTGACGATCTCGCAGCGCTAGTGGATGCGGACAAGACCATCCCGGAAAGAGCCAGGCAGGCATTCGGGGAGTTGCACAGCCATTGTGGCGTGGTGGCCGCACGCATCGCGACGCTCGAAGCGCAGATTGTCAATCACGCGCGGCACGATGAAACGGCGCGGCGCCTGGCCACGATCCCCGGCATCGGGCCGATCACCGCGTCACTGATCTCCGCGACAGTCGGCGACAACATCGGTGCCTTCCAGAGCGCGCGGCATTTCGCCGCCTGGCTCGGTCTGGTGCCGCGACAGCACTCCACTGGCGGAAAGACTCGCCTTGGCCGGATCACCAAGGCAGGCAACAAAGAAATTCGAAAATGTCTGGTCCTTGGGGCCACCTCGATGGTACATCGCGCAGCGCAATGGAATAGCGCAGCTGGCGTTTGGGTCCGGGGTGTCCTGGAACGGCGTCCGGTCAGGCTGGCGACCGTTGCACTAGCAAACAAGATGGCGCGCATCGCCTGGGCGTTGATGACGCGCAAAGAGGTCTACCGCGCAAAGGGGCGTGTCGCAGCTGCTGCGGAAGCTGCGGCGTGACACTCCCGCGCAATGCGGTAGGCGACGGGCGCAAGCCCGGCTGATCCGGCAGCAAGCGCTGAACCGCGTGATGGGAAAGGCTGTGGTCAAGACAGTTCAGGCAATACCGTTCAAACCCGTGTGCCCCGAGCACGCTTCCGAGATTGGTGCCTGACACGCAAGCGCACCCCCATGATGGCCAGCGGCAAGCGTCGCGCAACAGGCCGGACATAAGGGCGCAACTGACCGGATCTTTCGCTCACGCCAATCGGTGACTGCTGAACCGAGATGACAGATGACGACGGCCGCTTGACCGACTGACGCATCATTGCGGCAGCGTTGAGAACGGCCGCGACTGCTCACGCCTGCGCTTCAGAAAGGCTGCCTGAACCCCCGTGCCAACATTGTTTCGTGACATAACGATTTGGAGTGAGACCATGCCACGCAGGCCCATCGGCGAAAGAGCCATGACCGATGCTGAACGCCAAGCTCGTTACCGTGCCGCGCACGCCGCTGGCGCACCGGTGATGCGCACGCGTCGCCCGGCCGACCGTCGTAGCCGCGGCCGCCGCTGGCATGACGCCGTCGCCGAACTGACGGAGTTGCAGGCGCAGTATGCTGCCTGGCTGGAAGCACTGCCGATCAACCAACAAGACAGTACGCTGGCCGACGCATTGCAGGCGATCAGCGATCTCGATCTCGCCGAACTCCAGGCGATCAACCCGCCACGCGGGTTCGGTCGCGACTGATCATCTCCCGATCCCAACGCCGCCAGGAGCTTGTACCAGTGGCGCGAGGCCCAAAAAGCTGTTGCCGCCCCCGGGCCGTCCACATAAGGGTTTGAGCCCAGAACCCCATGTAGTGAATTGGTTACGGCGCAAGAGACAGCCGAACGTACAGCAATAGATGTTGTAACGGGCCGGCTGCCGACGTGAGTGACGAGGGTCGTCGTCCGGCCGCCTTTGCGGCCGAAGCGTCCTACCCATCCGCCGTTTCGGCCGGGGTTCGCGCTCGACATGGCCGATCTCCCAAACCCCCTCAATCCGCAGCCGCTTCCGTTCGAGGCGACCTGTCGCGGCAGGTGTAGCAGCTTGCACTCATCGACGGCCCGGCGCGCGATCATCGCCGATTCTGGCTTACGCTGCGCATTCCGGTGATCGTGAACGCTCATTCTCGACCTGCCCCGACGAGTTCCTCCGCCGCGCGCACCATCGGCTTCAAGCATTCATGCCAGAGCAGACCCGACATCACCTCGGATGAGCGGACGGGAGCAGGAGAGCGGTCGTTAAAGCGATCGTTCACGGCGGTCCAGAACGAGTTGGGATCGTCCTCGATGAATACGCCAGGTAGATCGATGAACGATTCAAATCCCTCGAATGCTCGCCGCGTTGCCACCACGGGGCGTCCGCTGAAAAGCGCCTCAGCCGTCTTTAAGTTGGAGCCGCCGCTATACATCTTCGGCAGGATCACTGTTCTGGCATCCGCGTAGAGGGCGCCTAGCAATGGGTCATCGACCCAACCGAGGAAGCGCGCGTGACCGAGGATTCGGCTTGCCATCTTGAAGTTTCCCGCCCCTCTGACCAGCGGTCCAACGCGCCCACAGATTAGGATCTCGCCGTCTTGGATAGGCTGCCCAGTAACACCCGCAGCCAAGTCCACCAGTCCGTGTGCATTAGGCGGATGGGAGCTACTGACGAATAGTGCGTAAGGCGTCTCTGCCGGAAGGTACGGACGAATAATTACCGTGTTTCCGCGCGCGGCAGACGCGACGCCGTTAGCTGCCACACAAACCCTCGTTGCTCCAAGCCGGCGGAATTCCTTTGCATCGTTCTCCGCAACTGTAACGACCAATTGGCAGTGGGCCGCGATCTCCTGCTCAAATTGCGCGATGTCGCGCAGCGTCTCTGAACTGACCGGTGCGCCGGCCACACTACGATGCTGCCAAGCCACGGTTTCGAAATTGTAGGAAGAGTGAATTACCGGGATTTGGTCCAAGTGGCCTTCTGCGCGAAGACGACGAACAACCGGCCACAACGCGGCTTCTTCAAACTGCAATACGTCCGGCTTCGCGTTGTGCACCACGTTGGCAAATGCAGAGATACTGTCCGCAGCGACTCCAACCTTCGTCCAATAGCTCATTTCTGATTTGGCGTCCTCGGGCGAGATCTTCTGCATCAGTTCGATGACCCCAGACGTGAGCGGAATATCCTCCGGCCACACCGCGGTCGGCGGAGTATCATGTCTATGATAGAGACCAGAGCTAAAGACGCTGTGTCCGGCGTCCCGATAAGCCTGGACCACAGCCGTTGCGCGAAGCTGGCCCCCGTTCCGGGGAATGCGAAACGGCCACGGTGTAAGGATCAGAACGCGCATAACCGCCGCTCCTGTCCGCCGTCACGCAACTTACCTGAACACCTCTGGGTGCTGCTCATGGGCGCGGCCGTGCAATGTAGTCGGCTTGCCTGCCGGGAGTGGTATCCTGAAGAACCTCCAGGTCGTACCCAAGACCATCGAAAAATGCTGTGTAGTTTTCGAAAACTTTTTCGTGATGTTTGTTAAGATCTTGCTCCCATTCGAACAGTACAATGGGGCGGCAGCGCCGGATAGTTTGTTCTGCTCCCATTAGAACGTGAAGATCGGCTCCCTGCGCATCTACCTTGATGAGGGCGACATTTTCCAGCGTCATGTCATCAAGTGCGATCGCCGGCACATCGCCAACCCCCTCCGCCACGAAGTCGAAGGAAAGGGCGGCCGCGTTTTTGATGTGCTCATAATCAGGTTGGCCGTTGACGACTGGGGTGGCGACTTCCTGCCGCTCCTGCGGGGCGAGCCGCATGGCGCCGGCACGGTCGTATAGTCCGATGTTGTGAGCGAGGACGTTCAGTCGGTTGTTGAGTGCAAGGTTGCCGCACAAGATCTGGAAAATCCCGCGCTGGGGCTCAAATGCATGCACCGTTTTGAACCAACGCGACATAGTAAGAGTGTGCGAACCGATGTAGGCACCGGCATCCACGGCGATCCCGTCTGGACGCGCCGACCGCTCGATTTCCTTACGAACGTGCGGTTCCCATTCCTGCCCGTCCGCGACGATGCGTCCGATCAGATCGTCCTGCCGAACTAGGAGTTGCGTTCCGGTCGGGGACGCCACCATGACCAACCCCCCGGTTCCGACCGAAATTCGATCTCCAGCCTGTAAAGCCATCCCGCGTGCCAAAGAGTCGATGCGCCCGTTGGCGGCCTGAACCGCGGACCGAAATTCCTGTTGGGACCCGGCAACCCGGGTGTCTGTCTCTACCGCCTGCGTGGAGAGCAAGTCGATTCTTTCCTTCGAGAGTTGGATCGCTGACCGCAACTCCTCCCGAGTTGCGTCTAGGGCATCCTGAAGTGCCTTTACGGTCTCTCGGAAGTGCGCAGCTGCGGCCACCTCTTTTTCCAGTCCCGCGACTTCTTCTTCGAGCCCAGCCAAACGATGAGCCACCGCCGAGGCATCCTTGCGTAAACCCCCAAGATGCGACGCGACTGCCGATCGCACGACGTCTACAATCGTTCCATCCGCCGTTTGCTGCACACCAGCAACGGAATGAACTTCCGCTGTGCGCATAACCACCCCTAGTTTCCTGTCGATCTCCACTCCAGCGCCCCGGAAGTAGGGGCCAACCAGCCACCACGCCACCTGTCGGACAGGATTGGTCACCCAGGCCGTTCTGGTCGGGGATCGACCATACACAGCAAGACCACTGAAATCCATTTATCTTCTCCGCTCCGTTCAACCGAACCGCAAAAATACGGACAGGTTGTGCTTTAGGAAGGCAAGAAGGGGGAGAGTAGGGTCACCTGCCGCTCCGTGCGGCCATGGGCGCGCGTGATTGCTTAGGGCGGCTTCAACCCGGTCCAGATAGCGTTCGAACGACAGGTCGGTCTTCATCAAGCGCTGCCCAGCCCGACCCATGCGCGCCAAGTCCACTTGGCCCGCCGCCACGCGCGCCATCGCCTCGGTCAACTGCTCCACCGTGCGGTCGATCTTCACGCAGTGGACACCATCGACGAGACGCTCGCTGGTGCCGCAGTTACGGGTGACAATGGGCGGAGTTCCGCAACCCGCAGCTTCGAGCGGGGCGAACGGGAAGGGATCGCGTTCCCAGGTCGGACACAAGAAGGCGTCGTAGCCCGAAAACAGCGGCAACAACTGGGATTGCGCGCGCGGTCCCATAAAACGAACACGGTCCTGCAATTGCAGCGATCGCGTCATATCGATATAGTGCGGCAACTCACCGTCGCCGTACAGATCCAGCGAGAAGTTCACCCCTTCCGCTTTTAGTCGGGCGCTGGCCCCAAGCATCAGATCGATCCCTTTGTGCGGGTATATGCCGCCGGCCGCGACAAATCGCGCGCGTCCCTCCTGCAAATAAAGCTCATGGGGCACGGCGTGGGACAAATCGGCCCATCCCGCCACAATATCGGCTCCATGGGGGAAAGAGATGCCGGAAACAGTCTCGATCTCATCAAGAAGGTGCTGGCTCACCGAGAGAATGCGGGCCCTCTCGTAGAGGTTGTTGCCATGGGCATTGAAAAGCCCCCGGACGACATCTGGGACATTTTGGACTATATCGACCGGAACACGATCTCCTAGGTGCAGCGACCATGGCACGCCGATCAGGTTCAGGAGGTCCATCATCGCGAGCCCGCCCACACCCAGCGGATTCCAGATAGACACTAAATCCGGCCGGAACTCCTGAATATTATTTAATAAACGTAACGTATTCGAGTAAGATGAGCATACGGCGCTATGAAGATCGCGTCCCTCGACGGTTTCATTTTTGCTTTTGTATGGGATGAGCCAGAAGAGGTCCAGCTCACGACGCACCCAAGCAGGTGTTGTCGTTTTCTGTGGAAGGTGGCACCACGTCGTGAGGACCCGAATGTCGTGACCTCGCGCGGTCAGCGCGTCGGCGACATTGGCGCAGGCAAGCTCATAGCCGCCTATGAGCACCGGAGGATAAAGATTTGTTACGAATATGATGCGCATACTTACCGCGACTTGGAGTGTGTAGTCATGATGGTCTTATAAAATGCCGTCAGACGGCGCCCTATCGCCTCCATCCCATGGGCCTCAATAACATACTCTCGTGCCAGCACCTCCGCATCAGCCTCGGGCCACGCACCGGTTCCGAAATCGCGCAAGATGGACGCCAGCTCTGCAGCATTATGGAAAACGCGCCCAAAGCGGGGGTCCGAAACCAACTCAGGAAGTGACCCGGTGTCCGATACTACCACCGGCAGCCCACAGGCCATCGCCTCCAATGTGGTCAGCCCCATCAATTCAGACTTCGCGACGGTATTGCCGTAGATGTCCCTCGCGGTTGATCCCTGCGCGAACAGACCGCTCGTACGGTATAATTTGAGCAGCGTTTCGTCGTCGGCGTCGACGATAAAATGCACATTCTTTCCGGCAGCCATGCGCCGCACCAAGTCATAATAGCCTTCGTGATAAACGCGCCCAACGACGGTCAGCGACAACTCCGGGGGAAGCGCAGAAACAATCCGGTCGATTCCCTTGTGGGGCATGATGCGGCTAACACATAGAACGCTGCGCCGGTCACGCACCGCATCCGCCGCCGGCGAAAACAAATCAGTATTCACCGGACCAATAATAACTTCGTGCGGTCCACTAAAGAATTTACCAAGTAGACTGTGAGCAAATTGTGAAATAGAAATAACACCGTCTAAAAGCTCGATGCTGCGTTCGCGGAGCATCAACTCACTCTCTCCACCGCCAAGATCGGTTCCCACGACGGGAATCCCCAGCGAGCGCACAATAGCGAGGCTGTAGGCGCCGAACACGGTTAGCGAGTGGTGGATGTGGACGAGATCGAACCCGCGGAGCTCCCGCCACAGCGCGGCGGAATAGCCGAAAACCGATTCCGCCGACGGCGCCTCGTTGCGCAGCACGCGTACTGGGATTCCACTGCGCTCGAACAGTTGGTCCTCTTTGCCTAAGCTAAATACGCATTGCTCGAAGCCGCCCACCGAGCGCAGCGCTTGGACAATGTAATCCACGTACCGCTCCCCCCCCCCGACATACGACTCTGGGGAAAAATACGCTGGCGTAAGATGCGCGATATGGATGCGGCTAGACAAAAACTATTCCCATCGAGTTACTTCCTCTCCACGACATCCGGCACAAAATCAAACCTTGCATATTCGGTTAACGCAAACACCCCCACATGTAAATACCCATGCATGTAGTGAGCTCCCGGTTGCCAACTTCGCCAGGCAGCGTACTATTTCCGCCGCCTCCAGAGCCTGTTGCGGAATTGGCGTAGGCGGCGGTCTTGTGGGCAGAAAACATGGCGTTTTAGCAACAAAAATGTGTTGAGGTGGCAGAAGGCCGCTTGAAGCGGCCTTCTTTACCCGTTCTGCCAGTCTCTTCGTGGCTTTTTCGGCACGCCGGACAAAGTCCGAGTGTAGCTTTCTCATGTTGTGCACGGCGGCATTTAGGTTCCACTCGCCACGGCAACTTTCCAGCCCGCGCATGCTGAAGTGGCGGGCGCCCTGGCGGTCCTTCATCTGCCCGAACACCGGCTCGACCGAGGCGCCGCGGCGGCGATAACGATCCCACCCATGCCTGGTGCGTAGCTTGCGGTCCATGCACTCGCGCGCCGTCATGTGCTTCGGCTTGCGCCCCCGCGGCGGCAGCGCATCGCGCAGGGCAGCCCGCTGCTTGTGGTCCTTCTGCGTGGCGATGATCAGCTCGCAGTCGTCGGTCTCGGCGTCCACGTTGGCCTCCAACCAGTAGCCGGCATCGGCCATCGCCGCTCCGAGCGCTACCGTGTCCTGCTCGTCTTCGTCGACTACCGCGACCATGTTGGCCTGCGCCTGCGCCAGCATCGGGTGCAGCTGCTGCACGTCGTTGGCGTCGGTGGCGACGATGATCTGCCCGGTGGTGACCACGATCTGGCCGTTGTAGCCCTGCAGCCAGCCGCGGCGCGTCTTCATGATGCCGCTGTCAGGGTCGGTGAGGTTGGCGTTGGTGTGGGGATCGATGCTGGGATCGGCGGCCTTGGGCTTGCAGCCACGGCGGCGCTTGCCGGTGGCCTGCTCCTCTGCCTCCCGGGCGTCGATCTTCGCCTGCTGGCGCGCCGCCGCTGCTGCCGCCTGTCGCTCCAGCTTTTCCTTGCACCGGCGCAGTCGCGCCAAGTGCTCCGCTTTTCCTGCCAGCCACTTCGGCAAGCTCGCGCCCTGCTGCACCGCCGGCCGGCTGTCTTCGCGGGCGTCGGTCGCCTCGGCCTCGGCCAGGATCTTCGCGATCTCTGCCTCGATGTTGGCAGTCGTGCGGCTGGCCTCCAGCGAGGCGTTGCCTTGTACTTTGATGCCGTCCAGCGCCACCAGGCTCAGCTGCACCAGCCCCGCCTCCCGGCACAGCCGCAGCACGCCGAGGAACACCACCTTCATTTCCGCCGTGTGCCGCTTGCGGAAGCGCGCGATCACCGTGTGGTTGGGGATGTTATCGCCCACGATGAACCGATAGCCGGCGTCGCGGTGGCACAGCCGCTCGATTGCCCGGCTGGAGCGCACGCCTTGCGAGTAGGCGTAGATCAGCAGCGCCAGCAGCAACTGCGGCGCGAACGGCGCCTGCCCGGCACCACCAACCCTGTAGGCGGCCTCGAACTTCGAGAGGTCGATCATCGCCACCGCCTCGACGATCAGATGGACGATATCGTCCTGCGGCAGCCACTCCATCATGTCGGCTGGCAACAGGGTCTTCTGGCGGCGCTCCGGTTCACGGAAGTGTTGGGCCATCGGTCGCTCCGTGTCGGTGGGGCGGACCGAGAGAATCGTCCCAAGTCAGCCGAGTCAACCGCAAACCGCTGCGACTCAGGCACGAATTGCGTTGCGAGACCGAATTCTGCAACAGGCACTCCACCACAAACCTAATGAGATCCAGCCGCCACACCCGCGTCGCGGTCTCAATATCAGACTCCGGCGATTTCGGCTATCATCGTTTGGTCACACATAAGGTAGAATCCTTTTTGTTCCGCAGTTAAAATGCTATTGCTATCCCTAAAAGGGTCCCTTGTCACGCACTTCCTGTACCTGATTCAGGGCAATCGGGTGAAGGGCGCTACGATCAACCTGAGTGCCCATTTTTCGACCCGGCCTGTGGAAAACGCACCACAGGCCGCGGAATCGGCCCGGATCGGCAGGCTGGTCGCCTCGGATTCCGTTCACCCGATTGCCCTGGTACCTGATTGCCCGGCGGTCTC
>Ga0302150_10000902_pt1 | contig 12870 bp, 14 predicted proteins | sample I_Bog_N1_2_FD_198635 | JGI IMG/M metagenome (GOLD analysis project Ga0302150, IMG submission 198635) | Peat permafrost microbial communities from Stordalen Mire near Abisko, Sweden - I_Bog_N1_2 | ecosystem: Environmental > Terrestrial > Soil > Wetlands > Peat | place: Sweden: Abisko, Stordalen... | reverse complement strand
TTCTGATGGAGAGGAGCTATCAGGCGTAGGTATCGATCAACGTACCAAGTGCCTGATCCGAAGCCTTGGCCACCTTGGCACCCGCTTCGACCTGAAGCTTGCCCTGGGACATGTCCACCATGGTGCTCGACAGATCTTGCTGGCTGCGGTCCACCGACAACAGTCGATTGACCTGGGTATCGGACGATTGGCTCTTCAGCGAGCGCCCGACAATGGTATCGGCGGTTTGACTGGCCGATTGGTCGACACGATTCTGCCCGGACCGAATAGTGCTCAGACCGGCATAAACAGCGGTATTTCCTGAGATTTCCATGGGCAAACTCGACTGAAGACGGGATCGACAGTCTGCATTTAAGCAGACCTGTCAAAGAAACACCCGTCAAAAACAATAATGGCAGATTGCCTGTTGATAGGCAGAATCTTAGGGAAGCCTCAACCAACCCGCAGACACCGCAGCCCCGCGCCTAGTCCAGCAAATCCAACTGCAGGTACTGCGCGACGGTTTCGGCGCTCGCCGCCTTGAGCCTCGGCACCCGCCCCAGGCAAGGGGCCGGCAGGCGTTCGGCCAGGGTTGCGAGGTTCTCTTCCAGGCGTGAAGTCTTCGGCTCGATGATATTGGCGACCCAGCCGGCCAGTTGCAGTCCATCTCGCTCGATGGCTTCGGCGGTCAGCAGGGCATGGCTGATGCACCCCAGGCGTACCCCCACCACCAGGATCACCGGCAAGGCCAGCGCCTGGGCCAGATCCGACAGGCTCGCCTGGTCCGCCAACGGCACTCGCCAGCCGCCGGCGCCTTCTATCAAGGTGAAGTCGGCCTGCTTGGCCAATACTTGCCGCATCGGTCCCAGCAAGGACTGTACGGTCAACTTCATCCCCGCCTCGCGCGCCGCCAGATGCGGGGCAATCGCCGGCTCGAAAGCTATCGGATTGACCTCGGCATAGCTCAGCGGCAGCGAACATTCGGCCAGCAACGCCAGGGCATCGGCGTTGCGCAAACCCTGCGGCGTCACCTCACAGCCAGACGCCACCGGCTTGCCCGCCGCGGTGCTCAGGCCGGCCTGACGGGCCGCGTGCAGCAAGCCGGCGGCAATCGTGGTCTTGCCCACGTCGGTATCGGTGCCGGTAATGAAATAGGCAGCGCTCATAGCGGTTTCTCCAGAATGGCGTAGACCACCTGATAGGTCGCCGGCAAACCCTCGGCCTGGCGAAACTGTTCATAGGCCTGCATCAACCCGAGAATCCGCGCCCGCCCGGTCAAACCACCCGGCCGGCCAGGGTTGAGGTTATGCGCGCCCAATGCCTTGAGTTCATGGGTCAGGCTGCGCACATCCGGGTAGTGCAGCACCTGCGGCCGGCTTTCCAGGCTGACCACACGCAGACCGCTGTCCCGGCACAGTTGCTGATAGTCGCTGAACAACCGGAAGCGGTTGACGTGCACCAGGCCATCCACCGCCCGCCAGCTTTCCCGCAACTCGTGCAGGGTGCCGACACACAGGCTGGCAAAAGCCATCACCCCGCCCGGCCGCAATACCCGCTGAGCCTCACCGAGTACCGCGGCGAAATCGGCGCACCACTGTACCGCCAGGCTGGAGAACACCAGATCGCAGCTAGCGGCTTGCAACGGCAGACGCTCGGCGTCCCCGGCGACAAAGTGTCGGGCGCCGCCCAGCGGACGCGCATGCTCCAGCATGCCCTGGGCAATATCCAGCGCCACGCCTTCGCCCTGCGCGAAACGAACGCCCAGGGCTCGGCTGAAGTAGCCGGTGCCACAGCCCATATCAAGCCAACGGGACGGACTCGACTCGGCCGGCAGGCGCCCGAGCAATTCATGACCGACATCGCGCTGCAATTGGGCGACGCTGTCATAGCTGGCCGCCGCGCGGGAAAACGAGGCAGCAACCTGACGCTTGTCGGGCAAGCCGCCCGGCAAGACGGGGTGGGAAAGATCAGTCATCACCGGACTCATGCAAAAAGGCCTGGATCGCCCCGGCCACTCCATGGGGGTCGTCCAGTAGAAAAGCGTGGCCGGCCTGTTCGATCAGGCCGATTTCGACATCCGGCAACAACGCCAGCAGATCACTGGCGGCCTCAGCCGGCACCAGGCCATCCTGGCCAGCGAACAGGTGCAGTTGCGGACCGCGATAGGCTTGCAGGGCCTGACGGGTATCCAGTTGCGCCAGCACCTCCAGCCCGTTCAACAGGGTCTCGGGAGCCGTGTGCGGCGCACCGGCCAGGAGCAGTCGCGCCTGTCCGCGCGGGTCAGCCGAACCCTGGGCACAGAGCAGGCTGAAACGCTTGAGGGTCGTTTGCGGATCGGCGCGGCAGCCGGCCAGGAACAGGTCGAAGGTATCGTTCTCCATAGCCCCGGACCAGCCATCACTCACCACGAAACACGGGTTGCTCGCCAGGGTCAGCAGACCGCAGCAGCGTTCGCCGCGCCGCGCCGCCAGCGCCGAAGCGAGCATGCCACCCAGGGACCAGCCGCCCAGCCAGGCGTCGTCCGGCAGGGTCGCATCGAGTTCGTCGAGCCACTCTTCGGGATCGCCGCTGGCCAGTTCCGGCAAGGGTTCGATTTCCACCCGCAAGTGCTCATCCAGCCCGCGCAAGGCAGCAGCCAGGGGTTCCAGCGGCGAGATGCCGAGGCCCCAACCGGGCAACAGGATCAGACGATCACGCATGGTTTGGCTCCACTGGATCAAAGGGGCCCAACAGGCTGAAACACTCGGCCAGTCCCTCTAACAATAGCTGCACCTGCGCCTCGCTGTGGGCCGCGGACAAGGTCACCCGCAGCCGGGCACTGCCCGCCGGAACGGTCGGCGGACGAATCGCCGTGACCATCAGCCCGCGCTCACGCAGCAACTGCGAGAAGCGCAACGCCCGACCGCTGTCGCCGATCAGGATCGGCTGGATCGGCGTGAAGCTGTCCATCAGGGTCAGGCCGATCTGTTCGGCGCCTTGGCGGAACTGGCGAATCAGCGCGTTCAGGTGCTCGCGCCGCCAGTGCTCGGTGCGCAGCAACTCCAGGCTTTTCAAGGTCGCGCAGGCCAGGGCCGGCGGTTGGCTGGTGGTATAGATGTAGGGCCGGGCGAACTGGATCAGGCTTTCGATCAGTTCTTCACTGCCGGCGACAAACGCGACCGCCGTGCCGAAGGCCTTGCCCAGGGTGCCGACCAGTACCGGCACGTCCTCCTGGCTCAGACCGAAATGCTCGACAATACCGCCACCGTTGGCCCCCAGCGGACCAAAACCGTGGGCATCGTCGACCATCAACCAGGCGCCCTTGGCCCGGGCTTCACGGGCCAGGGCCGGCAAGTCGGCCAGGTCGCCGTCCATGCTGAAGACCCCGTCGGTGACCACCAGGGTATTGCCGGTGGCTTTTTCCAGGCGCTTGGCGAGGCTGGCGGCGTCGTTGTGCAGATAACGATTGAAACGCGCACCCGAGAGCAACCCGGCATCCAGCAGCGACGCATGGTTGAGACGGTCTTCCAGCACCGTGTCGCCCTGCCCCACCAAGGCGGTGACCGCACCGAGGTTGGCCATGTAGCCGGTGGTGAACAACAGCGCACGCGGGCGCCCGGTGAAATCGGCCAGGGCCTCTTCCAGCGCGTGATGCGGCCCGCTATGACCGATCACCAGGTGCGAGGCACCGCCGCCGACACCCCAGCGCGCCGCGCCGGCCTGCCAGGCTTCGATGACCTGCGGATGATTGGCCAGGCCCAGGTAGTCGTTGTTGCAGAAGGCCAGCAGGGGCTGGCCATCGACCACCACCTGCGGGCCTTGCGGACTCTCCAGCAACGGGCGCTGGCGATAGAGGTTTTCGGCACGGCGGGCGGACAGCCGGGCGGCGAGATCGAAGGACATTGGAGCCTCGCAAATGCGATCCGAAGAACACGGCATGACCTTGTAGGAGCAGGGCTTGTCGGGACGCCGCACCGCCGCGAAGCTTTTAGACACCTTCACGGCGTCCCGGCAAGCCCGGTTCCTGCAAAACCCGTGTTCCCGCAGGAAGGACGGTATGGATCAAACAGCGGCGTTATAGAACTGCTCGCTGCTCTTTTGCTCCACCAGCGCCTGCTCGATGGCCGCCTGGTGCACTTCGTCGGCGTGCTCTTCACGGGCTTCCGGCAGGATGCCCAGGCGCGAGAACAACTGCATGTCCTTGTCGGCTTGCGGGTTGGCGGTGGTCAGCAATTTATCGCCGTAGAAGATCGAGTTCGCGCCGGCAAAGAACGCCAGGGCCTGCATCTGATCGTTCATCGCCTCACGGCCCGCCGACAGGCGAACGTGGGATTGCGGCATGAGGATCCGCGCCACCGCGAGCATGCGGATGAAATCGAACGGATCGACGTCATCGGCGTTTTCCAGCGGCGTACCGGCGACCTTCACCAGCATGTTGATCGGCACCGACTCCGGGTGTTCCGGCAGGTTCGCCAGCTGGATCAGCAGCCCGGCGCGGTCGTCGAGGGACTCACCCATGCCGAGGATACCGCCAGAGCAGATCTTCATCCCGGCATCGCGCACATAGGCCAGGGTCTGCAGGCGCTCGCCGTAGGTGCGAGTGGTGATGATGCTGCCGTAGAACTCCGGCGAGGTGTCGAGGTTGTGGTTGTAGTAGTCGAGGCCGGCGTCGGCCAGGGCGGCGGTCTGGTCCTGGTCGAGCTTGCCCAGGGTCATGCAGGTTTCCAGGCCCATGGCCTTGACCCCTTTGACCATCTGCAGCACGTAGGGCATGTCCTTGGCCGACGGGTGTTTCCACGCCGCGCCCATGCAGAAACGGGTCGAACCGATGGCCTTGGCCCGCGCGGCCTCCTCCAGTACCTTCTGCACTTCCATCAGTTTTTCTTTTTCCAGCCCGGTGTTGTAGTGGCCGGACTGCGGGCAGTACTTGCAGTCTTCCGGACAGGCGCCGGTCTTGATCGACAGCAGGGTCGACACTTGCACGCGATTGGCGTCGAAGTGCGCGCGGTGCACGGTCTGGGCCTGGAACAGCAGGTCGTTGAACGGCTGGACGAACAGGGCCTTGACCTCGGCCAAAGACCAATCGTGACGCAAAGTGGCGGTGATGCTGGCGCTCATCGGCGGAGTTCCTTGTTTTATGCTGGGCAAGCGGCTGGGGCAAAGGAATACCCACAGACGCGACACGGATGCTCGGCATATTTAAGGAAGACTCATGCGCTGTCAACCACGATACGAAGGACCGGTTTACATCTGGTTAAAAAACAAACAAACCTGTTTATTGTGCGATGAAACCACCGATACCCCCCACCCGATCTGTACGCCCTGCGAGAGCGATTTGCCCTGGCTGATGGACGCGTGCCAGGTCTGCGCCCTGCCCTTGTCGGCGGCGGGGCTGACCTGCGGGCAATGCCTCAAGCAGCCGCCGGCCTTCGAGCAGGTGATTGTGCCCTGGACCTACCGTTTCCCGCTGGACAGCCTGATTACCCGTTTCAAGCACCAGAGCCAATGGCCGTTGGGGAGACTGCTGGGGGAGTTGCTGGCCCAGGCGTTGCGCGAGCGCTTCGACGATGGTTTACCGCGACCGGACCTGTTGCTGCCGGTGCCCATGGCGACCCGACGCCTGCGTCAGCGGGGTTATAACCAGGCGGCGATGTTGGCGAACTGGCTGAGCCAGAGCCTGGAGATCCCCGCAGATGAACACCGTTTGCTGCGTGTTCAGGACACCATCGCGCAACAGGAACTGGACGCCAGGGCTCGCCGACGCAACCTGCTGAACGCCTTTGCCCTGGCGCCCGGGGCGAAAGTCGAAGGCCTGCACCTGGCGCTGGTGGACGATGTACTGACCACCGGAGCTACCGCCGAAAGCCTGGCCCGGTTGCTGATGAAGGCGGGAGCGCGGCGGGTCGATGTCTATTGCCTGGCGCGTACACCGAGCCCGGAAAGTCGTTAGCCGTCTCAGAGACACCACGGAACCTGTAGGAGCCTGGCTTGCCAGCGAATAGGCCCTTGAGCCTTGCGGCGATCTTGCGAACGCCATCGCCAGTAAGCTGGCTCCTGCAGAAACCGCGTTCGGCTTGAGTCAACCCGTATCGGCGGCTTGACGTCGAAAGCACCGAGAGGCACCTTGCCCAGTACCCCCGCTGCCCGAAGTCCGCCCCATGTCCCTGCCCGTCCTGCTGACCCAACACATCGTCCGCCGCCCGCAGCGTATCGCCCTGCTGCAACATATCGCCGAACAGGGCTCCATCACCCGCGCCGCGAAAAGTGCGGGCCTGAGTTACAAGGCGGCCTGGGACGCCATCGACGAGTTGAACAACCTGGCGCAAAAACCCTTGGTGGAACGCAGCGTTGGCGGCAAGGGCGGCGGTGGCGCCAAGCTGTCGGCTGAAGGCGAACGGGTGCTGCGTCTTTATCAACGCCTGCAAACCCTCCAGGCCCAGGTCCTCGAAGCCGCCGAAGACAGCGGCGACCTCGACCTGCTCGGCCGCCTGATGCTGCGCACCAGCGCCCGCAACCAGCTTCACGGCACAGTGCAGGACATCACCCGCCACGGGCGCAACGACCTCGTGCGTCTGGCCCTCGCCGGTGGGCTCACGCTGCAGGCACAGATCACCCATGACAGCACCCTGCGCCTGGAGCTGGAGAGCGGCACCGAAGTCGTCGCCCTGATCAAGGCCGGTTGGCTGGAACTAAGTGCAATCGGGCATCCCGCAAAATCCGGACACAATTCTCTAGGCGGTCAAATCGAGGACATTTCCGAGGATGAAGACGGCCCTTCGGAGGTCAGAATCGCGCTGCCGAACGGGCAAATCCTCTGTGCGCTGGCGCAACCGGAGCAGATAAAAAACCTCAGGCTGAGCGTGGGAAGCCCGGTGCAGACGGTGTTTGCGCCGTCCCTGGTGATTTTGGGTACACCGTTATGACGCCATCGCCAGCAAGCCGGCTCCTACAGAAGAACATATCCCACCTGTAGGAGCCGGCTTGCCGGCGATCGATCACGCAGCGATCCCGCGCTTTTTCTGCAACAAATCCGTCACAGCGCATTACTAAGGTGACCCCCTGACCCGCAGGGAGCCTGATCATGAACCTCTTAGAAGAAAACCAACCCACCGACCTGGAACAGATGGTCGGCCTCAGCCGTCGTGGCTTTATCAGTGCCGGCGCCTTGTGCGGCGCGGCAATGTTCCTCGGCGGCAACCTGCTGAGCCGCAGCGTGATGGCTGCCAGCGTCAGCGCCGCCTCCGGCCAACTGCTGGGTTTCGACAGCGTCGCCGCCGCCACCCGCGACACCCTGACCTTGCCGCCCGGCTATACCTCGTCAGTGCTGATCAGTTGGGGCCAACCCCTGGCCAAGAACGGCCCGGCCTTCGACCCGAGCGGCAACGGCACCGCCAAGGCCCAGGAAGTCCAGTTCGGCGACAACAACGACGGCATGAGCCTGTTCCCCTTCCCCGGCGACGACAACCGCGCGCTGATGGCGATCAACAACGAATACACCAACTACCGCTACCTCTACCCCCACGGCGGCCAGCCGCAATCCCTCGAAGACGTGCGCAAGGCCCAGGCCAGCGAAGGCGTGTCGGTGATCGAAATACAGCGCAAGGACGATCAATGGCACTTCGTCCAGGGCTCGTCCTATAACCGGCGGATCCACGGCAACACACCGATCAAATTCGGCGGCCCGGCAGCCGGCCACCCCTGGCTGCAGACCCAGGCCGACAAGCAGGGTCGCAAAGTCCTCGGTACCTTCCAGAACTGCGCCAACGGCAAGACGCCGTGGGGCACCTACCTGACCTGCGAAGAGAACTTCACCGACTGCTTCGGCAGCAGCCATACCGAACAGAAATTCGATGCCGCGCAAAAGCGCTATGGGGTCGTGGCCACCAGCAAAGAGATCAACTGGCACGCCCACGATCCACGCTTCGACATGGCCCTGAACCCCAACGAACTGAATCGTCACGGTTGGGTGGTGGAAATCGATCCGTTCGACCCGCAGTCCACCCCGGTCAAGCGCACCGCCCTGGGCCGTTTCAAGCACGAGAACGCCGCCCTGGCCGAAACCCGTGATGGCCGCGCCGTGGTCTATATGGGCGACGATGAGCGCGGTGAATTCATCTACAAGTTCATCAGCCGCGACAAGATCGACCACAAGCACCCCAAGGCCAACCGTGACCTGCTGGATCACGGCACCTTGTACGTTGCGCGGTTCGACAACGGCGACGGCCACCCGGATCGTCCGAAGGGTTCGGGAGAATGGGTCGAGTTGACCTTCGGTAAAAACGGTATCGATACCGGTAACGGTTTCGCCAGCCAGGCCGAAGTGCTGATCCATGCCCGCCTGGCCGCCAGCGTGGTCAAGGCGACACGCATGGACCGTCCGGAGTGGATCGTCGTCAGCCCCATCGACGGCCAGGTCTATTGCACCCTGACCAACAACGCCAAGCGCGGTGAGGACGGCATGCCGGCCGGCGGACCGAATCCCCGGGAGAAGAATGTCTACGGGCAGATCCTGCGCTGGCAGGCCGCAGGCAATGATCATGGCGCCCACACCTTTGGTTGGGACCTGTTCGTGGTGGCGGGCAACCCGGCGGCGCATCCCGGCACGGCCAAGGCCGGCTCGTCCAATATCACTGCGCAGAACATGTTCAACAGCCCGGACGGCCTGGGTTTCGACAAGGCCGGCCGTCTGTGGATCCTCAGCGACGGCGACTATAGCAACGCCGGGGATTTTGCCGGCATGGGCAATAACCAGATGCTTTGCGCCGACCCGGCCAGCGGGGAAATCCGTCGATTCATGGTCGGCCCGGTAGGCTGCGAAGTGACCGGCATCAGCTTCTCGCCGGACCAGAAAACCTTGTTCGTCGGCATCCAGCATCCTGGCGAGGCCGGCAACTCGACTTTCCCCGAGCATTTGCCGAACGGCAAGCCACGCTCGTCGGTGATGGCGATCCGGCGGGATGATGGCGGGATTATCGGCGCCTGATCAACCGAACCGAAAACACCGCCCCCTGTAGGAACCGGCTTGCTGGCGATAGCGGCCGATCAGTCGATGCAAGACTCACTGGCCTCATCGCCAGCAAGCCGGCTCCTACACAGGCCGTACCCGACATGGGGCCGATCACAAACCCCAACAGCCGCCACACCTGCCACCCCGTCTGCGCTAACATGCTTGGCCGGACGCGGCCGCCTGCCGCCCGCAGGAGTCAGCATGTCCCACCCGTTTGAAACACTCACCCCCGACCTGGTGCTCGACGCCGTGGAAAGCATCGGCTTTCTCAGTGACGCCCGGGTCCTGGCGCTCAACAGCTACGAAAACCGTGTCTATCAGGTGGGCATCGAAGACGGCGAACCCCTGATCGCCAAGTTCTACCGCCCCCAGCGCTGGACCAACGAGGCCATCCTCGAAGAACACCGCTTCACCTTCGAACTGGCCGACTGCGACGTGCCGGTCGTCGCGCCGATGATCCACAACGGCGAAAGCCTGTTCGAGCACGCCGGCTTCCGCTTCACCCTGTTCCCCCGCCGTGGCGGCCGCGCCCCGGAGCCGGGCAATCTCGACCAGCTCTATCGCCTCGGGCAACTGCTCGGCCGCCTGCACGCCGTAGGCGCCACCCGGCCGTTCGAACACCGCGAAGCCCTCGGCGTGAAGAACTTCGGCGAGGACTCGCTGACCACCCTGCTGGAAGGCAACTTCATTCCCCGCAGCCTGCTGCCGGCCTATGAGTCCGTGGCCCGCGACCTGCTCAAGCGGGTGAAACAGGTCTACGCCGAGACCCCGCACCAGAACATCCGCATGCACGGCGACTGCCACCCCGGCAACATGATGTGCCGCGACGAGATGTTCCATATCGTCGACCTCGACGACTGCCGCATGGGGCCGGCCGTCCAGGACCTGTGGATGATGCTCGCCGGCGATCGCCAGGAATGCCTCGGCCAACTGTCGGAACTGATGGACGGCTACAGCGAGTTCCACGACTTCAATCCCCGCGAACTGGCGCTGATCGAACCCCTGCGCGCCTTGCGCCTGATGCACTACAGCGCCTGGCTGGCCCGCCGCTGGGACGACCCGGCGTTCCCCCACAGCTTCCCGTGGTTCGGCAGCGAGCGTTACTGGGGCGACCAGGTCCTGGCGTTGCGCGAACAACTTTCCGCACTGAATGAAGAACCGCTGAAATTATTCTGACGGTTGTGGCAGGATTTACTGACGCCTGAAAAGGCGTCATCCCTCATTCAATAAAATAAAACTCTTATAAGAAATTAGTCAGCAGCCTAAGAAAGGACTCTGCATGCAAGCCGCCAACCCGCGTCGCGGGTACATCCTTGGCCTCAGCGCCTACGTCATCTGGGGCCTGTTCCCGATGTACTTCAAAGCCATCGCCGCCGTACCGGCCGTCGAGATCATCGTCCACCGCGTGCTCTGGTCCGCCCTGTTCGGCTCCCTGTTGCTGATGGTCTGGAAGCACCCCGGCTGGTGGCGCGAGCTGCGGGACAACCCGCGCCGCCTGGCGATCCTGGCCCTGAGCGGCACCCTGATCGCCGCCAACTGGCTGACCTACGTCTGGTCGGTGAATAACGGGCGCATGCTCGAGGCCAGCCTGGGCTACTACATCAATCCGCTGGTCAACGTACTGCTGGGCATGCTGCTGTTGGGCGAACGCCTGCGCCGCCTGCAATGGATCGCCGTTGGCCTCGCCGCCGTGGGCGTGGCGCAGCAGGTCTGGCAGGTCGGCAGCCTGCCCTGGATCTCGCTGGTGCTGGCGCTGACCTTCGGTTTCTACGGGCTGATCCGCAAACAGGCACCGGTCAAGGCCCTGCCGGGCTTGGTGGTGGAAACCTGGATGCTGGTGCCCATCGCCATCGGCTGGCTGTTGCTGCACCCGCTCGCCACCAGCGCCCAGGCCGAATTCTGGACCACCTCGCAAGCCTGGTGGTTGATCGCCGCCGGCCCGGTCACGCTGATCCCGCTGGTAAGCTTCAACGCGGCGGCACGTCACCTGCCCTACACCACCCTGGGTTTCCTGCAATACATCGCGCCAACCCTGGTGTTGCTGTTGGCCGTGCTGCTGTACGACGAACACCTGACCGCCAGCAATCTGGTGGCCTTCGTGTTTATCTGGACGGGATTGGCGGTGTACAGCGTCGATGCCTGGCTCAGCCTGCGCAAGCGCAGCTGATCAAAAAACACACAAAAGCCTGCAAACCTTGCTCCACCTGGGCTGCAGGCTTCTACCCCAAGGTTATCCACAAGCCGGTCCACGCCGTTTGTGCACAAGCCCTTGAAACTGCTCGTTTTTTGCTCATACCCTGGAAAGCCCCGGCCGGCCTGGTCGGGCGTAGGCTCTCCCCAGGTTATCCACAGGCCCATCCCCGTTAAAACTGGATAACCCGCCTCACGCTTCGTCGCTGCGCAACATCAACTCCACCATCAATTCGTCGGCCAGGGTTTCCAGGCCCGACTGCAGGGCTTCCAGCGGCAGGTCAAACGGCACCGCCAGGATCGCCTCGGCATGGAACAGCGGGTCGCCACTCATGGGCGCGGGGCTCACGTCGGTCACCAGTTGCTCCAGGTTGATGCCTTGCTCAGTCAGCAAGCGGGTGATGTCCCGCACAATGCCCGGGCGATCATTGCCCACCAGTTCCATCGCGATGGGTTTCCAGCGGCCGGGCGCTTCGCCACCGCCGGGAATCACCTGAATCTGAATCCCCTGGCTGGCGAGCGCTTGCAGTGCCTTGATCAAGGCGTCATGGGCCTCGGCGGGCGCCTCGACCCGGACAATCCCGACAAACTGCCCGGCCAGGCCCGACATCCGGCTTTCCAGCCAATTGCCGCCGTGCTCGGCGATGCACAGGGCAATCTGTTCGACCTGGCCGGCCTTGTCGGGTGCGAATACAGTCAGTACGAGATGGTCCACGGGATAGCCCTCTTGTCGTTGATCGCTCCAGTATAGGCAAAGGCCCCCAACGACGGGCTTTGAAAAACTAGCCCCCGGTCTTGTCAGCAATGAGGACGGGGCTATCCTCGCTGAAGGAAGAAAGAGTTAAAACCTTCCCCTCTCCATAGCCAGATATATATACATAATCAGGTCTTGCCTCTTCGATTTCCCAAAACCTATCAAAAAGCACAGCCTTGCTTAAAGCTTTCTTCCTGATAGGTGACTATTCTTACTGGAACGATTGGAATGGTTACACCCCGAGTTGAGCCGGACTCAAATACTTGGCCTGACGTTGCAACATTGGAGGTATGGGTGCTCTTTTTCATCATCGTTCTCCTTTGCTTACTGGTGAGGTAACAGCAATGGATACAGCAATGGCGAAAACTAGAGAGCTTGCCAACAACTGACTGATACATAATACCAAAGTACTCAATATAGTCTAATAGTGAAAAGCGCAAGCTTGCCCAACTGACCGGTGACGAGTTGGGCCCCGACAGCAAAAATCAGGGGGTTTTTACGCCCCCTGACCACTCTTGCATCTACTTGCTAAAAACAGCACTTATAATACAACTTTGAATTTTTGACTGTTGGCCCCTGTGCGTCTGAGGCAGAGGACCTCAGTATTGTCTGCCGCACTCCCCCCCTCGACAGACAAAACTTTACCGGAAAAGGCTAGACTTTCGATATACATATAACCACCTCCCGCATCCGTAATTTTCCAAAATTGACGATCATCTCCATTTTCAACTCCAGCAAAGACTTCATCTTTAAAATCATCCGCAGTAATGATCCTGTCAGCGGTAGCATTTCTGATTTGATAAGCCTTTTTTAAGTCGCTATAAACTAACAACCAGAGGTAAAAGGGACCGGTTTTACTTGTAATCCTTATAAAAGGATCGGTGGATGCGGTGCGAAAAAAAAGAAAACTATTTCCGGAGTTCAAAGCCGTGAATATTTGTTGTATCCCTGCTGAAACAGA
>Ga0302150_10000901_pt1 | contig 12873 bp, 7 predicted proteins | sample I_Bog_N1_2_FD_198635 | JGI IMG/M metagenome (GOLD analysis project Ga0302150, IMG submission 198635) | Peat permafrost microbial communities from Stordalen Mire near Abisko, Sweden - I_Bog_N1_2 | ecosystem: Environmental > Terrestrial > Soil > Wetlands > Peat | place: Sweden: Abisko, Stordalen... | reverse complement strand
GCCTGGATCAACGAGTCTACGGCCTCGGGCCTGCTGGGCGGCGAGGCTGTGGGCGAGGTATCCGCGGCAACTGGCCAGCCGACTGTATGTACGTTTACGCAACAGGGCGCGGGTGTAAAGCGTACCCTCCGTGTGACGGTGGAGATTGCGGCCGAGCCTCATGCGCGGCTCGAAGTGGTAGCTCAAATCTGCGGGGCCGATCAGTCACCCATCAAGGCTATCGGCAATGAGGCGATGGTCTGCGCGGCGGACGATCGCAAGGCTGGCCCCGGCGAGCGTGTGGTGGGGCGAGTTCGAGATCAGGTATTTACGATCACCATCTCGACGACGCTGAAGAACGATACCATACTTACCCGCGACGCACTCAAGGCCAGGATTTATACCGCAGCCGAGCAAGTTGCGGGCAACCTCTTCTAAACCACACGTTCGAGGTTTTACTGCTGGGATTGTTGTGCCGCCGGATCATGGGCCAGCCGATCGCTCAACCTGCGCGCCTGTTCGTTTGTGGGGTCCAGGCGAAGAGCCATGCTCACAGCCTCGCGCGCTTTGGAGAATTGCGACTGGACGGCCAGCTCCGCAGCCAGGTTCACCCAGGCGTCCACCCAACCAGGTGCGTTGCGCACCGCTAAGGCGAAGTGCTGGATAGCCCCGTCCGCATCGCCGCTGCGCGCCAGCAAATAGCCGAGCTGCTTCTGGGCATCGGCCATTTCCGGATTCAGATTGACGGCCTCCTCAAGTTGTGTACGTTCGCCTTCCACATCGCCGGACTTGTGCAGAGCAATAGCCAACTTGTACTTGAGGTTGCCATCCATTGGCGCCGTTTCGCAGGCCTCACGATAATGGCCGATCGCCTCCTGAACATTACCCGCGGCCAACTCTCCATCGGCCTGGGTGGCCCGCAAGTTGGCCTCGAGAGTGTCCGCCGCGGTTTTCTTCAGATCCTGATATTGCTTGATCTGTGCATCCGCCAGGTCGTTCTCACCAAGTCCGTGAAGAGCCATTCCCAGACGATAATGCACCTCCGGCTCCGTGTCTCCAAGAGCAATCGCTCTCTCCAGATTTTCCCTGGCCTCTTTCCATTCATGAAGGGTAACAAGCGTAGCGCCAAGATAGTAGCGGGAGTAGTAGAAGTCCGAAACCAGAGCGACGGCTTCCTCAAGATGAGCCTTGGCGCTCTGAAAATCACCCACTTCATGGTCCTCGACTCCGTTCAGATAGAGTACTTCCCAGTTGTGCGGCACTTGTGCCAGGAGCTTAAGGCCCAGTGGGCGCGCGAGTGCATAGTGCTGAGTCATCACCAGGATGCTAAGGTAGTGCAGTTCGGCCTCGCGATTTCCCGGATGATGTTCGACCATATAACTCCAGAGCTTGACGGCTTCCAGATAGGACCGCTTCTTCATCAGCACCGCCGACTCCGCATGGGCCAATGGCAAGGAGTTTGGAGCCAACTTCATCGCTTCGAGCAGCACGTCATTGGCTCCGTCGATATAGTTGAGATTCTCAAGGGCTTCGGCAAGATGAAGAGTCAGCGTCTCGGTCCTGGGGGCATGCTGCAAGAGACCGATCACGCCGATAAAGTCTTTCCGCGCAAGCAATGCACTGCTTAGGCCTTCAAGCGCGATCTCGGATTTCGGATCGATGGCCAGAGCCTGTTTCCACTGCTTTTCGGCTTCGGCCGATTTGCCGGAATGTTCGTAGAGATCGGCGAGAACCAGATGCGGCTTCAGAGCATTCGGCTGCAGGTGTGTAGACTCCTGCAAGGCTGCTACCGCGTCGCCGGAGTTCCCCGATGCGGCCAGCGCAAGTCCCTCAAGATAATGAAGTTGAGCCGATTCAGGGTCGGCCTTCAAAGCACTGCGGAAGGTCTCAACGGCACATTCGAGCTGCTTGTTGGAGGCGAACCAGCCGCCCAGCGCAACGGCATTTTCGGTGGTGGGTTGGGCGCGCAGTTTTGACATAAGCGCCATCGGGCCGACGCACTCGGCGTGTGCCGCTTCGGCAAGACCCAAACACCCAGCCAGGAGAATCCACGGCCAACCTGGTCCGGACTGAAACATCCTTCGCACTCTCATAAGCACTCGTTATCCCTAGTCTAACCGCCTGCATTCCTGACGGTTTCAACTCGGGTTATGTCCCGCATGTCCCCACGCAAACGACCCGCTCGCAAGGTCCGCGATAATGGTCTGAATCCAGGCAAGCTCAGCTTTCAACACCGCGGTTAAGTATTCGTTGTTCAGGAGAAAGATCCGCGGCTGCTCTCTGGACTGAAGCTTTTCCACGTCCAGCCTGTTCAGCTCCCTGCGGACGGCATCGGCGCGGAATTCGAACTGCTTTCGTGCATCCTGTGGCGAAAGCATGGTTAACAAAGAAACGGCTACGGGGAATTTAGGAAAGTCGGCGCCGATAGTCGCCAGCATCTTGGGCAGCCATGCAACCGCCATCTCGCGCCCTCGGTCGGTGATCGCATAAACAACCCTATCCGGGTGGCTTTCAGCTTGTGCTGTCTCCTGGACTTCGATCAGTCCCATGCGCAACAGTTGACCCAGGGCCTGGTAGACGCTCGCCCGCCGGCGGACATTAACGATCTTGTCCACGCCTCTCTGCTTGATGGACTTCTGCACGCGGTAGGCATGCATTGGCTCTTCGAAGAGCATCCCCAGGAGGATCACGCCTAAGGAGGAGCGATGGGTCTCAACCTTCAAGGAATAGGAACCCTGCGTCATAAACCTGCGTTACAAAGTTGAAGTCAGACAATTTGATAAATGCCGATGACCGCGAACTGTCATCCAGAGTTATTGCAGGGACGACTGCGTTACTTGAGGAAGAACTGCCGGCCCTGTTGACATCCCGATGGGTTTCTCAATCGTGCCCGGAGTTGTCATACAAACTCCGTATCGGACTGAGTTGAGCGTGCGCGGGGAATATCCGGAATGCAGGCCTTAAACTGCGCACCTATCTTGCATTCATCGAGGATCAAGTACTCTCGGTTTCACGATTCTCGCTGTTTGATTCTTGAATGTCCTCAACCTTTGGAATGAGCACGCGCTCGCCATATTGAATGACTCAAGAATGAATACTTAGGGCCTGTCGAAGACCCCGGGCCTGACCAGAAAAACCAACCCGAGTCCCCACTTCGCCTTCTGGGTGCCTGGTTTGCTTAAGGGGCAGCTTGCTATCTGCCTTCCTGCGGATACCTTCGAGAATTGAGGGGAAACAAGATCTCGCCTCATGGATCTAATCGCCTTCGCGTAAATGACCGGTGCGGGGTCATTTTATGTGAGAATATGACAACACTGAATTAGTGTCCAAGCGTACACCGAATGAGTAGCGACTACAGGGCGGAAGTTGCCACTTCGACCTTTTCGGAGGAAGCGGACGAGCGGTTGGCGCGGGCAATTCTGGCGGGGGACAAGGAAGCGGAGCACCTGTTTGCGTTGCGCTTCATGCGACCTGTGCGAGGCATGTTGTTGGCACTTTCGCATGATCCGGAACTGTCCGCCGATCTGCTCCAGGACGTGATGATGGAGTCAATCCTCGCGTTGCGGCGGGGGCAACTGCGCGATCCGCGAAAGCTCAAGGCATTCGTCGCGGCTATCGGCCGCAACGCTCTCAATAAGCACTACTCCCGCAAAACCAGGAAGCCTGCGTTGGTCGAACTCCCCGAGAATATTCCCGACCTGCGATCGATGGCTGCCAGCCAGGAGCTGGAAGAGCGGGGAGTCTTGGCAATGGAGGCGATTGCGAGCCTGGAAAAAGCGGATAAGACAATTCTGGAAATGACTCTTGTGGATGGACTTAAGCCAGGCAATATCGCGAAACAAATGGGACTGAGTCCGGACGTGGTGAGGCAAAGGAAACTTCGGGCAATCAGAAGAGTGATCGATTTTATGGCACAAATGTCACAAAAACAATCCTCTGTCCCCATAGTTCAAGGACGGAAGCCATGAGCGAATGCAGCGGAGCTCCAGCGGAGCGTTATCTTGAGCCGTACCTGCGGAACACTTTGCCGAAGGCCGTGGCAAAGAAGTTCGAAGAGCACTACTACGGGTGCGAAGTATGCCTGGCGCAATTGGAAGCCCTTGAAGCGGTAGAGTTGAAACTCGGCAAACGGCCACGAAAAGCACTAGGAATTCTTCTTCACTGGCCGGCCGCCTTTTATGCCGTCGGCGCAATTGCGGCAATGCTGGTGGTCGGACTCCTTCTCTGGCGGCCTGTGACCGGGAGGCTGTCGCGGAAGCAGGAAGCTGTTGCACACGGATCCGCTCCACTCCCCATCCAGCAAATCCGGCCGCAGGCCCAGGCTGCGCCTGCGACGCCCATGTTGCACCAGCTGGCGGATATGAATCTGCCAGTATTTCAGATTGCAAATCTACGCGGCCAAAAGGTAAACCCGGCCCTGGTGGAAGGTATGAACGCCTACGCCCGCCATGACTGCGGCACTGCGGTGAAAGCCTTGTCGGATGTAAAGGCGCTCGACCCGTATGGGCCAATGGCGCGGCTTTACTCCGGTGTTTGCCTGATGCACGACGGCAAGTTGGAACGCGCCGCGCAGACCCTGAAGGCCGCGGCATTGGTCAACGGCTCCCCGGAACAGGAAACTGCCTGGTACTACCTGGCGCAGATTGCGCTAACCGACGACGATGCCATCAAGGCGCGACACTATCTGGCGCTGACGATTTCAAGCCACGGAGATATGGAGCAGCGTGCGCGCGGCGAACTCAAGCGCATCCCAGCCGATGAAGGCCTGCACTAAAGACGGCGTTCGCAGCTAGAATGCAACTGGGTGCTCGAAAAGAAATCATGCGCGCAAATCCAGTTCGTCTGTTTGCATTGCTCCTGGTTGCTATTTACTGCCCGGCACAGAACGCGCCGCCCTCCCCAGGCGGGGATGATGTTGCAGAAGCGCGCCAAAAGCTGCATGCGGCTGAGCAATCTCACCCTGGAAACACCCCGGAAATGGCCGCAGCGCTGAAGGAACTGGTTGAGGCTGAGTTAGGCCAGGAGCAGGTTACGGATGAAACGCAGGCGCTGGTCGCCCGGCAGGCATCCGTGGCGCTTGCCACCTCTGGCGCTCATAGCAAGGCCTATGCGGAAGCGCTGATTGACACCGCGAATGTGGAAACCTGGCAGAACCGCGCCGCTGAGGGGCGCGGCTTGAGCGAGCGCGTCCTTGATCTAGCGGAAAACGATCTGCACGACGTCGAAGTGGAATTTGAGGCGGCGGATGCGCTGGCGTTTGCCTGCAATGAACTGGCCGACCTGGAATGCTCTGTCCACGCTAGTGAAATCGCCATTGCCGGAGAACGGAAGCTCGGCCCGGCTCGCGACCGGGAGCTGGCCTCGAGCTTGTCGCAACTGGGCAATGACCTGGAGCGGATGGGCAAGACCGCGGAGGCTGGGGCGGCGATTGAGGAAGCGCTTGCGGCGCAGATGCGCGGCGGTCCCAACGATCCGGACGTCGGAGTCTTGGAAAGCAACGTTGGCGCCTATTACCTGCGAAACCAGGACTTCTCCAGGGCGCTTCCTCATTTGCACCTGGCGTTCGATCTTCTTAGCCGCAACTACGGAGCGGAAAGCGACTTTGCGCGAGGCGCGCTGGTTAACCTGGCTGATATTTATACCCGCACCGGGCAGTTTCCGCTGGCCTGGAAGAACTACGAATTGGCCATCGACAACAAGAGCGCGACGATCCAAACTCTGGCCCGCCTGCGCGCCAACTATGCGCGATCGCTCGCTTCGGGAGGCAGCCTCAAGGCGGCAATCGACGAGGGGTTGAAAGCAGCCGAAATAGGCCGGGAGAACTTCATGCTGCAGGCGCGGGTACTGCCCGAGCGGCAGGCCTTGGCTTACGTAGCACAGCGCCCCAGAGGGGTGGATACCGCGCTCTCGGTTCTGGCGCGCCACCCGCAGATGCCCGTGGACGAAACCTACCAGGAGATTGTCCGTTCGCGAGCGCTGGTGGCCGATGAAATGGCGCGCCGGCAGAAGAACCTGAACTCGGCCAATGACCCCGAGGTTGCGCGCCAGTTGGCGGAATTGAGCCGGGCGCAGGCCGATCTATTTGCGGTGGAGCAGGAGGCTCAAGGCAAGGAAGGCGAAAGCAAGGCCGTAGCCGACGCGATGGCGCGGATGGAAAAAATCGAACGGGAGCTTGCCGAGCGCAGCGCAACCGTCCGCAACGATGAGCGCTCGACTGCTGTGCGGATCACGGACGTGCGCCGCGGATTGCCTCCCCACGCCGTATTGATTTCGTATGTCAGCTACCAGCGGCGCATGGTGGAGGCGGTCGATCCGGCGCGCACCGACACGCCGGCTTACATGGCCTTTGTGTTGCGCGGTGAAAACGCCGGTCTTCGCGTTTTCGATCTTGGCGATGCAGGGCCAATCGATGAACTGGTGGCGCGCGCGCGGGCTTCGGCCACAGCCGAGGCTCATGGAAGCGGATTGGCTTCGATGCGCAACGAGCGAGAGTATCGCGCGGCGGCCGATGCGCTCCGGAGAAAAATCTGGGACCCGCTGAAGGCGGAGATGAGTGGAGCGACCCTGGCTCTGGTGGTTCCGGACGGATCGTTGAACCTGATTCCGTTCAGCAGCCTGCCGAGCGGTGCGGGATATCTGGTGGAGCACGGTCCCGTCATCCAGATGCTGACCAGCGAGCGGGACCTGGTTCCAGCCGAACCGGGACCACGCAAAACAGGGCTGTTGGCGCTTGGCGGTCCGACCTTTGAATTGGCGGGCAATGCTGGACAGCCCGCCCCATTGCGCGAAGCGGCAGCGCCCTGCGAGGAGTTCCGGAATCTCGACTTCGACCCGCTGCCCGGCACGCGGACAGAGATCGCCGATCTCGATTCGGCATGGAAGCGCTGGGAATCCGGCGAATCCGCGACTCTGTTGACGGGGGACCTGGCCACGCGGGACCGGTTCATTCAGGAGGCTGGCCACAACCGCGTTTTGCATGTGGCCACCCACGCCTTTGTATTTGGCAGCGGCTGTGCGGACGACAATCCCCTTCTCCATTCGGGACTGGTGTTTGCCGGAGCCAACCAGATGCGGGACTCGGCAATCCTGACCGCGCGACAGATTGCTTCGCTCGACCTGAGTGGCGTTGACTGGGCAGTCCTTTCCGCGTGTAACACGGGCACCGGAGAGTTCCGGGATGGAGAAGGCGTACTGGGCTTGGAACGCGCCTTCCGCATAGCGGGCGTGCGCAGCGTAGTTATGACGTTGTGGCCGGTGGACGACGATTCGGCGCGGCGCTTCATGCACCGGCTCTATGCACTGCGGCTTGGCGAGCACGCCTCGACTGCGGATGCGGTCTGGGATTCCGCCCGCCAACTGCTGGTCGAGCGCCGCGCTGCCGGCAAGAGTACTCATCCCTGGTACTGGGCCGGATTTGTCGGCTCCGGCGGCTGGGAATAGTTCCATCGTTGCGCGTCCTTCCTTCACTTCTTCTCTGTTACCGGGTTCCTCAATCCCTGAATTGCCATCTGTCTTGTCCAGATTAAGGTCCGCCGCCGCGCAGGTCGTGCGCGGCAGCGGGCCAGTTGGTCGGGTTCGTTATTGTGCCTTGTAGGTGTAGACGATGGGCTGCCAGGCTCCTCCGATGTAGGAGTAGAGAGTGGCGTAGATCGTCACTCCGTTGGTTGGGAGGCCCGTTAGGTTTACTGAGGTCGCAGTGGTTGAACTGCCAGAGTAGATGTTCTTGGCGTTGGCGCCTGAAGCCGCGGTGCCGAGGTTGAACCAGTAATGCTGGACATTGCTGCCCGGCGACCACGTGAAGGTTACAGCGGAGCCTGCTAACGTGGAGCCCGGTGTGGGTGTTACCAGGGCGGCGGGCGTTGGAGATCCACTGGCGGTGTAGGTATAGACGGTAGGCTGCCACGTTCCGCCAATGTAGGAATAGAGAGTGGCATAAATTGTTTCGCCGTTGGCTGGAAGCCCCGAAAGGGTGACGGATGTGAGGGTGGTCGAACTGCCGGAGTAAATGTTCTTCGCGCTCGCGCCCGAAGAAGCCGTCCCAAGGTCGAACCAGTAATGCTGGACATTGCTGCCCGGCGACCAAGTAAACGTGACATTGGTGCTTGTCAGCGTGGAACTGGGAGTGGGCGTGATGAGGGCCGCGGGCGTGGGCGAACCGGATGCGGTGTAGGTGTAGAGGATCGGCTGCCAGGTTCCGCCAATGTAGTTGAAAAGCGTGGCGTAGATGGTTTCGCCATTGCTCGGCAGGCCGTTGACGTTGATTGACGTGAGAGTGGTCGAACTGCCGGAGTAGATGTTCTTCGCCGCTGCTCCGGAAGAACCGGTTCCGAGGTTCAACCAATAGTTTGTAACTCCCGTTCCGGGTGTCCAGGTAAAGGTTGCGTTGACGGATATGAGTGTGGCGCCGGGTGTGGGTGTTACAAGGGCCCCAGGCGTCGGCGACCCAGATGCGGTGTACGTATAGACGATGGGCTGCCAGGCTCCATTGAAGTAGGAGTAGAGTGTGGCGTAAAGGGTCCCCCCACCGGTGGGAATGCCGGAAACAGTGGCGGAGTTTTGGGTAGTTGAGCCTGTGGAGTATATGTTCTTCGCGTTCGCCCCGGAATCTCCGGTGCCCAGGTTGAACCAGTAGTTGGCAATCCCGTTGCCGGAAGTCCAGGTGAAAGTCTCGCTTGCACTGGTCAGAGTGCTGCCCGGTGTGGGCGTTGTCATCGCCGCCGACTGTCCTTCGTAGTAGTTGATGTTGTTGCTCTGCCAGCCCATCGTGGAAAAGCTGAGCAGAGTGGCGTAAATATGGGCGCCGTTGTAGGGAAGGTTGGGCAGAGTGACCGAAGTTGCCGAGATTACTCCGGAGTTGAACAGGTTGCTGGAACCCTGCCCGGTGGTGCCAAGAAGGAGCTGGAAGGCGGTGTCGGCGGGGCCGGCAAGCCACGAAATAACCTGTGGCGCGTCGGTAAGGTTCGATTGCGGGTGGGGAGTCATCACCGGGCTCACTCCGAAGCTGATACTGACGGGTGGAGCTGCCGCGTATTCTGCGTTGCCGGTCTGTGTTGCCCGCACGGTGAGGGCTCCAAGTCCGGTCATGGTGAGCTGGTTTCCAGACACGGTTGCCAGCCCGCTGGTGACCGTGTAGCTGACTGTCAGTCCGCTGCTTGCAGTGGCCCCGAGCGCGATTGGTGTGGAAGTGTAGGACTGATTGGTCAGTGCTGGAAAGTTGATGGCTTGCGACTGCGCTGCGGCTGTGCCGCTTAGCGGAATGTTGGTCGTGCCCCCGCCCTGAGCGTCGCTGACGATGCCCACGGCGCCGGACAAATTGCCAGACACGAGGGGCCAAAACAGAATGCCGATCGTGCAACTGTGACCTGGCTGAAGAATCACCGTTCCACCCCCGGTGTTGCAGGTGGAGTCAGAACCAAAGATGAAGTTGGCGGAGATGGTGAACTTGGTAATGTGCATTGGCTCCGTGCCCAGGTTTTCGAGGGTGACATCCTGCTCGAAAGATCCCGTATTTATGACCACATTGCCGAAGTTGATCGAGGGCGGATCGGCGACGTCGATCTTGTCGATCACGTTGCCGTTGAAGTCGGAGAAGAACAGGTTTCCGTTGGCTTCCGCGGCAATGGAATATGGCTGCGCCACAAAGGGGCCGGCATACTGTGGCCCGGCGCCGCTGCCATTGCTTGGATTGGGGCCCAAATAGCACATCTCAGAGGCGTTGGGCGGGTTGCATGGGCCGATGGCCGCTACGGTGGAAATGGTTCCATCGGTGGTGACCATGCGAATGGCGTCGTTGTACTGGTCGGCAATGTACATGTTGTCGCCGCCATCGACAGCCACTCCTGACGGATAGTTGATCTGAGCCTCGGTCGCCGGCCCGTTGTCGCCCGTATAGCCGGCGCCCAGAGCATGGTTTCCGACTATCGTGTGCAGGATGCCATCGGGTGTCATTTCGCGGACAACGGCATTGTTCGGGTCCCCTATGATCAGGTCGCCTGCGTTATCGACCACCAGGCTCGTGGGGTTATAGAACTGCGCCTGGGTTGCAGGCAAGCCGTCGCCGGAGTAGGCGCGCACGCCGTTGGCGATGCCGGCCACGGTGGTGATGATCCCGTTATTGTCGATTTTGCGGATGACAAGATTACTGTTGTCGGAGAAGTAGATGTTGCCGTTGCCATCCGTGGTCACGTCGAGCGGGTTGTTGACGTGGACCTGGTCGTTGCCCTGGCCGACCGCCGGCCCGCCATCGCCGGTATAGGGGCTGGGGCAACTGGCCGGGTCATAGTAGGGGCAGTTGTCGATGTTGTATTGATTGCCGGCAATATCGTTGATGATTCCTGTAGAGGCGTTGGCTTCGCGAACCTCATTCCACGCGCCGTCGGCAATGTAGACATTGTCCTGCCCGTCCAGGCCAATGCCGTACTGCGGTTCAATATATGCCTCGAGGGACGGTCCTCCATCGCCGTTGTTGGGGTCTGAATTGATCCGAGTTGGGCTATCGTTGCCCACGACTGTAGAGATGTAGCCCGCCGGTGTGATGGCGCGGACCACATAGAAGCCTTTGTCGTAGACATAGAGCGTTCCCCCCTCGTCGACCCTCATGCCGGATGGAATGTAGAGTGGCGCGGTAGCCGCCGGTTGCGGTGAGTTATCTGTCAGCAGGCAATAGCAATAGTAGTTATAGATTCCCGCGTAATGGGTGATGGCGCCCGGCGAAAAGGCCAGGATGGGTCCGGTGGCGGCGCCCGTTAGAGGCAGCGAGATGAGCGGAGTGGAGCTCTGGTCATTGATGACCACCGTCGCATTGTGTGCGCCCACGCTGAGTGGCTGGAACGTGACCTGGATGGTGCATGAAGTGGCAGTCGTCCCATTGGTGCAGGTGTTGGAGCCCACGGTAAAGTGCGGCGATGTGCCACCCGGTCCCTTGATGTACGAATTCCCGATCGTCGTGCCCGAATCGACGGTGAACGTGAGGGGAATGGTGACGCCTGCGCCGCCAACGGCCACCGATCCGAAGTTCACCGATGCAAACTGCTCCGTAACCACCCGGTCGTTGCCCTGGTCCATGATGTAGATCGTCGCCTTGCCGTCGAAGCTGATGCCGTTCGGTTGACTCAGAGTGTTGCTGCCGGTGCCCGGCACAAAGGGTGTGCCCACGGCCGGCAATTCGACAACCTGATTGGTCCCCGCGTCCACGATGTAGACATTGAGCTGTCCGTCTACGGCCACGCCTACTGGCTGCGAGAGCGAGATGCTTCCCGTGGAAACGACCGTGGCATGACCGCCCACTGCCTTCACAACACGGCCGTTGCCCGTGTCGGCGATATAAACCGCGCCCGTGTAATCCACCGCGACCCCCTGCGGATTGTTCAGCGTAAGGGGCGAGACGCCGATCCCCAGTGGTGGCCCGGATGGTATCTGAATTTCAAGGACACCATTGGTGTTTTGCTCGCAGACATACACGTTTCCAGAGAAGTCGACCGCAAGCGCTGCGGGAATAACCCCGCTGCCCAGAACAGTGAGTACAACGGGCGCGCCTCCTGACGGGGCATAGAGGATCCGGTAGTTATTCGTATCGGCAATGTACACCCCGCCATTGTGGTCGGTGGCAACGGCGCCTGGGCCGTTCAGGGGCAGTCCGTTGAACTGCGCGGTGCTGGAGATCAACACCGATGCTGTCCCATTGGGGGCGACTTTGAAAACCTGATTCGTGCCGGGGTCCGTGACGTATACGTTGCCAAAGGGATCGGCGGCGGCATGATCCTGCGCGCCCAGCGTTGCTCCGTTCACCGGCAGCACGTTGGAAACACCGTTAAACAGGATCTGCGCATGGACTGCCGGCACAAAACCGAGCAGAATGAGGCTTGCCAGCACGCTCTGGATGGTGAAGAGACACACCTGGGCTGCTGAGGGAAGGTTCTTTCTGAAAATCATGGTAGGGGACTCCATTGGGCCGGGATGATCCGTTGGTCGGAGCTCGGCGTTGGCATATTCGCAACTATGGGTCCGCCGGGGAGAAAACGTGACAGGGATCACTCAAATAAAAATCCGTATCCCCCTTCCGATCACGGAAGCCCGCGTCTTGAGGGTTTGGCAAACAATCCACTTCCGCCGATCACTCCTGGTTCTGAAGAAGCTCCTTCCAGGAACAGACAATGCGGACTTTCGCTCGGATGACACTTTGTCGATACACAGGTACGCTACGCTGTTTCGGAACAGCGCCAACAAGCGCGGCCATCTCTCGACCAAAGAGGAATAATTCTCAATGACCCGGCGGCGCAGGGAGACCGGCAAGCAATCCCTCTGATTGCTCCGGAATTGAGCGGGCCTTGGCCACACTCACTTAACCGCGCGCAATCAATAAACATTGCTGGCGATCGATGCGCGGAGGCGGTCCGATTCCCTCTCGCGGCGCATCCGGCGCACAAGAACTCGAATTGCGATTCCGAGCAAAAATGACCATTTTTTGACTTGCACTCCTGACAGTATCTGTATAGCGGTAACGATCCCACACGCATTCGCTTTTGGCTCGGCCACTTGCATTCGCGGGCGGCGATCTCAATCGGGGGAGCCTTGACGACATCGATACTGATATGGAATCCGAAGTTGTTGATCTCCTTTCCCGGAGATCTGTCAGGCAAGTCGGAATCTCCGCCGATCAAGGAGCGCATCGGTAAAAGACTTCGCAAGTCATTGCTGCTGCTTTTCGTTGTGACATCCCTGGCAACTCTTCCAGACAGGCTAAGGGCCCAGTCCATTCTCCCTTCAGACGATTCCTCCGCTGGTGCGGGAAGCACAACCCTGGCGAAACCGGATGTGGTGTACGAGCGGCCAACGCAGAGAACCATGGCCAGCAACTTCGCCTTCGACGCGTTCGGTCCTTATCCCATCGCAGGT
>Ga0302150_10000893_pt1 | contig 12910 bp, 8 predicted proteins | sample I_Bog_N1_2_FD_198635 | JGI IMG/M metagenome (GOLD analysis project Ga0302150, IMG submission 198635) | Peat permafrost microbial communities from Stordalen Mire near Abisko, Sweden - I_Bog_N1_2 | ecosystem: Environmental > Terrestrial > Soil > Wetlands > Peat | place: Sweden: Abisko, Stordalen... | reverse complement strand
ATACGCCGTGGCGGAGGCTTTGAATGCCGCGGCGAAGACAGCGGGTTATGCCAACTGGGTGCAGTTCTTCCACTACAAATCCGACTGGCGGCTGAACACCGAACTGCCGACCGTGTCGGCGTGGAAGATGACCCAGCCGATCAACACGCAGACCTGGATGCTGGCGCGCAATCCCTATTTCTACGAGGTGGACACAGCCGGAAACCAGTTGCCCTACATCGATCAGGTGCAGATGACCCTGGCGGAAAATCCCGAGGTGGTGAACCTGCGGGCCATCGCCGGCGAATACGATGCGCAGGAGCGCTTCCTGGACATCGCCAAGCTGCCGGTGTTCCTGGAGAACGCCGAACGCGGCCACTACACGGTGCATATCGACGTCGGCTTCAACGGCAGCGACTCGCAGTTGGTGTTCAACCTGGCGTACCGCGCGGATGCAGAGATCGCGAAGTGGATTGCCAATGCCGACTTCCGGCGTGCTTTGTCGATTGCGATCGACCGCGATCAGTTGAACCAGGCGTTCTGGCTTGGCCTGTTCACGCCGGGTTCGGGCGTGCCGTCGGCGCTGATGCCGGAAAGTCCGGGCCAGGAATGGATCGCCAAATGGTCCACCTACGATCCGGCGCGGGCAAACGCCATGCTGGACGCGATCGGGCTGACGCAGAAAGACGCCGAAGGTTATCGGCTGCGTACCGACAACGGTGAGCGGTTGCGCATTCAGATCGAGGTTGCCCAGACCTTGAACCCGACCTGGCCGCAGCAGGTGGAGATGGTGATCCAGCAATGGCGTGCTGTCGGCATTGCGGGCGATTTGAAGATCCTGGAGCGCAGCCTGTTCTTCACCCGGACCCGCAGCGATCAGCAGCAGATGGTGATTTTCTCCAACAGCGGATCGGACAGCCTGTTCCTGTATCCGGCGCTCGCATTGCCGGTGGATCCGGCGGGCAGCCTGATGGGCAGTGCCTATGCGCAGTGGTACGTTTCCGGTGGAACGAAGGGGTTGCGGCCGGCGCAGCCGGAGATGCTGCGCGTTTACGATCTGATGCGGGCGGCACCCGGGCAACCGGAGGCGCAACGCAATGCGCTCGCCAGGGAAATCTGGCGGATTGTGGCGGATCAGAAGTGGCAGATCGGCCTGGTGGGCCAGGCGCCCGGCAGCCAGGGGACCCGGGTCGTCAGCGACCGGCTTGAAAACGTTCCAGCCCGTGTCTGCATTTCTCAGCATTGCCGGCCACCATGGAGTGCTCGTCCCGAGCAGTGGTTTTATAAGTAGAATGGTTTTCATCGGACGTTTGGTTGCGGGATTCATAGGTGGCAGGATAAGCACTGGGCCGGCCATGACGATAGGGCTGCACCGCGCGCGGTGATGGATGCTTGCCTTGGGCAGAGGCGCATTTGACGGCGGCCGAGGCTTGGCTTAACCGCTACTGGGGGCAGCCGGGCGCATGGAAATTTGCCGCACGATGCCCTTCGTGTTTGAGCTCGGGGGACCATGGAAACACAACGTCTTGCGCCAAAGCCGGGAGGACCGTCGTAAGTTTGGGGGTCTGAGGGCCAGCGGGGGACGATACGGCTGCCCCATCGCGATGTCCGCCGCCGCCGCAGACGCCGGGTCGCATTAAGTCCGACAGGCTGCTAGCATACCGCCCAGCGAACCCGCTTCACCTCCGCCTGCAAGTTAAGACGCACCCCTATGACTGGCAGCCTATTCGTACCGCAAAGCAAGATTGGATTCGAAGTGTCGCCGGACAGCGCACCGCCACAGTTGATGGTTTCGGTGATCGGGGGAGTGTCGCTCACTTATAGCGGGCACGAGGTTAATTTGAATACCCGCAAATCCCTGGCCATGGTGGCTTATCTCGCCCTGAGCCAAACGGGTGTGGAGCGGCGGGAACGTCTGGCAGGCCTGCTATGGAGCGAGTCCAGCGAACAGAATGCGCGCGTCACATTGCGCCAGTCGCTGCATGAGACGCGGAAGGCGATGCTGGCTGTCGGCAGCCCGCCGTTGGTCGGTGACCTCAATGCCATCGGCTTGCAACCGGGCTCGTTCCGGGTCGATCTCCTCCATTTAATGGACGCTGTCGCGCTGCAGGAGGTGCCGGACGTGCTGCTGCGGCAGGAACGGCTGGCGGAAGCGCTGCTCGCCGGTTTCGACGATCTGGACCCGTCGTTTCACAGTTGGCTGACAGCGCGGCGTCAGACGCTCCACGACAGTCTGGTGCGCGGGTTGGAGGCCGGCTACCGCGACCGGGCGACACCCAGGTGGCGGCGGCGGCGCATGGCCGAGGCGGTGCTGCTGCTGGATCCGACGCACGAAGCGGCGTGCCGGGTCCTCATGCAATGCGCTGCGGAAGACGGTGAGATCGGCGCGGCGTTGCGGACTTACAATGAGCTCTACGAGCTGCTTGGTACCGAGTACGACCAGGAGCCTTCTGCGGCGACGCAGGAGCTGGTGGCAACGATCAAGCAAGGCAAGTTCGACACTGTGGCACCGGAGGCGCCGCAGGAGGATTCCGTGCGGCTGTCCCTGGTCGCCCCGCGCCGAACCTCGGAAGCACCACCGCCATCGTCGGCCGCCCCGGCCAAACCGGCGTTGTTCATTGACAATTTTGCGATCAATGGGGTGCCGTCGGAACGCGCGTATCTGGTCAGTGGCTTTCGGGTCGAACTGATTGCGTGCCTGACCCGGTTTCGCGAATGGTACGTTTCCGGAAGTCCTGGCGTCAAAACGGACGATCGCGCCGGGGTGCCGATCTCATCCCGTTACTTCCTAAGCACGACAACCTATCAGGCCGGCGCGTCCATCAACGTCACGATGGTGCTGGAGGAACAGCCGTCGGGCGTGGCAATCTGGGGCGAACGGTTCGAACTGCGGCTGGATCAGTGGTTCGACGCCCAGCAACGCATCGTGCGGCGGATCGCCGCGACATTGAACGTGCAGATCTCCGTCGAACGGCTGATGCAACTGGCGCATGTACCAGCCAGGTCCCTGGAGGCTTATGATATCTGGCTGCGGGCCCAGACGGTGATCAACGGCTACCAGGCCGGCGAATGGAACCGGGCATTGGACCTCCTGACGCGGACCATCGAACGCGAACCGGGCTTCTCGCCCCTGTACAGCAGCCTGGCACAGATGAATAATGTGGTGCCCTTCGTGCAGCCGGGACTGTTCCGCACGATGGAAATGGCACAGGGCACCCTGAACCTGGCGCGTCGTGCCGTCGCGTTGGATCCGCGCGATTCCCGCGCCGAGTTGTGTCTCGGGTGGGCCCTTGCGTTCTGCCGGCGCCATTCTCATGCCCAGTTGCACATGGAAATCGCCTGCGAATTGAACAGCAACGACTCCTGGACGTTGATGTCCGCCGCGATGTTCCATGCGTTCAATGGCGACTTCGAACGGGCGGCCCGGTTATCGTCGCTTTCCATGGAGTTGACCCTGTCGCCAACGCTCAGTCACTGGGCGTTCCTGGCGAGCATCCGATACTTGCTCGGGGATAACGAAGGCGCTGTCGTCGCGGCCGATCGTGCGCAGAGCGGCCTGCTGTCGCCGAGTGCCTGGCGGGCCGCGGCGCTGCATAACCTCGGCCAGCAAGAGGAGGCGAGACGGGAGGTCTCCGGTTTCTTTGCCAGCTTGCGGGAGGCCTGGATCGGGGATGCTCAACCGACCGACGAAATGATCGGGAAGTGGCTGCTGGCCCTGTATCCCTTCAGCCAGGAAGAGACCTGGCGGCGTCTGCGCGACGGCATTGCAGCCGTCGGCATCCCCGTAACCGGGTGCGTCTTCGAGGGCACCGCCGAATCATGACCGGGGGACGGGTGCTGTCCGGTATTGCGCCGCATGGAACAGCCAGAAGAGTGGCAGAACCGCCAGATACAGCAGCGCCGCGAAGTCGATCGCGGCCGCGGACCCGTCCATGCGGTCCTGTAACCAACCCGCGATCCAGGGAAGCACGGCGAGACCCACATAGATCCAGGTGAAGAACCACCCCATGGCGACCCCACGGGAGTCTTCCGCCACAGTCTCGGAGGGCAGCGTCATCAAAATGCCAACCGGCAACCCGGAAGCCAGACCGGCAACAAGAAGCGGCACCAGCGGCGAAGTCGTTGCCAGGCTCAGCAGCGCCATGGCCGCGAGGACATAGCCGATCGCCACCAGCACGGCCGGATGGAGCAGACGCCGGGCCAGCAAACCGCCCACCGGCACCGAAATGACCGACATCCAGGTGATCAGGCTGGCGAGCGACCCCGCCGTGGTCGCGGTCAGTCCCTTTGCCAGCAGCAGCATCGGCAGGAAGCCCACGATCACCGAGAAGGCGCCATTGGCGAAGGCACCGATCACCCCTGCCAGGCTGACCATCATCATGGCACCGGCCGGCAGATGCCAGGACAATGCCTTTCCCTGCGTATGGAACTTGTCATTCGGGTGCGGGGCGTAAACCAACGCAACCGCCGCGAGCGCGAGAAACGACACGGCCGCGGTCGCCACGAAGGCGATTTGCCAACTGGTATGCACCGAAAGCGCGCCCAGACTGACCAAACCCAATCCGATGCCAATGGGATAGGAGTTCACAAAAATCGCCATCGCGAGGGCCAGCGACTTCCCCGCGAACCAATCGGTCACCATTTTGGTCATCAGTACGTTCAGCAGCACCGCCCCGACACCCGACACCAGGCGGCCTGTTGCCAGTCCGGTATAGGTCTGCCACCACGCCGGCAGCAGGCCGCCCAAGGCCATCAGGGCCAGGCCGAACGCCACGATCCGCCGGTCGCCAAACCGGGCCCCGAGCAGGCCGCTCGGCAAAGCGAGAAGAACGCCGGGAGAGGCATAAAGGCCGATCAGCCAGCCGATCTCGGCGTGACTGAGACCAAAGTCGTGGATGAGATCCGGCCCGGTGGAGCCAATGGACTGGTATTGGTACCCCATCGCCACGCGTGCCAAGGTCAAAACGATCAAGGCTCGGGCGGCGTTTGGCAAGGGCGGCACCTTCGTCTCATATCCCGTACAGGCCATCATCCCGATCCATCCATGGCGCGCGGGCCCGCGCCATGGATGGGCCATCAGCCGCTAGTTGCAATTGTTCAGTGTATATTCGCCGATCCGGTTGGCGTGCAGTTGCATGATACCAGATCGATCCGTCGGCAAATTCTGTGGTGCGGTGCCGTAAATGGCTGTGTAGAATGGCCGGAACGGATAGGCAATGGCACCCATCAGCAGATCGTCTTCGGACCCTTGCAGGGTATCCTTCGGCGGCAGCCGCAGGACCATCGTGTTGACATTCCCCTGGACGATGACGACCTGGGTGTACTGCTCTGGTAGGGTAACGACGTCCACGCCTGCGGCTGCCAGCCGGCTTTGGAACTCGGCGCGCGTCAAGGTGACGGCGCCGGGCAACTCGACTTGCGTGCCGTCGCTCCGCGGCACGGCCAGGGGCGCCATTGGCGGCAGCGCCCACGCCTGCGGGGCGCCCGATGCATCGGTATCCGGAATGGTCTCCGACGCCGGTGTCTTGCCGGCTTCATTCGGCCAGGTCGTGTTGACCCAATAATCGCGCGGCGGCTGATAGGGGTAGTCCTGACTGATGTAGTCGAGGTGGGTGGCCCAGCTCTTGATCAGCCGGCCCCACATGTCGAGGTTGGCAACATCCAGGCGCAGCACCGGTATCCCTGTCATATGACCCTCTCCTTATTGTATTGAAGCGCCGATGAACGGCATGTCGGGGCAGTCGGCCAGACCACCCCAGTCCTCGGTCAGCCGGACCAGTGCCGGCATGGTCCTGACCGCATCGATCCGGTTCCAGTCCGCCGCGCCGATAGCGTGCTGCGACGCCGGAATGAATGGTTGCAGGGTCTGTTCCCCTTCGGCAAGGCGCCGGTACACGACCTCGCCAATCAGGACCGAACCCAACGGCCCCAGGTGTCTGCCGGCGATTGCGGGGTCGAGCTGAGATTCCAGCAGCATGTAAAGCGGCAAAGGCAAGTCGCTGGTCAGCAGGTCGAGGTTCTGGCGAACCAGGGCCTTTGCGTCAGCCATGCCCGGCGTGGTTTGCAGCAGGCCGGCCAGCCAGTGCGAAATCCCATCCGAACCGAGAAGGTTCAGTCCTGCGTAGTTCTGACCGACGGCCCCGATCAACGCGTCCAGTCGCCACAGCCGGGCGGCGGCACTGCTCAGCCAATCGCGCACGCCAAGCTGTCCGGGCGTATTGGCGGCGATGGCCGGCAAAAGGCCGCCGCCGTCGATCGGCACGCGCTGCCGCGCGGCCAGTTTCAGGCTGTAGTTGGGATTGCCTGACAGCTCGAAGAACCTGGACCACCGCAGGATCCAGTTTTGCGGCAACGGATCACGATCCAGATGGCCGATGGTCGGACCGCCAATCACGCCGCTGAGCGGGAGCGTGCTGGTGTCGTTGAATACATAAAACGGCCGCACCATCGCGTGGCCGACGCGGAACGCGCCGTGGGTGAATTCGAGCGGCACCTCCTTCCCGTGCCAGAGCCAGGCCTTGCTGGATAAGGGCCGCTCGTGAAGGATGTCACGCACCTTTGGGTGCAACAGCCGCGGCAGCAGGTCGTTGCGGATGACCGCGTAATACATCTGCAAGACGGCCAAACGAGCATGGGCAAATTGCGCCTGCGGGGGCAGGCTGCCGAGTCGCCGGGCAATGGCGTTATGCAAGATGGAGAACAGCACCGTCAGTTGCGATATGATCGTATTGTCGTCATTGCGAGGGTCGGCAATATAGACTTGCGAGACCTGGTCGAGATTGCTGGGCGCCGGCGGTGCCGCCGCCAGCTTGAGGCGCGCCAGGTCGCGGAACGGACAGGCTCCGCCGGGCGGTGCCGAACCGGTCTCCTCCGCGATCCGCCCCAGGCGCAGTTGCGAGCGGTCGTCCGGCACGCTGCCCGCGGGCTCGAAGGCGATCGGACAAACCGTCGGCCCGCCGCCATACAGCGTGTCCAGTTCCAAGGTGGCGCCCCGCATGTTGCGGCTTGGAATGCCCGCATCGGCGGCCACCCAGAGCGGCACGGTCGTTTCGACCAGATCGTGCGCGATCAGTTGCAGCAGGTAAGTATAGCCGGACGGAATGGCGGGATTGTCGTCGCTTCGACCAATCGGGAGGAGGCTGTGCAGGGCTTCGAGTATTGGCCTGGCTTTGCTGAGATCGGCGCCGAACTGACTTCTCTGCCCTTCCGGCGGCAGTCCCAACAGGTACGAGAACCCCGGGAAAAAGCGCGGATCGATCGGCGGCGCGGCCGAACCGCCGGGATGTGACGGCGTGCCACCAGCCGCCTTGCCAAATTTGGCACCACCACCGTGACCCATTTGCCTTGCCCCCGTCTGGTCTGAAATGGTTCACCACAGCCCGCGTGAGCCCAGCGTGAAATGATTGGCAATAGATCGCATTTCCCGGTCCCGCTATGATCCGCATGGGCGCATAGACCGACCATAGGTTGCATCGCCCGCTGGCGGGTCGCCCCATGCCCCGGGTGTGGTTACGCGATGCCGTGCAAGTTCAACGGGAGCCGCCGCTGCCAGACCGCGGGCGCAATCATTTAGCCAGGATGCGCGCGAGCTCGACCAGTTCCGTATCCATCGGCTTGGTGCGTCCGACGATGTCAACGAGCGGCGTGCGCGTGACCTCGTTCTTCTGGAATCCGACCAGCACGCCCGTTTCGCCATCGCTCAGCGCCTTGACGGCCGCGACACCCAGCCGCGTCGCCAGCAGGCGGTCGAAGGCACTGGGCGGGGCGCCGCGCACCACGTGACCCAATGTGGTGGCGCGCAATTCAAATCCGGTCCTTTGCTTATCGGCGTCGAAGTAAGCCAGGATTTTCACGGCATTTTCCTTGACGCCCTCGGCAATCACCACAATCGCATGCGTCTTCCCGCGCTCGTAAGCGGCGTGCAGGCGTTGGGCGATCTCGGCGGCCGAGACCTCGAATTCCGGGGTCGAAATAACCTCGGCCCCGCCCGCCAGGCCCGCCATCATCGCCAGATAGCCGCAGTCCCGCCCCATGGTTTCCACCAGGAACGCGCGGTTGTGCGACGAACCGGTCGTGCGCAGGTGGTCGATCGCCTCCAGGGTGACGTTGATGGCGGTGTCGCAGCCGATCGTGACATCGGTCCCCAGCAGGTCGTTGTCGATGGTCGATGCGATGCCGACCACATGGACCCCGAGCTGGCTGAGCTTGTACGATCCGGTCTGCGACCCGTTGCCGCCGATCACCACCACACCGTCGATGCCGCGCTGGGCGAGGTTGCGCAGCGCCTTGGACCGGCCGCTGTCCTCGCGGAACTCCGCGGACCGGGCACTGCCGAGGAAGGTGCCGCCGACCTGGATGATGCCGCCCACGTCGCGGGCGCTGAGCTGGCGGAACTGCCCGTCGATCAGGCCCTGCCAGCCCTGGCGCACGCCGGACACCGTCATGCCCTGGTCGAGCGCGCTGCGCGTGACCGCTCGGATGGCTGCATTCATGCCGGGGGCGTCGCCCCCGCTCGTAAGGATCGCGATGTGTTTCATGGGCGTGAGACTATGACTGTTTGCCCGTGGAACAAGCAAAATATGCGCCAATCCGGCAAAGAGGGCCGATTGAGATCCATCACGTTAGACAAGCGGGTATCTCCGCCGCCAGACTGGCGTCTCAGCGCAATCAAGCCCAGGGGATCCCATGCCGCACCTGTTCGACCTCACCGGCCGCACCGCCGTCGTGACCGGCAGCGCGCAAGGCATGGGCAGAGCCATGGCAACCGCCTTGGCCGAGGCCGGCGCCGATCTCGTGCTGCTCGACCGCAACATGTCCGGCATCGAGGCGACGGCACACACCATCCACGCCCTCGGCCGCAAAGCGCTGCCGATCGCCGGCGACGTGACCGACACCGACCATATCGACCAGGTCTTCGCCACCGTGGACCGCGAATTCGGGCGGGTGGACATCCTGGGCAACGTCGCGGGCGAGGCACGCGCCGGCGCGGCCGAAGACATGGCGCTGGCGGATATCCGCACCACGTTCCACAACCTGGTGATCAGCCGTTACTACACCTGCCAGCTTGCCGGCCGGCGGATGCTGGCGCAGGGCAAGGGCAGCATCCTCAGCATCGGCTCGATCGCGGGCGTGTCGTCGCTGGGGCGGGCGCAGTCGGTGTACGGCATGGCGATGGCGGCGGTGATCCAGATGACGCGCGAGCTGAGCACCGAATGGGCGGGGCGGGGTGTGCGGGTGAACTGCATCCTGCCGGCCCAGGTGCTGGGCGCCAATGGCCTGGGGCCGCGCATGGAGGCCGATCCGTGGCTGCGCGAGACCTTCCTGCGCGGCATCCCGGCCGGACGCTTCGGCCAGCCCGACGACATCAAGGGCCTGTCGGTGCTGCTGGCCTCGGATGCGGCCGAGTGGATCACGGGGGCGATCATCCCGATGGATGGCGGCAACCTGGCGATGAATGCCGGCGGCGGGCTGCTGGCCCCGATCATGGAGCGGCATGGGGTGAAGCGGTGACGTCTTTCTGGACGATGGAATCCTGCCCGGCCGCCTGACCCCAGCTTGCCAACAGGTTTTTGGCCGTCGTCAGATCCGCGGTCTGGGCGCCATCCACGAATTGGTCGAACACCGGCCGCAATTCCGCTCGGGCTCTCTCTGGTCCTGCCTGAGCCGCCAGACGCCGCGCCAGGTCGATAGACGAGCGCAGTTCCCAGGCCCGCGCGCCCTGCTGGCGGCTCAAGGCCAGTGATTCGGTCAGGCAAAGGTCCGCCTCGTCATCCCGCGGTTGCGGCAGACCGCGAAGCAGCCCGGCCTTCAAACGCAGCAGCTCCGGCAGGTAGCAAAAATCTCCGTTCGTCTCGACCGACCGGATCGTTTCATCGATCAGCACCAGGCCCTGACGGACGCGTCCGGTGGCGGCATAGGCCTGGACGAGTGAGATGTTGAAGGCTGTGGTCAGCAGTCCGTAGCGCAGGCTGTGCAGCGCCGCCAGGGATGCCTGCAGCCCTTCAATGCCGGTTTCATGATCGCCGCGGCTGATGGCCAACTGGCCCCGGAAACACCGTCCAAGCACCACATGCGACTTCAGGGAATAGGTTTCCGCACTGGCGATGAAGCGTGCGATCTGCGCTTCGGCGTCGTCGAGATCGCCGTTCCGGAGCAGCACGTCGATCGCGTAGATCAACGCAACCAGCAGCGTCACCGGATGGTCCGCGCTCGCCGCGTCCCGGACGGTTTGATCGACGTGCCGCAACGCCTCGGCGGGATGGCCCTGCAGCCACAGCGTCCTTGCCAGAGCGCTGGCCGCCGCCGACAGGGCCAGGGTCAGCACCGGCGCCGCCATCGGATCGTCCTGCAACGTGGCGGACGGCGCATCGCCAGGGTCCGGCCGCAGCGCCGCCTCCAGCGCCCGCCGGGCGCCGTCCAGGTCGCCGGCAAAATGCAGCGAATAGCCCGAAAGAATGCGCGACAAGGCAATGGCGGCCGGATCATGTGTGGTGCGCGCCAGGTCGGCCACGCGCGCCGCATAGTGCTGGGCGGTGCGGAAATCCCCGGTGCGCAGGTAAAATACATGCAGCGGAGCCAGAAGCAGGATCTGGTTCAGCGTGTCGCCCTGTGCCTCGGCGATCGCGATGCTTCGGCTCAGGGCCGCATAGGTCGCTTCGCTGTTGCCGCGCGTCCACATCAGTGACAGTCCCAGCGCCGCCTGAAGACGCATCTCCTGGCGCCCTTCGGGTGCCGCGTCGCCGAGGGCGAGGATGGCGCGCTGCGACCAACGCTGGCAGTCGGTGAGCAGCGACATCGCAAAAAAGGCCGGCGCGGCGGCGGCGGCGAGACCGATGCCGGTTGCAGCATGGCCGTCCTCGCCAAAGCACCAGGCCAGGGCCGCGCGCACGTTGTTCAGATCGGCGAGATTGGAGGCCCGCTGCGCCGGATTCGACAATGTCAGCCATTCCGCCGTGGTCTGCTCCAGCCAGTGCCGGTAATAGACGGCGTGGCGCAGGGCCAGCTCCGCGCGTTCGCCGCTGTGCCCGGCCAGCCCGAGGATGTAAGCGCGCGTCGTATCCAGCAGCCTGTAGCGCATCCCGGGGCCGCCGGGATGGGTCGCCATCATCGATTTGCCGACCAGGCTCTCGATGGCGTTGAGGACCTGGACCGCATCGATGGCGGTGACCGCGTGCGCGGCCTCCAGCGTGAAAGGCCCGACGAACACCGCGAGGCGGCGCAGCACCATACGTTCCGGTTCAGATAATAAGTCGTAACTCCAGTCCAGCGTGGCATTCAGCGACTTTTGCCGCGCCGGCGCGGTCCGCTTCCCCGGCCACTGCAACGCGAGCCGCTGGTCGAGCAGCGTCGCGGTTTGTTCGAGACCGTAGGCCGCAACCCGTCCCGCCGCGAGCTCGATCGCCAGTGCGACACCGTCAAGCTTCCGGCAGATGTTGCTCACCACCGCCGCTTCCGCGTCACCGAAGTCCGCACGCGCGCCGCTCGCCGCGGCTCTGTCCACGAACAGCCGGATCGCGGGGTAGGTCAGGGCCGCCGCCGCGGTAAGCCTGGCATCGTCGGGCGGAAGGGCCAGAGGCGCCAGCCGGTGGACCCATTCGCCCTCGACCCGCAGCGCCTCACGGCTTGTCGCCAGGATATGAACCTTGGGCGCGGCGGTGAAAATGAGCTCCGCCAGGCGCGCGGCACCCTCGATGACGTGCTCGCAACAGTCGAGGACGAGAAGGATCCGCTTGTCGCGCAGATACGCGATCACGCCGGGTGCCGCATCGTCGGAGTGAACCGAGAGTCCCAGCACCGAGGCCAGTGTGGGCGCCACCATCGCGGGATCGTTCAGCACGCCGAGGTCGACGAACACGACGGCGCCGTCGAACGCATCCAGCAGGTCATGGGCGACGGCGACCGCGACGGTGGTTTTGCCGACGCCGCCCGGGCCGACGATCGTGATGAAGCGCGAGGCGGGCAACTGCGCCGCGAGCAGGCCAACCGGTTCCGACCGCCCGACCATGTGCGTCGGCCGGACCGGGAGGAAGTGCGTTTTGGGGGCGGGGGCGAGCGCCGCCGATGGGTCGGTCGATCGCTCGACCGGTGCCACGAAGCAGTAGCCCCGGCCGGCCAGGGTGGCGATGTAGCGCGCGCCGTCCTGCCCGTCGCGCAGCGCCTTGCGCAGGCTGGCGATGTGAAACCGCAGGCTGCCTTCCTCGACGGTCACATCCGGCCAGACCAGCGCCATCAACGCGCGCTTGCCCACCACCTCGTGGGGGCGGGATGCCAGGGCGATCAACGTGTCCAGGGTGCGCGCGCCCAGTTCCACCGGCGCGCCCTCTTCGGTCAGCAGCCGTTCGCCGGGGACCAGCGCAAAGCGGCCAAACGATAGAACGACCCGGCCCTGCTCTGGCATGCCCCTCATTGTCCCCTGCCGTCCCGGGTCGCACGTGGGCGCTTCGCCCCCGCTGGCAAGGGCTCACAGACGCTCACAACCCCTAACGGGCCTTTCCGGGCGGCCTCTGCTTTTTTCGGTGCCGCCGACCCATCGAACAGGAGACCGCCCGTGACCAACCCATCGTTTTGCCCCACCCGGCGCAGACTGATCGCCGCGTCCACCGCTACGCTCGCGCTGAGCCTCGCGCAGCTCTCTCCAGCCGTCGGCGCGGTGGCCGGAGACAGCGCGATCCGTCCCTTCCGCATCGCTGTGCCCGAAGCGGCGCTGAGCGATCTGCGCGCGCGAATCGCCGCGACCCGCTGGCCCGATCGCGAGCTTGTGGCCGACCAGTCGCAGGGCGTGAAGCTCGACAAGATCCAGGACCTCGTGCGCTACTGGGGAACGGATTACGATTGGCGCAGGGCGGAGGCGCAGCTCAACGCGCTGCCGGAGTTCGTGACCCGGATCGATGGCGTCGATATCCAGTTCGCCCATATCAAGTAGCGCCATCCC
>Ga0302150_10000883_pt1 | contig 13003 bp, 7 predicted proteins | sample I_Bog_N1_2_FD_198635 | JGI IMG/M metagenome (GOLD analysis project Ga0302150, IMG submission 198635) | Peat permafrost microbial communities from Stordalen Mire near Abisko, Sweden - I_Bog_N1_2 | ecosystem: Environmental > Terrestrial > Soil > Wetlands > Peat | place: Sweden: Abisko, Stordalen... | reverse complement strand
ACTCGCTTGTTCCAGCAGACTGATACAGCGTGAGAGCGTGGTTTTTCCTGCGCCACTGGGGCCGATCACGGCAGTAATCGAACGGTCCGGCACATCCAGATCGATCCCTTTCAATACTTCGACCACCGAGCCGTTGCGCAGGCGAAACTGCTTGGATAAATTTTTGATTTGAATCATGACCAGAGCCACTCATAAGAAAGACTTATGCTGTAGCGCAACATTCATGCCAGGCAAAACCCGATAAATAAATACTCAATCACACTGAAAATGTTTCCTGATCATCACCTTATGCTGAAACACTGCTGTGATGGCAGCACCAGGCAAGAAGGTCCGACGCCAGCGGTGGCAACTTTCACATGCGAAACGGAGTGACACCCGCGGTGACTCTAAACCCATTTCTTTGAAATCAATTTCGCCGATAGTTTTCGCATTGCAACAATTAATGTCACATTGCACACAAAATTAACCTGAATTCGCGGTAAAAAAGTCATTTTATGTGCAGTGCAGCATTTTTGCGGCGTACAATGTTTTTGCGTTGGCAACCGCCGACTCGCAACGACTCCAGAGGAATATCATGCAGTACATCGACCTGCTTTCGGTCAAGGTGGCGCTAGCCAGCCATCGCTGTGCGCCTTTAAAGAATCATAAGGCCGCAATGAGCACTAACGGGCAATGGGTCTTTTGCTACAAAATTATTGGCGCCCAGCCACCGCGGCCGGTTGCGCCGCAACCGATAGCCTACAAATATGCGATGTAAGGTAAAACGGCCGGCACGCTGAGTCTTTACCGGCCATTTCCACGCAGGACCACACCGCCATTACCGCGCTCCATCGCCAGCATGCGCATGGGCAAGAGAGGCGGACGCCAAAAATCCGCCGCGACGAAAGTCATATCGTGCCCGCGCGCAGGTCAGCACTCTGCATTATGATTTATCTTCACGCATAACAAATCGTATCGACAAATAACCATTTACGATTGGTCGCCCAGGTCCATCATGTGAAATACTGCCCCCCATTCAGCGCGTCCAGTCTAGACATCGACTTGGATACGCATTACTAGCAGGCATAACATGATCCGATTTAGACAGATTGAGGCCTTCCGCCACCTGATCATCACCGGCACCGGCACCGGCGCCGCCAAACGCATGCACATTACGCAACCGGCGATCAGTCGCCTGATCGCCGACTTGGAAACCGATTTGGGTTTTGCCTTGTTTCGCCGCGAAAGAGGTCGACTTGAACCCACCGTCGCGGGTATGCGCTTTTATCGCGCGGTGGAAGAGAACTTCCTCGGGCTGGAACGGCTCAAGCAAATCGCCGACAGCATCCGTAGCGATGCTTCGGAAAGCCTGACCATCACCTGCCTTCCCGTGCTCTCCACCACACTGTTGCCGCTGGTTTTGCGCGAATTTCTCAAACACCATCCGGATGTAGTAATCAAGGTTGACGCCTGCGGCATGGCGGAAATTGTTGAGCGTCTGCAAGAACTGAAAACCGATATTGCGCTGTCACTGGAGTTTAGTGAAATCGCCGGCATCGACGTTGAGCCAATTTTCACCACCCAAGTGATGTGCGCCCTTCCCGCGGCTCACCCGTTGACCGCCAAAGACGTGATCACCCCCAGTGATCTGGAGGGTGAGAACATGATCGGCTGGCTACCGACCAACGCGCTACCGTATGGCGCCGAGCAATTATTGCTTGATGGCGCCGGCATTCACCCGCGCTACACGATAGAAACCCATAATTCGCACACGCGCTACGCGATGGTTGCCCATGGGCTGGGCATCTCGATTGTGGAGCCGTTCGCCGCTCAAGTGTGGCAAGCGCACGGCGTCACCATTCGCCCGTTCGCGCCCGCGCCGACCTATAGCTACGTGCTAGCCTATCCCCGCTCAAGTTTGCGCTCTGAGCTGACTCAGACCTTTCGCCGGGTGATGCTGGACGTGGTCAAACACGACGACCAGCCGTTATGCGCAACAACCCTGCATCCGATTGAACCCGACTGAACCAACGGCGGCGTGCGTGAAAATAGGCTCGAATGCTAGGTGCGCGACGCCGTTTTCACCCCGCCGGCGCCACGGCCAACTCGAAGCCCCTACTCATCTTTAAGCCCTTCTCCCTCTACACATTTCTTATCCGCTCGCATGGTTTAGCCAGCGGTATCGCCACACAATCCAACTTGACAAGCTATGCGAAAAATGTGACAAAAGATTGGCGATAAGACCATTTACCGATCCTAATCCCGCTTTACGCCATCGAGTCGACACACGATGTCAGACCGAAACAAGACAGGCCAAGAACCCTCTGGCTCTGCATGCGCCTGCAATCGATAAAAATCCAGGACATTCAATGAAAATCAACAAACTGCTAGTGGCAAACCGCAGTGAAATCGCCATCAGGGTGATGCGCGCGGCCTCGGAACTCGGCATCCGCTCAGTGGCGATTTACGCCAATGAAGACCGTTTTGCCTTGCATTGCTTTAAAGCCGACGAAAGCTATTTGGTTGGCAATGGGCAAAAACCGATCGCGGCCTATCTGGATATTGAAGAAATTTTACGCGTGGCCAAGCTGGCCGGCGTCGACGCCATCCACCCGGGCTACGGCTTTCTGGCGGAAAATCCGGATTTCGCCGAGGCGTGTGAACGCGCGGGCATGATTTTCATTGGTCCCAAACCCGAAGTCATGCGCACCCTGGGCAACAAGGTGGCGGCGCGCAATGTCGCGATGGCGGCGGGCGTTCCGGTCATGCCGGCCACCGCGCCACTGCCGCATGACACCGAGACGGTGCGCGCCATGGCGGCGCAGGTTGGCTATCCGGTGATGCTGAAAGCCAGTTGGGGCGGCGGCGGCAGAGGCATGCGCGTCATCGAGGATGAAAAAGAATTGCTCGGCCAGATTGATAGCGCGCGCCGCGAGGCTAAATCGGCCTTTGGCAATGATGAAGTGTATTTAGAAAAATTGGTGCGCAATGCGCGCCATATTGAAATTCAGCTCCTGGGCGACAAACATGGCGGCCTGGTGCATTTATTCGAGCGCGACTGTTCGGTACAGCGCCGTCATCAAAAAGTGGTGGAGCGCGCGCCAGCGGCCTTTCTACCCGACGCCACACGCCAGGCGATGAGCGAAGCCGCGCTTAAACTGGGGCGCGCGGTCAATTACACTCACGCCGGCACAGTGGAGTTCTTACTGGACGCGGATACCGGGAAATTCTTCTTTATCGAAGTCAATCCACGGATTCAGGTCGAACACACGGTCACAGAAGAAGTCACCGGCATCGACCTGATCAAGGCGCAAATTCACGTCGCCGAAGGCAAGCGCATTGGCGACCCGGCCAGCGGCGTACCGCTGCAACAGGATATCCGGCTGAATGGCCACGCGATTCAATGTCGGATCACCACCGAAGACCCTGAACAGAACTTTACGCCGGACTATGGCCGTATCACCGCCTACCGCAGCGCCGCCGGTTTCGGCGTGCGCCTGGATGGCGGCACCGCGTACACCGGTGCCGTGATCACCCCCTACTACGACTCTTTACTAGTCAAGGTCACCGCCTGGGCGCAAACCCCGGAAGAAGCCAGCCTGCGCATGGATCGCGCCTTGCGTGAATTCCGCGTGCGCGGCGTGTCGACCAACCTGGCGTTTCTGGAAAATGTGGTCAATCACCCGAGCTTTAAGTCCGGCGAATGCACCACGCGTTTTATCGACGATACCCCTGAGCTGTTTACCTTTCCAAAACGACGCGACCGCGCCACCCGGCTATTGCGCTTTATCGGTGATGTGACAGTCAACGGCAATCCGGAAATGAAGGGCCGCGCCGCGCCCGAGCGACCGTTTGCCACGCCGCCGCTACCCCGCATCGACCTGACAGCGACTTTGCCGCAAGGCACGCGTGACATTTTCAAACAGCTTGGCGCCGAGGGCTTCGCCCATTGGGTTAAGCAGCAGCCGCAAGTGTTACTCACCGACACCACCATGCGCGACGCGCACCAATCGTTGCTGGCGACGCGCATGCGCACCCGCGATATGTTGGACATTGCGCCGTACTACGCGCACATGCTGCCGCAGTTACTGTCACTGGAATGCTGGGGCGGCGCAACCTTCGACGTCGCTTTGCGCTTTCTAAAGGAAGATCCATGGCAACGCCTGAGCGAATTACGCAGTGCGGTGCCCAATGTCCTGTTTCAAATGCTGCTGCGCGCATCCAATGCCGTGGGCTATACCAACTACCCGGATAATGTAGTGCGCTTCTTCGTCGAGCAGGCCGTGGCCGCCGGCATGGATGTGTTTCGGGTATTCGACTCGCTCAATAGCGTCGACAATATGCGTGTCGCCATGGACGCGGTGCGCAACGCCGGCGGCTTATGCGAAGGCACGCTGTGCTACACCGGCGATCTGTTCGATACCACGCGCCCCAAGTTCAACCTGGCCTACTATGTGCGCATGGCCCGCGAGCTGGAACAGGCTGGCGCCCAGATGCTCGGTATCAAAGACATGGCCGGCGTGTGTCGCCCGCAGGCGATTCGTACTCTGGTTCAGACCTTAAAACAGGAAACCGGTCTACCGATTCATTTCCATACCCACGACACCAGTGGGATTGCCGCGGCCAGTGTGCTGGCGGCGATCGAAGCCGGGGTGGATGCGGTCGATGGCGCCATGGACGCCATGAGCGGGCTGACCTCGCAACCCAATTTGGTCGCGATTAACGCGGCTTTAAAAGGCAGTGAGCGCGACCCGGGACTGCCGCAGGGCGCACTGTCGCAGTTGTCGGACTACTGGGAGGGCGTTCGTCGTTACTACGCGCCGTTCGAGGCCGATATGCGCGCCGGCACCTCTAGCGTCTATCTGCATGAAATGCCGGGGGGGCAATACACCAATTTACGCGAACAGGCGCGCTCGCTTGGCCTGGAACACCATTGGGCTGAAATCTGCCATACCTATGCCGAGGTGAACCGACTATTCGGCGACATCGTCAAAGTGACCCCAACCTCGAAAGTGGTCGGCGACATGGCGCTCTTCATGGTGGCCAATAGCCTCACGAGCGCCGACATTCTGGACCCTGAGCGTGAAATCGCCTTCCCGCAGTCAGTGGTGCAACTGTTCCAGGGCGAACTTGGCATGCCGCCAGAACCGTTCCCACTGGCGCTACAACAGAAAATTCTCGGCACGCGTCATCCCCTGCCCGGTCGCCCCGGCGCCATGCTGCCGCCGGTCGATCTGGAAGGCGCGCGGCAGAAACTGGAAAAACAAATCGCGCGCAAAGCCAGCGATCAAGATCTGGCGTCGCACCTGATGTACCCCGATGTGTTTCGTCAGTTTGCCGAGCATGAAAGCCATTACGGCGATGTATCGCAATTGCCGACCCCGGCATTTTTCTACGGATTGCAGGAGCAAGGTGAGCTGGCGATTAATCTGGAACCTGGAAAAACCCTGCTGGTCACGCTACAGGGGCAGACCGAGCTACCCGACGAAGGCTGTGTGAAACTGTTCTTCGAACTCAACGGGCAGCCGCGCGCATTGCGCGTGCCGGTCGCTGGCGCCGAAGCCAAGAGCGAGCGTCCCAAGGCGGAAAGCGGCAATCCACACCATATCGGCGCGGCCATGCCGGGCATGGTGGCAATGATTGCGGTTAAACCGGGACAAAAAGTAAAGAAAGGCGATCCGCTGATGTCGTTGGAGGCGATGAAGATGGAAACCGTGATTCGCGCTGAAAACGACGCCACGGTAAAAGAAGTCTGTATCAAGCGCGGCAGCACGGTAAACGCGCACGACCTGTTGCTGATTCTAGCCTGACGACCGGTTTCTGGGTTGTGCCGCGCGCGGCGCAACCCAGGGCTGACCGCCTTGATTATTTCAAACAGCTTTTAATCCCCCCTTAATTAAGCGGTTAACTTGACGTCGCTCGCTAAAGCGGGAAAAATGAGATCAGTCAATACTGGCGATTGTATCCAGTCTCCAGTATCAACACGGCGCCATACCCACGGCGCCCTCAGAGTGGGGACCCTCTGAACAAGTTATTTGCAGCGGTAAATAACTTGTTCAGAGGGTCCCTAGAATCGGGCACCAGCCCGGTTGCTCGTTGAAGCTGCACGCCACAAGCCTGAAATGCGAATGACCCTTTATTGATCTCATCATCATAACCAGGGCACTCCATGTATCGTTCATCTCTTACCCTTATCGCACTCAGCGTTTGCGCGCTGACCGGCTGCAACTCATCCAGCGAATCCGCCAGCGGCAATCAGACGGAAGTCAAGATCGGTTCCGCCAATCCGCTGACCGGCCCATTCGCCCACTGGGGCCACGATGCCGACAACGGCGTGATTCTGGCGGTGGAAGAAGCCAACGCGGCCAACATTGTGCTCGATGGCAAGAAGGCGCACTTCAGCGTTGATTCCGAAGACGACCAGGCCGACCCCAAGGTCGCCACCGAAGTGGCGCAACGTTTTGTCGACGCCAAGGTCGCGGGCGTGATTGGCCACTTGACCTCTGGCGCGGCGATTCCCGCTTCGCGCCTGTACTCCGATGCGGGCATTCCAATGATTGCCGGATCGGTCACCAGCCCGAAATTTACCGAGCAAGGCTATAGCAACACCTTCCGTATCATCGCCAACGATGCGCAACAAGGCAGCGCGCTGGCGCAATTCGCGGTCAAGACGCTCAAGGCGCAAAACATTGCGGTGATTGATGACCGCACGACCTACGGCCAAGGCTTGGCGGACGACTTTAGCCAGTCGGCGCGGGCGGCGGGCGGCAAGGTCGTCAAACGGGAATACACCACCAACAGCTCAACCGACTTCCACGCCATTCTGACCTCGATCAAGAGCGCCAAACCTGATCTGGTGTTTTACGGCGGCATGGACGCCCAAGCCGGCCCGCTGGTCAAGCAGATGAAACAGCTGGGCATGGCGCCGATCTTTATGGGCGCGGATGGCATCAATACACCGGAATTCGCCAAACTGTCGGGCAGCGACGCCGAAGGCAGCTATGCCTCCAGCGCAGGCGCCGATAAAGCCATTATGCCGGGCTTCGCCGACTTCAATCAGAAGTTCAAGAAGCGCTTTAACGCCGAGATTCAGGCTTATGCACCGTATACCTACGATGCCACCCGCGTGCTGATCGAAGCCATGAAACGCGCGCAAAGCGCCGACCCGAGCAAGGTGCTGGCCGAACTACCGAAGACGCAGTTCCAGGGCGTGACCGGCAAGATCGCCTTTACCCCCAAGGGCGATATCGTCAACGGCACCGTAACCTTGTATCGCCTGCAGAACGGCAAATGGGAAACAGTTAAGCCGTAAGCGCAAGCTCTGGGCGAAAGACTCTGGCGCCCCAGTCCGCCTGGCATCAGTGACCATCAGGGGGCCTCTCGCTGACGCCGTGCAAAGCGCCGAAGGATGCGAGAGGCCCCTGATGGCCCCCTCCAATCGCTACGCTTGCACGTTTAGCGCGCGACAAGACCATATAGAGGTAGATTTTGCTGAAGTGAGGATGAACACTCGCGCCGCGCGGTCGAACCACGCGCCAACAGCGTGCCATTCAATACCCGCTTGCGTTTAGCCAACTGTGGGTTGTTCAGCCTGGCGAGCAGCATTTCCATCGCCATGGCGCCAATGTCGTAGACCGGTGACTCAATCACCGTCAACGCCTCCCCCCCACCAGCGCGGTCCAGACATCATCAAAGCCTGCCAGCCCAATATCGCGCGGTAACGATAGTCCCGCCTCGCGCGAAGCCCCCTGCAGTAGCAAACCATGACTCGCCACCAAGGCATCGGGACGCTGCCCATCTTGCAGTCAAGCGCGTATTTCACTCGCAGCGGCCTCGGCTACATCTTTAATTTTCGCAGCCATAGCGTCAAAAAGTCTCCTGTGCGAACGGATTCGCGCCGTCTATTCTTGCCATATATTCCTACCGAGGGACGCATCAACAAACAATGCCAGTACGATTCGATTCAATGACGCACTGCATCATGTTAGAAATGATTGACATATGACATGTAATCGATTTCAATACAAGCAGAATACTCCCAATAATCAGGAGGCAACAATGTCCCGCGCCACGCTACATATCGATCAAATCAAAGTCGGAGCACATCCGGCAGACAAGGCCACAGCTATTAGCGAAGCGGGTCACATCCTGGTTGCCGCAGGTTTGGTTGATCCGTCCTACATCGATAGCTTGATGCGCCGTGAGAATGTTTCTAATACTTACCTGGGACACGGCGTCGCTATCCCGCATGGCATGATTGAAGATCGGCATTTGATTCGCAGCACCGGGATCGCGATATTGCAGATCCCGGGCGGACTGGAATGGAACCCTGGTCAGCAGGTCAAGCTGGTGGTCGCGATAGCCGCAGAGTCCGATGAACATATTACTTTGCTGCGCCGCCTGACCCGACTACTGCAAGACGAGGCACAACTGCAACAGTTGTTTACCTGCAGCGATCCGGCGGTATTGCTGGCGGCCTTGACCGCCGACACCCCCGTCCCCGAGGCTAGCCGCGCGGCCAGCGACCTGGAGCAACAGTTTGAATGGCGCGTGGACTACCCCAATGGCTTACACGCGCGCCCCGCCAGCGCCTGGGTGGAAACCGCCAAACGATTTGATGCCGAGATTCAGATTCGCCACAACAGCGAAACCGCCGATGCCAAGAAACTGATCGGCTTGTTGCAGCTGGGCATCCAGCACGATGACCTGCTCGTGGTCTCGGCGAGCGGTCCGCAGCGCGACGCGGCGCTCAGCGCGCTGCGCGACGTGATGGTGCGCGTCAGCGCGCAAGAACAAGCTGACGCGGCAGCGGCCAAGCTCAAGGCCAGTCAAGCCAAACAACATGGATTTACCCCGCACAACGCCAAACTCTCGGTCGGTGGCATCAGCGCCAGTCCCGGTCTGGCAATCGGCGTCACTCAGACACTGAAGACGCAGAAACTGGAGATCATTGACGTTCCCTGCACCCTGACCGAAGGCGGTGTGCGCCTGGATCAGGCACTGGCCGCCACGCGCACCGCGCTGGCTGATCTGGCCAGCGATACCGCGCGCCGCCTGGGGGAAACCGAAGCCGGGATTTTCCGCGCTCAGGCAGAGCTGTTGGCCGATAGCGATCTCATCACCCACTGCTGTCAATTAATGACCGAAGGCCATGGCGTCGCCTGGTCCTGGCATCAAGCGATCGAACTACAGGCGGGTAAGCTGGATGGACTCGGCAGCCCGCTCTTGGCGGCGCGCGCCACCGATTTGCGCGATGTCGGCCGCCGGGTACTGGAATCCCTGACACCGGGCAGCGCACGCTCCGGCATGACCGCGGCCGCGCAATCGAACATTATTCTGATCGCCGCCGATCTTGCGCCTTCCGACACAGCAACACTGGACACCCAACGGATTCTCGGCCTGTGCACCGCGCAAGGCGGCCCAACTTCGCATACCGCGATTCTGGCGCGCACTTTAGGTTTACCCGCGATGGTTGCCGGTGGTCAGGCCCTGCTATCGATTCCCGACGGCACCATGGCGATTCTCGACGGCAACGACGGTCGGCTCTACCTTGAACCCGACGATAACGATCTAGCAGCGGCTCAAGCCTGGATTCAAAGCCAGGCCAAGCGCGCGTCTGCCGAGGCCGCCGAAAGCGCGCTGCCGGCACAGACACGCGATGGGCAACGCATTGAGATTGGCGCCAACATTAATCGCGCCGACCAAGTGGCCGCCGCGCTCGCGGCGGGCGCGGAAGGCGTGGGTTTGATGCGCACTGAATTCCTGTTTCTGGAGCGCAGCCAGGCGCCGGATGAAGAGGAGCAATATCAGGCCTATCGCGCCATGATCGAAGCCCTGGCCGGACGCACCCTGGTGATCCGCGCGCTGGATATCGGCGGCGACAAGCATGTTCCCTATCTGGGACTGGAAAGTGAAGCCAATCCTTTCCTCGGCGTGCGTGGCGCGCGCCTGCTGCTACGCCGTCCCGACCTGCTGCACACGCAACTGCGCGCGCTGTATCGCGCCGCGGCGCATGGCCCAATTTCAATCATGTTCCCCATGGTGACCGCGCTGACTGAATTACAGGCGCTGCGCGCCCATTGCGAGCGCATCCGCCAAGAACTCAACGCGGCGCCGATTCCTCTAGGGATCATGATCGAGGTTCCCGCCGCCGCCGCCATGGCGGATCGATTGGCCGCTCATGCCGACTTCTTCTCGATCGGCACCAACGACTTGACCCAGTATGTACTGGCCATCGACCGCCAACACCCCGAACTGGCGGCGGAAGCCGACAGTCTGCATCCGGCGGTGCTGCGCATGATCAAACACACGGTGGACGGCGCGCGCCAACACGGTATCTGGGTTGGCGTCTGTGGAGGCATGGCTGGTGACCCGCAAGGGGCGGCGATTTTGGCCGGGCTGGGTGTTGATGAACTGTCGATCAGCCCGCGCGATATTCCGGCGGTGAAAGCGCGGCTGCGCGCCAGCACACACTCGGCCCTGGCGGAAATGGCCAAACGGGCTCTGGATTGCGATAGCGCGGCTGAGATTCGCGCACTCGACGGTGAGCCTTCATGAACGGTCCAATCATCACGGTCACACTTAACCCGGCGATTGATCAGACGGTCACCCTGAACCAATTAATCCATGGCGCGGTGAATATTGCCGAACGGGTGACCCTCAATGCCGGCGGTAAAGGCGTCAACGTGGCTGGCTGCCTGGCGGACTGGGGAACCCCGGTTCTGGCAACCGGAATTCTGGGCGGGGAAAATAGCGCGCCGTTCGAAGCCATGTTTGCCTCCAAGGGCATTGGCAATCGCTTTGTCGTGCAACCGGGCGCATCGCGGGTCAACATCAAGCTAGTGAGTACCGACGACGGCGCCACCACCGACATCAACTTGCCAGGTCAAACCGTTGCCGCCAGCGTCTACGCCCAACTGATCGAGCGCCTGGACGACCTGTGTGAAACCGGGCGCGTAGTGGTTCTAGCCGGTAGTTTGCCACTCGGACTGTCGCAGGACAGCTACGCCAGCCTGATCCAACGCCTGACCCAGCATGGCGCCCTGGTCGCGCTGGACACCAGTGGCCCGGCACTCAGCGCCGCGCTCGCGGCGCCGGTACTCCCGTTCTGCATCAAACCCAACCGGCACGAGCTGGAGCAATGGGCGGGTAAAGCACTGCCCACACTGTCCGACGTGACCAGCACCGCGCGCGCCCTGGTGCGCCAGGGGGTGCAACAAGTCGTGGTTTCTCTGGCAGAACAAGGCGCCCTGTTTGTCGGACAGAACAAAGGGTGCTGGCTGGCCAGCCCGCCCCCCATCACCCCCGCGAGTAGCGTGGGCGCGGGTGATGCGCTATTGGCCGGCTGGCTGGCCGCGCAGCATCAGGGGCGCAACTGGCAAGACGCCATGCGCCTGGCGCTGGCATTCGCCGCCGGCAAGCTGGGACGCATCGGCCCCAACTTGCCAGACCCACATGAAGTGGAACACCTGGCGCAAGCGGTGACCTTGTCGCGCGTTCAGGATGAATAACAAAAGCAACACACTCGTTTAGTCACAGGAGATGTACGATGTCCCATCTACTTGCTGTCGTATCCTGCCCGGAGCGGCCAACTCAGACGTTGCTGGCCGCCGAAGCGTTACGCACCGCCGCGCGCGCGCTAGGCCATGAAATCGCGATTGAAACCCGAGGCAGTAACGGGGTAGCGCATCGCTTGAACGATGCCGACATCGGAGAAGCCGCGGCCATTCTGTTAATTGGCGAAGGCGAATCCGAAGTTGAACGTTTCGCACACTCTAACTGCCATCTGGCAACCCTTGACGCAGTATTGACCGATGCTAGCGCGGTATTGAACGCGGCGTTGGCAACCCCGGCGCAGAGCGCCGGATTGTCGATTGTCGCGATCACCTCATGCCCCACCGGGATTGCGCACACCTTTATGGCGGCCGAAGGGCTGACGCAGGGCGCTCAACAATTGGGGTATCGCATCAAGGTTGAAACCCAGGGCTCGGTTGGCGCGCAAAACACCCTGACCGCGCAGGATATCGCCAGTGCGGATCTGGTCGTGATTGCCGCTGACACCCAGGTCGATTTGAGCCGTTTCAACGGCAAACGCCTGTACCAAACCGGGACCAAACTGGCTATCGGCGATGGCGCCACTTTACTGAAGAATGCACAGGCCGACGCCACGGTGTATGGCGCCAAAAGTAGCGACCTAGACCTGCTCGAGCAAACCCGCAGCGCCAAGGCCGAAATGGCGTCGCACCGCGGCGCGGTCTACAAGCATCTGATGACCGGCGTATCGTTCATGCTGCCGTTTGTGGTCGCCGGCGGCATCATGATCGCGCTGGCTTTCGCCTTGGGCGGTATCTATGTATTCAAGGACGCCAATCAAGGAACACTAGGCTGGGCACTATTCCAGATCGGCGCCAAGGCCTCGTTTGCCTTGATGGTCCCGATTCTCTCGGGCTACATCGCCTTCTCGATCGCGGATCGCCCCGGTATTACCCCGGGCATGGTCGGCGGCATGTTGGCGGCCAGCACTGGCGCCGGGTTTATCGGCGGCATCATCGCCGGTTTCTTTGCCGGCTACACCACCGACTGGCTCAATAAGCATATTAAGCTGCACCGCCACCTGGAAGGCCTGAAGCCGGTATTGATTCTGCCTGTATTGGGTTCGCTGCTGGTCGGTCTGCTGATGATCTACGTGGTCGGCACGCCAGCCGCCAGTATTCTGGCCGCGCTGGGCAACTGGCTCAAGGGCATGCAAGGTTCGAGCGCGATTCTGCTCGGCGCGCTGATTGGCGGCATGATGGCGTTTGATATGGGCGGACCGGTCAACAAGGCGGCCTACACCTTCTGCACCGGTCTGTTGGCCACGCAAATATATACCCCGATGGCCGCCGCCATGGCGGCGGGCATGACCCCGCCACTGGGTATTGCACTGGCCACCTGGCTGTTTGCCGACCGCTTCACCCGCGACGAGCGCGAAGCCGGTAAAGCCGCCGCCGTTCTGGGCATTTCGTTCATTACCGAAGGGGCGATT